>Ga0307378_10000884_pt1 | contig 50152 bp, 37 predicted proteins | sample UN1MG_FD_202238 | JGI IMG/M metagenome (GOLD analysis project Ga0307378, IMG submission 202238) | Soil microbial communities from Risofladan, Vaasa, Finland - UN-1 | ecosystem: Environmental > Terrestrial > Soil > Coastal area > Acid sulfate soil | place: Finland: Risofladan, Vaasa | collected... | reverse complement strand
CCATACAGCTATCGCCAAGCAGGGAACCCGACGGAGTAGGGCGTCGAGTATGTCTGAGCGGAGCGAGTTACGCAGACGCCGAGAAGAGCGAATGGAGAATGGCGTTAAAAATCTGAAGGGGAGCGAGGCTATTTCCCAAGACCTTCTCCAATCATGGATTTGGAGATGCTTCCTCCCCCTTTTTTATATTTTGCAAGCCAGACTCCACTATGATAGAATCTTGCGGATGAAATCTCAACTGAAAGATGTATTGAATAAGGTCCATCAAGGGAAGCTCTCCCCTAAAGAAGCCCTCATTGTTCTGAAAGACTTTCCGTATCAAGACTTAGGCTTCGCTAAAATCGACCACCATCGGGAGCTAAGAAAGGGCTTCCCTGAGATAATCTATGGCCTGGGAAAGACAGATGAGCAGATATTAAAAATCGCCCAGGAAATTATCAAAAAAGGGGGCAATCTGCTTATCACCAAAATCGGACCAGAAGTCTTCGAGAAGTTGAAGAAAAAAATACCTGGAGCTCGCCACAATTCTCTGGCTAAGGTTATCTATCTCAAGCAGCAAAAGCCTATCCCTGGAAAGGGGAAAATAGCTGTCATAACGGCCGGAACATCAGATATTCCGGTCGCAGAAGAGGCTATTGTGACCTGCGATATTTTAGGTAATGAAACAGATAAAATATACGATGTTGGAGTAGCCGGCCTTCACCGCTTTTTTGGCGAGTATCAGAAAATAAAAAAGGCAAGGGTCATTATAATCGTAGCTGGCATGGAAGGAGCACTGCCCAGCGTGATAGCTGGAACTGTCAATATTCCGATCATAGCTGTTCCGACAAGTGTTGGTTATGGAGCAAGCATGAAAGGATTGGCTGCTCTCCTGGCAATGCTCAATTCTTGCCCAGGTGGAGTGGGGGTGGTTAATATTGACAATGGCTTTGGCGCCGGATACCTGGCAAGCCTTATAAATCACCTTGAATAGCGTCGAGCTTCATTTGAATTAGACATTCAGCCAATTTTTGTTTTTTGTTTTACGATTTCCGTAAATATTTTATAAAACCTTAATTTATAAGTACTTAGACACTTGACAATCGAGCATCTCCTCCCTATATTTACTTGTAGTCAAGTTTTATCCATTAAACGATAACCCATGGAAATAGTTGACCAAATTAGGCAAACTGCAAGCATCGTAGAGATTGCTTCGCAGTATACAACCTTAAGAAGACGAGGGAATAAACATGTAGGGCTCTGCCCTTTCCACTCAGAAAAAACTCCCTCTTTCACTGTTGATGACGAAAAGCAGCTCTTTCATTGTTTCGGCTGTGGAGCTGGAGGAGATATTTTCAATCTGGTTATGGAAAGAGAAAACCTCAGCTTCCCTGAAGCCATGAAATATCTGGCTGAAAAATACAATATACCTCTTCCCAAGAAACGAGAATTCTCCCCCCAGCTTCAAAAATTAGAAGAAAACTTATTCAAAATAAACGAAAACACTCTCGCTTTTTTCAAGAAAAACCTGTTTACAACCAAAGAAGGAGAGAAGGCCCTCGAGTATCTCAAAAAGAGGGATATTTCTGAAGAAATCATCCAGAAACTGAAGATCGGCTATGCCCTGAATTCATGGGATTCCCTCCTTTCCTTTTTTAAAGAAAAAAAAGTCACTCCAAAACTTCTCGAGAAAGCAGGATTGGTTCTGTATAACCAAAAGAAAGACAGTTACTATGACCGCTTCAGAGGACGAATCATTTTTCCCATATTTGGCCTCACGGGAAAGGTTGTTGCCTTCGGAGGAAGATCCATTTTAAATGCGGAGCCTAAATACCTCAATTCTCCTGATACACCTGTATATTCTAAAGGAAAAATTCTTTATGGGCTGAACTTTAGCAAAGAATCCATTCGGGAAAAAGGTGAGGCAATCATTGTCGAAGGCTATACAGACTTTGTCTCCCTTTACCAAGCCGGGATAACAAATATCGTAGCCTCCCTGGGAACAAGTCTGACCTCTGACCAGGTTTCACAGACACTGCGGTTTGCCCCTAAGATAATCATTAATTATGACGGCGACTCTGCCGGAAAAGTTGCGACATCTCGGGGAATTTCTCTTTATTTTGAAAAAGCAAGTGAGCCAGAAATCTTAATATTGCCCGAAAACCTTGATCCAGATAGCTACCTACGTAAATACGGAACTGACAAGTATATTACTCATCTGAAAAAAGGTGGTATTCCTCTAATCAAATTTTTGATTAAACTCTTCGCTCCCGAAAATGGAATAAAAACTACAGAGGAAAAAATCAATATCGCAACAAAAATAAAAGAAATAATACTGATAAACCCCAATACTATACGGGGCAGTGAGTATTTAAGACAAGTGAGCGAATATCTTGCTTTGGATGAACAAGTACTCCGTGACAGTATTAGGGTAAAGCAGTCTCGAAAAGAAAGCGCGGAGAAGAGTGAAGAAAAAGTGACCTTTCTGCCAGCCGAAAAAAGACTCCTTCAGATACTTTTAGAAGACAAACACATAGCATCTTATGTATTTCCAGAAATGAAGGAGGAACATTTTCAGGGCCTGAAGACCGAGCCCATCTTCGCTGCTCTAACAGAATGTTCAAAGAAAGGGAATGAGCCAGACTTTAACGAATTAAGACAGAAAATAGATCCTTCTCTTCAAAGCTCTCTCGCCAAAGTTCAGCTGCTGGAGAAAGAACAGGCAGCATCCGTCGAGGAAGCCCTTGAATGTCTCAATGCCTTAAAGCAATTCTCGCTTGAAAATCGCAAAAAAGAACTGAAAGCTGAAATTATAAGTATGGAAAAAAAAGGCGATAAAGAAAATCTTCGTTCTCTCCTCATACAGAGACAAGATATAATTAACCAGTTATCTTCATTATCGAAACGAAACTATCAAAATTTAAGTTATAATAATCGCGATATTTCTGCAAAGGAGAGGGATTAAAGTTGTCTTCAGAAAATAAACCTCAAAAAGACGGAATTAGCCAGCTCATTTCCAAAGGAAAGAAGCAAGGTTTTCTTCTTTTTAAAGAGATAGATAAAACCTTCCATGATGATGATATCGAATCGGAAGGGGACTTTAAAGAGTTTCTCAATTCCATGGACCGCTATGGGATCAAAATCATTGGCACAAAAAAGAAAGAGACTCCTCCTAAAAGAAGAAAGAGTGACTTAGTCTCCCTTCACGGTTTGGAGCGAACAACAGATCCTGTAAAGCTCTATCTAAGAGAAATGGGGAATATTTCGCTCCTCACCCGAGAGGGAGAAATTGCCATAGCAAGAGAAATAGAGAGAGGCGAAAAATCAATTCTTAAAGCCCTCTCTAAAACAGGGCTTGTCCTGAATGAAATTCTCTCTCTTGAAGAAAACATAAAAGAGGATGCTTCCATCATCCATGAAATGCTCGATCTCAGCGAAGATGATCTCGCAGAAGGGAAACTCGAGGCAAAAAAGAACGAAATAATTACTAAAATCAGGAAGATCGATGATCTTAGCATTCAACTGAATAGCATACCTGCAAAAAAGAAAAACATCTTTAAGCGGGGGCGCCTGATTATCGAAATGAGCTACCTCATCGGGGAGCTCAACATCCGTTCTTCTCTAAGAGAAATAATTATCGAGAATCTTCGTGAAAAGCTAAAAGTCATCAATGAATTAGAAGAAACCAAGGAAGAGTTGAATCTTTCGCTTAAGCGAACGAAAGGCAAAAAACAAGAGGCTGCTCTAAAGGAAAAAATTAAAGAAATCAGCAAATCTCTGAGAGCATACCAGAAAGAGATAGGCCTTAATACCCAGGCTTTAAGAAAAACACTGCGGGAAATCGCTACAGGAAAGAAAATCAGCGATCAAGCTAAAAAAGAGCTGGTTGCTGCCAATTTAAGACTTGTAGTTTCTATTGCCAAGAAGTATAGCAACCGAGGACTCCAATTTCTTGATCTCATCCAAGAAGGAAATATGGGTTTAATGAAAGCTGTGGATAAATTTGAATACCGAAGAGGTTATAAATTTTCGACTTATGCAACTTGGTGGATAAGACAGGCCATAACGCGAGCAATCGCTGACCAAGCCAGGACCATAAGAATCCCAGTCCATATGATAGAAACAATAAACAAATTGATCAGAGTCTCAAGAAGCCTTGTCCAGGAAATAGGGAGAGAGCCCACAAGCGAAGAGATAGCAAAAAAGATGGATATGCCGGTCTACAAGATAAGAAAAATTGTAAAAATTGCCCAGGAGCCTATCTCACTCGAGACACCTATAGGAGAAGAAGAGGACAGCCATCTTGGTGATTTTATCGAAGATAAGGTGATTCCTTCACCTCCTGAAACGGTCATAAACATCAATTTAAGAGAGCAGATTGGGGAAGCCTTAAAATCTCTAACAGAAAGAGAAGCAAAGGTTTTGAAGATGAGATTCGGTTTAGGAGACGGCAATGAGCATACCTTGGAAGAAGTTGGTCAGCAATTCAAGGTGACTCGTGAGAGAATCAGGCAGATCGAGGCTAAAGCTTTAAGAAAATTAAAACATCCAAGCCGCAGCCGGAAGCTGAAGTCCTTTACCGACAATAATTAAAACAAAAGATATTATCCATATCCTGGAGGGGCTGATTCGTCAAAACCCACATCCCTACAAATTGACTTGATTTTTGATATTTGCTATAAGAAACGAAGGGCCTATAGCTCAGCGGTAGAGCCTCCGGCTCATAACCGGCAGGTCCCAGGTTCGAATCCTGGTAGGCCCATTTTCTTCCAGAGGAAAAGATGTGGATATTGAATTTGAAAAACTGATTAACCTTCAAAAATTTGATAAAGAAATAACTGACGTCTCTCTTTTCCTCGAAAATATCCCCTCCAAGATCGAAGAAATCAACAAGAAGATAGAAACCAGCTCCCAAATTGTCACTCTGGCCAAAGAAAAAATGGCCCAGAATCAGAAAAAAAGAAGAGAGCTTGAAGTTGAGGTCAAAGATATTAAGGAACAAATATCAAAGTATAATCGCCAGCTCAATGAAGTCAAAACAAACAGAGAATACAGCATTCTTCTTAAAGAAATAGAAGAAGCCAAACAGAAGGACAATGATATGGAAGAAGAGATAATCAGCGAAATGCTCTCAGCTGATGAAATCGAGGACGAAATCGAGACTGCAAGTCAAAAATACAGTGAGGCGGAGGAGAAGTTCTCGAAGGAAAAAGATGTTCTCCAACAAGAAAAAAAGAAATTCGAAGCAAAGAGGGATAAGTTAAACCAAAAAAAAGAAAAGCTTGTGCCAAAAATCCCTTCTGATCAGGTAAACCTTTATCTGAAAATATATAAAAGAAATAGTGGAATTGCTCTCTCTCCTGTAAAAGAAGAGTTTTGTTCTCTGTGTCATCTGCGCATCAGACCTCAGGTGATAAATGAGCTGAAAGGAAAAGAGAAGATTATTCTCTGTGAAAATTGTGGCAGGATATTGTATTGCGATACATGATCAGCTTTAATTAAGACTCTTTTCTGGATCCATTTCAATCTTCTCTGTACATAGCATCGATGACGCCTCTGTACTTCTCCTCGACAATATTTCTTTTAACCTTTAAGGTGGGAGTAATCTCTCCTTTTTCAATCTCGAATTCCTTATCCAGAAGGGCAATCTTTTTGACTTTCTCGTAAGAAGCAAGATTGGGCACAGAGCGATCCACCTGTTCCTGGATAAATCTTACGATTTCTTCATTTTTCACCAGATCACAGTGGTCCTCGAAGCTGATATTGTTTTGCTTGGCATATTCTTCTAGTTTTTCAAAATTAGGCACTACAAGAGCAGATATGAATTTTCTGCTGTCTCCAATGACCAATGCATTAGAAATATAAGGGTTTAAATTCAGGATACCTTCAATTGGTTGGGGTGCCACGTTTTTTCCTCCTGAAGTCACAATGATGTCCTTTTTCCTGTCCGTGATAACAAGGAATCCCTCCTCATCAAAATGCCCTATGTCTCCTGTATGAAACCACCCTCCTTCAAAGGCCTCTCGAGACGCGGCTTCTTTCTTGTAATACCCATTCATCACATGCGGTCCTTTTGTCAATATTTCGCCATCCTCATCAATCCTCACATCCACCCCGGGGATAGGCTTTCCTACTGTTCCGAATTTCAGATTTTCAAACGTATTTACTGTGATAACCGGAGAAGTTTCTGTCAAACCATACCCCTCTATGATAGTCAAGCCTATCGCGTAGAAAAATTCTGCAATATCTTTGGAAAGCGGAGCACCGCCACAGAGAAAAAACCTTACTCTTCCTCCAGTCTTCGCATAAACCTTGGAGAAAACAAGCTTATTGGCTAAGTTCCGTTTGAACTGTAGAAGCTTTGGTATCGGCTGATTTAGAATTTTTTTTCTGCCATATTTTCTTCCCACTTTCACAGCCCAGAAGAATATTTTTCTCTTTAAAGAGGAACTTGCTTGAACATTATCAATGACTTTCTCGTAAATCTTCTCGAGCACTCGAGGAACATTGACCATGATATAAGGTCGAACTTCAAGTAAATTCTCCCCTAAAGTGTCTATACTCTCTGCAAAGCCAATGGACATGCCATTGTGGAGGTAAGCAAACATGGCCATTCTCTCCAAAATATGGGATAAGGGCAAAAAAGAAAGTACTGTATCTGTATCTTTGAATGGAAGTATAGACGAACAGGTTTTAACATTGCTGAAAATGTTGTTGTGGGTCAGCATGACTCCTTTGGGGGGACCAGTCGTCCCTGATGTGTAGATAATGGAAGCTATAGCATCAGGTTTAACTTCCAGGGCCATTTTTTCGAAAAGCCCTGGATTCTGCTTATCCATTTTTCTTCCTCTCTCTAACACCTGTGCAAAGGTTAAAACTCCCTCAGGGGCTTCAGATAAACAGGTGATATAACTCGTAACCTTTGTCAGTTCTGATTTAATAGCTTCTATTTTTTGCCATTGACCTTGGTCAGATACTACCACTATTTTAGCATCGGAATCATCGATTATATATTTAATTTGCTCGGGGATTAAAGATGTATAAATGGGAACGGTGATTCCGCCCAGACATAAATTTGCGACATCGGAAATGACCCACTCCGGTCTATTCTCAGAAAGGATGATAAGCTTATCCCCTGCTTCAAGCCCTAAGTCTCTCAGCCCTAGAGAGAAGCATTTAACTCTATCAGCAAATTCTTCAGTAGAAATGGGCACATACTTTCCTTCTTTTTTAGAAAGCAACAAATCATCTTTGGGATAGGACTTTATCGTATTGAGAAAAAGCTGATTTAGTGTCTCAACCATGATTCCCTCCTTATTTTTAGGTAGTAAATATTAAAGAATAAGAGATACGCCTGTCAAGCACTCTTTATACAGGGATATGATTCATCAACTCCATCCACTATTTATCTTATGTAGGTGTATGATTCATCAAACACACATTTTTATCGTCCAAATAAATTAGTGGGTTTGATAAACCAAGCCCCTACAATAAAAAGGAAAGAAAAAGTAGCCTGTCCCCCTTTAATTTAAAACAATCCCGTTTTGATAAATAATTTTTTTAAAAAATCTTTAAAGGTGGGTTTGATAAATCAAGCCCCTACATAAACCAAATCCCTACATAAATCAAGCCCCTACAATAAAAAGGAAAGAAAAAGTAGCCTGTCTCCTTTGGGAACGTCCCCCATTACGTTTCCATGACCTTGGCCATAGAGACAACTTTGTCGCCTTTTATAAGATTAATTATTTTTACTCCTTGAGTTGCTCTTCCTGAAGGCCTCACCTGCCCTGTCTTTATACGGATCACCTTTCCAATCTTTGTAATCAAGAGCAATTCTTCCTCTGAAATCCCTACCATCCCTATTGCTTTTCCCATTCTGGTGTTAACTATGAGATTGATGACGCCCTTCCCCCCTCTTCTGTGTAGGGGATAAAGGTTGATATTAGTCTTTTTCCCCCGGCCCTTTTCACTTGCAGTGAAGACATATTCATCCTTCTCCCCCACAACGATCATTCCAATAATCTCATCTTTAGGTCTCAGGGAGATTGCTTTTACACCGGCGGCTTGACGTCCCATCGGTCTTACCTGGCTCTCTTTGAACTTGGTGGCTTTCCCTAGCTTTGTCCCGATCAAAATATCCCTTTTGCCATCGGTTAACTTTGCCGTAAGCAGTTCATTTTTGCGGTCGAGACCGATAGCAATAATTCCCCCTCGGCGGATGTTTCGAAAGCCGCTCAATCTTGTTTTTTTCATCCGTCCTTTCGAGGTTATCATCACCACATAGCGATCGCCGGAAAAATCTCTCACGGCAACAACGGAACGAACTTTCTCTTCTGGGCTTAACTGGAGGAGATTCTTTATGGGTTTTCCTCGGCCTGAAACACCCACATCTGGTATCTCCAAAGCTTTCAGCCAGTAGAGGCGCCCTTTGTTGGTGAAAAATAAAAGATAGCTATGGGTAGAGGAAATAAAGAGGTCCTGGACCACATCTTCAGGCTTCATGCTGATACCTCTTTTCCCCTTTCCTCCTCGACTCTGGAAATGGTAGTTGCTAAGAGAAGTGCGCTTAACATAGCCGGACGAGGTGTAAGTGATGGCAACATCTTCCTCTTTGATTAAATCTTCTGGACTGAGCTCTGTAATCTCCTCCTTCATGATCTCTGTTTTTCTCTCATCCTGATAATCCTCTTTTATCTGTTTTAGCTCATCCACGATGATATCCAGAATAAGCTCTTCGCTGCCTAAAATTTTCTTCAATCTTGAGATCGTTTTTTTCAATTCCTCGTATTCTCTTTGAATCTTTTCTCTTTCCAGTCGAGTCAGTTTTTGCAGCTGCAAATCAAGGATGGCCTGAGCTTGAGTCTTGGTCAGATGAAAACTGGTGATGAGGCCGTTCCTTGCCGCATCTACCGTTCGAGAAGAACGGATAAGGCTTATGATCTTATCCAGATTATCCAGGGCAATAGTCAGTCCTTCCAAAATATGAGCCCTTAACTCTGCCCTCTTCAGTTCATAGCGTGTGCGCCGTCGAACCACATCCTGTCGGTGGGAAACAAAGTAGCGCATCGCCTCAAGAAGACTGAGTATCTTCGGCTGTTTCTCTACTATCGCCAGCATAATAATTCCGTATGATGTTTGAAGAGCTGTGTGCTTGTAGAGGTTGTTCAGAATAATTTCAGGAAGTTCTCCCTTTTTAACCTCGATAACGGCTCGCATGCCTTCCCTATCCGATTCGTCCCTTATATTTGCAATCCCCTCGATTTTCTTATTATTCACAAGGTTGGCAATGTTTTCCAGAAGCCGTGACTTGTTCACTTGATAGGGAATTTCAGTTACGACGATTCTGTCTCGCTCAATCTTCCTGCCTCTCTCAATCATGGCTTTTGCCCTTAAATAAATGATTCCCCTTCCTGTTCTGTAAGCATCCTTTATTCCTTGCAGACCGAAAATATATCCTCCAGTTGGAAAATCCGGGCCAGGAATAAACTTCATGATATCTTCCAAGCTGGCTTTAGGATTTCGGATAAAATGAATCATGCCCTCTAAGACCTCATTCAGATTATGGGGAGGGAGGTTTGTGGCCATGCCGACAGCAATCCCTGAGCCTCCGTTAACCAGAAGGTTGGGAAATTTGGCAGGAAGAACTTCAGGCATCTGGAGACTTCCATCATAGTTGGGAACAAAGTTGACTGTATCCTTTTCAATATCTGCCAGAAGTTCCTGGGTAATTTTTTTCATTCTGACTTCTGTATACCTCATGGCTGCAGGAGGATCTCCATCTATGGAACCAAAATTTCCCTGGCCATCTACTAAGGGATAGCGAAGACTAAAATCCTGAGCCATGCGGACCAGGGCATCATAGGCAGCCGTATCACCATGAGGATGGAACTTACCAATGACATCTCCCACAATGCGGGCAGATTTTTTGTATGACTTGTTCCAGGCGGTTCCAGTTTCATACATGGCATAAAGGGTGCGGCGATGGACAGGCTTAAGCCCATCCTTTACATCTGGGATGGCCCGACCTATGATCACGCTCATGGCATAATCAAGGTAAGACCGCTTCATCTCCATCTCGAGACTGACTTCAGCAGATTTATTATTCATCCCTTATCCTTTTTAAAGTATGAAAATGCTCCCGAATTTTTCTCTAAATATCCAGGTTCTGAGCTTCAAGAGCATTCTCTTCGATGAAATTCCTTCGTGATTCAACGTCTTCTCCCATGAGGATGGTAAAAATTTTATCTGCCTCTACTGCATCCTGTATCGTGACTTTAAGCAGATATCTTTCCTCTGGATCCATGGTTGTCTCCCACAACTGTTGGGGAGCCATCTCGCCCAATCCTTTGTATCTTTGGATGACAACACCCTTTTTTGCCCTTTGGAAGAGGAAGTCGAGAAGCTTTGCTTCGTTTTCAATCTTTACCTTTTCGCTATTGCTTAAAACATGAAAAGGAGTTCTAAGGTTTTCTAATTCTTTGTGTATCTTGCAGAGGTTTCGGTATTCAGCTGATGTTATTAAATCAGAGTTAACCTTGCAAGAAACATTCATGCCGTTTATTTGAAAACTGACTGCTAATTCATGGAGCCCATGCTCCTCATCCAAGCTTAAATCTGAGGTTATGCCTTTCTCTGTGAGAAGGCTTTGGATTTTCTCCAATTGATTCTTCTTGCGCAAAAAGTCTGTATCTTCAACTCCGCTGCTAAGAAGAATATCGATCAGGAAGAACGGATAGTTTTTTCTCTCGAGTAGCTGGATAAAATTCTTTTTGGCAATTATTCTATAGAGGAATTTTCTGAATTTTTCGCCGCTTATATACTCTTTCTGTCTGTTCATCTTAACTTTGAATTCCTCTGAAATTTTCGTAATTATGTATTTTTCATAAGACCGCTCATCTCTTAAATACTGAATTGATTTTCCTTTCGTTATCTTATACAAAGGGGGTTGGGCAATATAGAGATGGCCGTTTTCAACAAGTTGAGGCATCTGTCGGTAAAAGAAAGTCATGATAAGAGTTCTTATATGGGAGCCATCCACATCAGCGTCTGTCATAATAATGACTTTATGATAGCGCAGTTTTTCTAGATTGAAATCTGCCTGCTCTACCCCAGCTCCCAGAGCTGAAATAATTATCCCTATCTCCTCACTCTTAATAATTTTATCAAACTTGGCTTTCTCCACATTGAGAATTTTCCCTTTAAGAGGCAGGATAGCCTGATGGCGGCGATCCCGCGCCTGCTTGGCTGAGCCACCTGCAGAGTCTCCCTCCACGATGAAGATCTCGCTGAGAGCAGGATCTTTTTCCTGGCAATCAGCCAGTTTCCCGGGAAGCGAAGTCGAATCTAAAACCCCTTTGCGACGCGCCAGGTCTCTGGCTGTTCGAGCAGCCTCTCTTGCTCTTGCCGCTTCTAAGATTTTCAGGACAACTTTCTTGGCTACAGTGGGATTCTCCTCAAGATATGTCGATAGCTGCTCGTTTACTATTGATTCTACCATTCCTTTCACTTCGCTGTTTCCCAGTTTTGTCTTTGTCTGGCCTTCAAACTGAGGGTTTGTAATCTTCAAGCTTAAAACCGCACATAATCCCTCTCTCGTGTCATCGCCGGATAAATTCTGATCTAAATCCTTAATCAGATTATTAGCATTAGCATAACTGTTTATGGACCGGGTCAAGCCTGCCTTAAATCCTATTAAATGGGTGCCGCCCTCGGTCGTATTGATATTGTTTACAAAAGAAAAAATGGTCTCAGAATAGCTTGCGTTATACTGAAGGGCCATCTCCACAACAACACTATTTTTTTTATACTGGAAGTATATTGGCTTTGGGTTAAGTATGGTCTTATTTTGATTGAGGTACTGCACAAATTCCTTAATTCCACCTTTATACAGAAATTCATTCATCTTGTCGCTTCGTTCATCAACAAGAGTTATCTTCAGTCCGTTATTCAAGAAAGATAGTTCTCTTAATCTCTGGCTTAAAATCTCAAAAGAAAACTCTACGGCGTCGAAAATTTCTTTATCAGGCTCAAAAGTAACCTTTGTTCCAGTCTTTTTTGTTTTGCCTATACGTTTTAATTTTGTTACAACCTTGCCCCTCTCATAACTCTGGGTGTAGACACCACCATCTCTTTTTATCTCTAGATCGAGCCTGCTTGAGAGGGCATTGACGACAGAGACGCCGACTCCGTGAAGACCGCCGGAGACCTGGTATGATTTGGTGTCAAACTTCCCACCAGCATGAAGGGTTGTCATAACGACTTCTGGAGCAGGTTTTTTCTCCTTCTTGTGCATCCCGACTGGAATACCGCGGCCATTATCGATGACAGTAACACTACAGTCCACATGAATAATCACATCAATCTCTGAACAATATCCAGCTAAGACCTCATCAATACTGTTGTCAACAACCTCATAGACCAGATGGTGCAATCCTCCAGGGCCCGTGCTCCCGATATACATGGCTGGTCGCTTGCGAACAGCTTCCAGCCCCTTGAGTACTTTTATGCTTGCAGCAGTATATTTATTGTCTTTCATATTCTTCCGATTTGAGAGAAAATAAGGGCTAGGTAGGTAGGATTTTTACTTAACCCAACAGGCATAATTTCCGCATATAATTATACCTAAAATGGGAAATTTAGTAAAGGAAAATAACCTTTTTTTTAGGATTAAAAAAGTGAGGTTGATGAATCAAAAAAAAGCAAAAAACAAGACCTTAACCCAAAAGCAATTTTTGGCAAAAAAAAGGGGACAGGCTCTTTTTTTGGAAGGAAGAAGACCCCCCTCTAATCGTGGACATTTCTTACAGAAAAAGTAGCCTGTCCCCATTTTTCTGTAGGGGCTTGATTTATCAAGCCCACATTTTTGATTTTAATGAATAAATTTTAGGCATAGATTATGTCTTAGAAATAATGCATTTTGAAAATATGATTGCGATTGATTATAATTGAGAGAAAAGAGGTCCTGATGCCGGCAAATTTACCACCTCAGTATTTCGATGCAGAAAAGAAACTCAAAACTGCCAAGACTCCCCAAGAAAAAAGAATCATTTTAGAGGAGCTTCTTTCCTTAGTTCCTAAACATAAAGGCACAGAAAAGCTTCAGGCACTGCTCAAAACAAAGATTGCCAAACTAAAATCCGCAGCTCAAAAAAAACCGACCATCGCCAAACATGCTCTCTCATTCCACTTCGACAAAACAGGAGCAGGTCAAATTATTTTGATCGGACCCCCCAATGTAGGCAAATCCATGCTGATAAAGTCTTTATCCAACGCAAATCCTGAAATTGGAGATTATCCTTTTACAACCCGCACTCCCTATCCGGCAATGATGGAATATAAAAACATCCAGATTCAACTCATAGACACACCGCCTATCACGCCTGAATACATGGAAGTCTGGCACTATGAGCTGATCAAAGATGCAGATGGAATTTTGTTTCTTGTGGATTTATCCGGCCAGAGCCCAGCTGATATCATACAGACTCTTTTGGCTAAGCTAAAAGAAAAGAAAATAGAGTTAATTGCTGAAGACCAGGAAATTCCCTCTGGAGTTCCGTTCTTTTATAAAAAAACTTTGATCGTGGCCAATAAAAAAGATCTTCCCTCTGCAGAAGAAAATTATAACGTATTAAAAAAAGCCCTCGAATCCAAGTTTAGCCCCATTCCGGTTTCTGCTAGCAGCGGAGATGGACTTGAATATTTGAAAAATAGAATATTCTCCATGCTTCATGTAATCCGGGTTTACAGTAAAATTCCAGGTAAGAAAGTCGACTTTAATGATCCGTATACACTTAAAAAAGGATCTTCGGTAATGACGATGGCTAAGACTGTGCATAAGGATTTTTCCCAAAACCTGAAGTATGCTCGAATATGGAGTAAAAACAAATACCAAGGTCAAAAGGTCAACCGCAACCATATCCTCGAAGATGAGGACATTATTGAACTTCACATATAAATCTTCATCCCCCTTTTGAATCCATTCCTGCCGTGCTTTTCTTCTTCTTAAAAAGATAGGGACTATACAACCTGAATAATCAAGTTATTATTCAAAGATTTCCCCCCTTCCCTTCTGACACTGACCACACCTTTGTTGGTTACGGTCTCTAATAAGAATTTAAGCCTAAATAGAGGAATGGTCAATATCTTTTGTGAAAATGTCGCTTTATGTCGCTTTTTGTCGCATCTTATAGCACTTTTTTGGCTCTTTTGTCGCCTCATGTCGTCTCTTGTCGCTTATTCTAACTTTCTCCGAATTACCGATTCAGCACTATTATTTAGAAGATTAATTGTGAAAAAAGGGAAAAAAAGGGACAAAAGAAAGGGGACAGGCCCTTTTTCTTTATGAAAGAGGACAGTGACTAACCGGAACATCAGAAAAGGGGCCTGTCCTTTATGCTCAGTAATTAGGCAACACTTTCGCTTATGAAATAAAAGATAGAAGAGTCATTGCAAGCGACTGAAGGGAGCGTGGCAATCTCATAGAGTGAAACGAAGCAACCTCATAAAAAAAGGTTGAGATTGCCGCGTCGCTACGCTCCTCGCAATGACACTATAAAACTGTTACCGAATTATTGAGCTAGTACACCTGTCCCCTTTTTTTCTTTGGGCTTTTATCTTTATCCGCTTCTCGTTATAATTAACTCGTGAGACCGGGGCGTAGCGCAGTCTGGTTAGCGCACAGCGTTCGGGACGCTGGGGTCAGGGGTTCGAATCCCCTCGCCCCGACTTCATCGATTTGAATTTTATTCATTATTAATCCCAAAAATTAAAAATCGAGACCTAACCCCTGGCTTTACCAAAGTCAAAAAACGAGACCTGATCCCTTGGTTAGATGACCCCTTGCTATAGTTCGATCAATTCATAATCTCTGCTTCCCAGGCCAATCTTAACTCCATGGCTGAGCTGCACAGACCAATCAAGATCATAGCCAGCTCGGAGTATATCTTTCCCGCTCCTTTTGTTCACCAAATCCACAGAGGCCTGGTCTACGGCTACAGGATCATGCGAACCCAGGATACCGATATCCTCGACTATAGCCTGTTGACCATTCGACATGCAGTCGCAATCTTTAGTCACTTTTATCAAAAAGTTTATGAAGCTGATTTTGCCTTTTAAATGTTTCAATACACTGAAGGCATACTCACTCATTTTTTCTTGAACACGCACAGAATCCGAATCCCAGTTGAATTTAACAGCTCCGGAGTTGCAGACCACAAGACACTCTCCGCATCCTATACATTTTTCCTCAACTATGAATGCACTATCACCCTTTTCAACAATTGCCTGTGAAGGACAGTAACCAAAGCACACTCCGCAATTATCGCACAATTTAGGATTCACCCATGGATGAACATCAGAATGCTGTTCCAGTTTTCCGGCTCTCGACGCACATCCCATGCCGAGGTTTTTTATGGCTGACCCAAAGCCTGTCAGTATATGTCCGGTGAAATGAGTTAAACAAACAAGTATATCTGAATCAAAAATAGCGCCGGCAATTTTTGCTGACTTTATTCGTGATAAATTTACCTGGATTTCGTCATCGTCTCGGCCGATAAGACCATCAGCGATGATAACAGGGATGCCAAGAGTCTCCTGGGTAAAGCCGTGTTCCTTTGCCAGGAAAAGATGCTCTAGAGAATTGGACCTCTTACTGACATAGAGCGTATTAGAATCTGTCAAGAACGCTCGAGAGGTAATGCCTTTAATCTGATTGATAATCTTCACAATCCATTGGGGTTTTATAAACCCTGTATTTCCCTTTTCTCCGAAATGGATTTTCAAAGCGACAAACGATTTCTTTTCTATTTGACTTCTCAAACCAATCTTAAGGAAGATTTTTTCCGCTTTCTCAGCCAGGACCTCATTCCCATCTTCTCTTGTTGCTGGAATAAAAAAAACTTGACTCTTCATTTCTCTTAGACTCTCAGATCCTGCTGTTCACCTAAAATCGCTTTTGCAGCTTTAAGACCTGAGCCTGCCTCAAACTTATACCCCAGAGTAGAAAGAGTTCTCTCCAGGGCATCAAGAGCAAAATAGACCTGCGATACAGACAGGTTTCCCATATGCCCCATTCGAAAAACCTTCCCTGCAGTCTCACCTAACCCCCCTGCCACCACAATTCCATTCTCATAGTATGTGCTCCGGAAGGATTTATCTTCGACACCTTCCGGATATTTGACAACAGAAAGAGTATCTGCTAAGAACGGCTCTTGAGTGAAAAGGGAAAATCCCAGTTCGACCAAAGCCGCCCTTATAGCCTTAGCAACTCGTTCATGTCGTAAAAACCTTCGCTCAATTCCTTCCTCAAGGACTATCTTTGTGCTTTCATAAAATGCTCTGATCTCGTTGACACACGGAGTTGAAAAATATTTTGAGGGGTCCTTCATGATAGGCAGCCAACGCAAAACATCTGAATAGTAAGCGGGAATCTTTTCCATGCTCCTCCTTTTATCCATAGCTTTCTCTGAGAGGACTAAAATCGATAAACCTGGAGGAGCGCCGAAACATTTTTGAGCTGCGGTCAAGACCACATCAACTTCCCAGTCATCCATCCTTTCTTCTATCCCGCCTGTAGCACAGACGCCATCGATTATATAAAGGGCATCATGTTTTTTCAGTATTTCAGCGTAATCTTTGACAGGAGCACAGGCTCCGGTGCATGTATCCACATGGGTTGCAGTCACTGCTTTATACTCTTTCTCGGAGAGTTTCTGTTTTAATTCTTCAGGAAGGACCGCCTTCCCCCATTCGCACTCGATGATATCACAATCGAGGCCAAAACTCCGGGCAATCTGACCCATCCTCTCCCCAAAAAATCCTTGGGATAGGACGAGAAAGCTATCTTTTTTCTCAACAGTATTCAAAATGGCCATCTCCATGGCTAAGGTCCCAGCTCCAGCTAAGATGAACGCTTCGCCTTTCTCGCAGAAGACTATTTTCTTCAGGTTGACCAGAGCTTCCTTTAATTCCTCTACTAGCACGGGGCTAACATGTGAAACAATGGGAAGAGAAAGGCTGTTTATGATGCGAGGGTGAACGGGGCTCGGACCCGGGATCATTAACAATTTTTCTTTTTGCATTTTTTCTCCTTAGGCAAAAAATCAATCCTATTTTTATCAATAATCGCTAATAAATCAAGTTAAACTAAGCAACTGTAAGCATCTCCATTTCCATGATGAAGAAACAGTCATTCATAACGTAAGTCATTCAAAAAGGGGACAGGTGTGCTTGTTCAATAATTCGGTAACAATTTTATAGTGTCATTCAGACTGTGTCACAATTAATTGCCAGATTCAAAATGGGAAACAAACAAAACATTCTACCTAAAAAAGAGTATTTAAAATGCTTGTTCACCTTAATTATAGCCTTAAGTGGGAAATTTTTATCAAACTTTTTCATATTTTTGAATTGTGACACAGTCTGATTGCGAGGAGCGCAGCGACGCGGCAATCTCAACCTTTTTTTATGAGATTGCTTCATTTCACTCTATGAGATTGCCACGCTCCCTTCGGTCGCTCGCAATGACACATTTATCTTCAATATCATTACAGAAAGTGTTATCTAATTACTGAGCATAAAGACCTGTCCCCTTTTTTTGCTGCGTTTTTCATTTCGCCCTTTATTTATAACTAATAACATTTTACAATGGAAAGATCTTTAATGATATCACCTTTATTGAGTGAATTCTCTATAATCTACTAATAATATGAAGACTAGTTCGATCCTTTTTTCTCCGATTAAAATAGGAACAGTTGAAATCCCTAATAGGTTCGCTCGCGCAGCAACTCATGACTTCATGGCATCTCGCAACGGTGCAGTTACGGAAAGACAGGTTTCACTCTTTAAAAATCTTGCCAAGGGAGAAGTTGGACTAATCATAACCGGTCATGCCTATGTTAATCCCGCGGGGATAGCCAGCCCCTATCAAACCGGAGTTTACTCCGATCATTGTATCGAAGGCTTGAGTCAAATCACAGAATCAGTCCACAAATATCCCTCACGCATTTTTCTCCAGCTCTCCCATGCAGGTCGGCAGACAAAACCTAAAATCTGTGGATGTACGCCACTTGCGCCCTCCAGCGTTTACGAGCCTACCTTTGAAGTTAAGCCGAAAGAGATGAGCCACGAGGAAATAAGAAGCGTTATCGATGATTTTATCCAAAGCAGCCGCAGAGCGAAAGAAGCAGGCTTTGACGGTGTCGAGCTCCATGTCGCTCACGGCTATCTCTTAAGCAGCTTCATATCTCCCTATACGAATAGAAGAAAAGATGAGTGGGGAGGCACGCTTACAAATCGCCTTCGAATCGTGGTTGAAATAATTCAAGGCATCAAGGAATTATTAGGAAAAGAATTCCCGCTGATCGTGAAACTGAATTCATCAGATTTTTTACCTGAAGGATTAAATATAGATGAAAGTATTGAGATAGCAAAAATCCTGGAAAGCGAAGGCGCTGATGGTCTTGAAGTCAGCGGAGGAATGGCTGAAGCAGGAAGAGGTTCGGTTTGGAAAGGGCTTCGCCCGGAAGAAGAAGAAGGCTATTTTGTCGATAGTGCCTTCAAAATTAAAGCAGAGCTTTCCATTCCTGTATTTGGGCTGGGTGGGATCAGATCTTTTTCAGTGATGGAAAAAATTATTGAAGAAGGCAAGGCGGATCTCATTTCCATGAGTCGACCTTTTATCCGTGAACCCTTTTTAATCAGAAAATTCCGGACAGGAGAGATAAAAAAATCAGAGTGTATATCTTGCAACAAGTGCTTTAACCTGCGAGGCATTGCGTGCGCTGAGCTCAACAAAGAAAAGAAGACACAATTTTAATTCTTCAAATTTTAGTATTATGCTTACTTTTTTAATTCCTTTTTCAAGTCCTTTGTATCTTCAGTATCGATTACCTTGTAGTTCACTCCCTCAAAATTGACTATAACGTTTTTAGCAACAGAAAGATATTTCGCAATTCCAGGCTTTGCAGAGAGAAGACGAAAATATTCCTCTGAATTAAAGCGAACCTCTTTTACAGGGCTTTCTTCTTCATAGCGGCTGTCCACCCAGTATTTATCCTTCAGGTAAAAAGTCTTGTCCTCTTTATATTTTATTATCTGCGAAACAACCTGAGGAGCCTGAGCCACTGCTTTTAATTTTTGTGCGCCCCTGGCAATTTTCACTGCCCCTGCGCCGGTAACTTTGCGAGCTTTAAGAGCTTCTTCTGCTTCTGGAGCTGCCATATCAAGGGAACGTCTCTCTTTCTCAGTAACAAGAAAGGATGTATAAGGGGTTACGATTCCGTATTTTAATCCAAGTTTTTTTACTTCGTCGATGAGCTCTTTATTTGCTCCCTGGAGCCTAATTTCTTCGATAAGATAGCCTATCCTTCTCGCAGCCCAGAGACGGGGGAGAAAATTATAGGATTCCGCTTTGACAAGCTCTTGATCTTTGAGGATAAATCTCTTGGCTTCCTTCCCTACTTTTCCGGAAAGGGCCACTGTCACTTTGCCTTTGCCTGTATACTTTCCTACCAACACAAACTGCGAGCCTTTAAACAGATCAGGCATTACTCTGGGATAAGTGTCTCTCACTTCGATGCCTTTAAAATCGATCTTCAAATCAGAAAGAAGTGGCGATGATATTTTTTCATAATAATTTGATACGGCAACTTCAAGATTTTCGTCCTCAGCCACATAAACCGAAGTTCCCCTGTTATCAGAAGAAATCCTGTCTAAAAGCTCTGTGTTGACATCGTAGCCAACTCCAAAGACGAAAATACGGGTCTTAAGCTCATTGGCTTTACTGATGTTTCTCATTATTTCTGCAGTACCGGTAATGCCTACTGTGGGCAGGCCATCAGTGAGAAAAAGAATATAGCTAGGTCTTTCTCCAGGTTCAATCATCTCCAATGCTTGAAGCAGGGCATCGTTTATGTTGGTTCCTCCAGAATCTTCCACCTCGCCCACAAAGCGAAGAGCTCTCTCTATATTTTCTCGACTAGCAGGAATAATCTCAGAAGAAAACAAGCTCACTCCATCATCAAAATCCACAAGAGAGAAACTATCTTTCTTATCCAAATGACTGATGATAAAACGCACTGCTTCTTTGGCCTGCTTGATTTTCTTGCCGCTCATGCTTCCAGAACTGTCAAGGACAAAAATAAGATTCTTGCTGAGGATCTTTTCTTTTTTACCCACATAAGAGGGCGAGGCTAAAAGCATGTAATAATTATCTTCTGGACCTTCCCAGTTCATGAATGAAAGCCCGATATCATCTTCGGAAAGAGAATAATAGACAACAAAGTCCTTTTCCGGCTTGATGTTTTTTCCCTCAAAGCTCACTCTTGCTTTGCCTTTTCCTTCCTTCCTCACAGAAACGTTATGGGAAGGTGAATAAACATTGGAAAGAGGAATCTTTGAGCTAATTTCGACTGAGATAGTTACCTCCTGCAGGGGACGGAGGGAAAATTTCTCTGTGTTTAAAGGGTAAACATACCGAATAAGGTTTCTCTCAGCCTTGATAACCTCAGTGTAAGAAAGCTGGATTCTTTTCTCTCCATTAGCAGGAATCGGAAAAACACGGGCTCGAAACATGTTGCGCCCTACATATTCAAGAAGAGCAGGATCTTTCATCCTCCGGACAATATCTTCATAGATCCGGCGCGCTTTATCCCGATCCAGGATTTCTCCTTCAACCTTTTTGCCTCCGATGTACATCGAAAACTCAGAAATAGAGGCTCGTTCTGGCAAAGGGAAAATAAAAATTCCTTCAATATCTCGGTTGTGATTGTTGATAAAAACCTGATCAATGGAAGTTTTCGCTACCTGATTTATGATCTCAACATTTACCCGGTGGTATTTGACGGTTAAAGGAGGAATCCTCTCCCTGGGGCGGGGAACGGGGACGATAAATCCGTCGGCAAAGAGGTCAACCACAAAAACGTTAAAAAGAACAAAGAAAAAAATAATAATAAATGGTTTAAATTTAAATTGATTGTTGTTTTTCATTTCTTTACTCCTCAATCTTAGCTTTTTTTCGCTTCATATATACTAAAACTCTCTTTTCTTTGATAAAGTTTCACCAATTTCCCCCTTTTCTAACAACCGTTCTATTCTCTTCATAAGCTCTTCCACAGAGCTAAACACTTCTGCAGGCATCGAAGCGAACCTTTCCTTATCTTCATTTAAAATAAAAATATTTGGAATTCCCGTCTCCTCGGCGGCCTTGATATCAAAATGAGAATCCCCCACGACACAGCATTCCTCTTTTTCCAGTCCTAACTTCTCCAAGACGGCCTGAAAAGGAGCTCCAGAAGGCTTCCAGAGGCCGCTTTCGCGGGAGATGATACAATCAAATTCAAGGTTGAACTTCTCTAGAAGGAAAGAAACGCTCCTTTGAGAATTATTCGTCACCAGGGCTATCTTTATTCCCTTCTGGCTTAATAGGTTCAGAAATCCGCGCATCCCTGGTTTTAGTCGAGCCTTCTGGGTAGCCTCGCTTTCATATTTTTCCAGCACTTTCCACTTCTCTGATTTTTCCGGCTCTTCCAGGCTTTTGAGGTAAATAAGTATTGGTTTGCCTTGGGAGTTCAATTCTGTTTTAATTTGATTCCAATCATAGGTCACATCGACAACTGTACCGTCCATATCAAAGATTACACCTTTCAGCTTCATATAAACTTCCTTCTTTCTCTATGGCAAAGGCATTTATCTCTTTACTGCTTCACTCTACCTACCTCATAAAGAGGCTCTCCTTTGCTAACCGGAGGAGTATATACGATATAAAGAATTATTCCGCTAAAAGGAGCTCTCAGCTCTTCCTTCACATTCCCGAGGTAATCTGTAACATACCCGACTTTCTCTCCTTTATTGACATAATAGCCCATCTTGGTCTGAGGATAAAAAAGGCCATCTGAGCTAGAGTAGATGACTTCATAATGATCGATCCAGACTGGGTCGGAGACAAATTCTGGTTTTCCCTCGATCATCTTAAAAAACCTCATAACACTGAGAATGCCTTTAATGTTGCGGATAACAGACTCTTCGTCGGTCGTGCCTAAGTATCCAGATTCTGTTGTGATGGCCGGCTTTGAATGGAGAATAGCGGTATTCCCCAAATACTTGGAATGAGCTTTGTCCTTGGTGCGGGATTTATCGATGATGATATACTTTATTCCAAAAGCTAACACCATATTACGGCTTATCTCATCTGCCTTTTCATCATCGCTAAGCATCCAGTAACAATAAGGAATAAGGGCTTCATTTCCGTCTCCGCAGTGAAGATCTATGAGAAAATCGCATTTCTTAACAACCTCTTCTGTCAAGACGTGAGCAATCCTCTGGGAAATTGTGCCTTGCGGATCGCCTGGAAAAACTCTGTTCAAGTTCTGCCAATCTTCTGGATTGTAATAGATGATTCTTTTCTGAAACGCTGGCAGATTAGCAATATGAACGAATATCAGTGTCCCGGATAAAGATTTAGGATCAATCGTTTTTTTCAACCGATAAAGGGCTAAAATCGGAGGATATTCATAGCCGTGCACACCAGCCACAAGCGCCAGTACTTTCCCTTCTTTTGAACCATTGATTATGGTCAGAGGGATAAGAGTGCCGATTCCATCCTTTTCAGGGACAGATAAATACCCAGACTTTGTTTCCCCAGGATTAACCTTTAAATCGCCAATCTGGAATGAATCGTTCTCCCCAGAACCAAAGGAGAATAAAGATAATCCCCAAACCAAGAAAATGCTTATCACGATTCTCTTTAAATCTAGGTGTTTCATTGCTGTTCAACCTCCTCTTATCTTAAGATGTAGTACTGTTTATTTTATCCTATTGTATGGGCCAGGTCTACAGACAATTGATAGACTTGAAATTGTTACCAAATCACCAAGAATTTAGAGTGAAGATATATTCTTTTTTTTTATTGCTTCTTGATTTTTGATTTGTTATAATGCGCCTCAGAAAAACTATTAAAACCTAACTTTATAGGGAGGAACTCTTATGGGAAAAGTTTTGGCTATCTTAGGAGGCTTAATTGCCATGGCAGCTGGCGTTTATCTGGTTATTCTTGTATGGCCGCAGAAATTCATTGATCTCGTTTTCGGATGCATCCCCCCGATGCTTTTCTTTGGCGGTCTAATTGCTCTAATCGCTGGAATAAGCGGCATCAAAGATGCTGCGAGAACGAAAAAGCTGGAAGAGGAAACTAAAGAAGAAGTAAAAGAAGAAGCAGCAGCAGAAGAAGAAAAAAAAGAGGAATAGACAAAAGAATAAAATAAAAAAAAATCCACGTTTTCTCCTTCTCAACTGCAATTTTTCTTTTTCGTCACAATAAAGAGAAGGCAGGCTTTCAAAATAATCAACATTTCTGTTATTCTTTAACTCCTATAATTTCTTCCTTTCCACTAGAAATAATTATTGACTTGTAACCTATAATTTGGTATTTTGTAATTAACTTACAAATTACGAGAGGTATCAATCATGGAAAATAAAAAGGCGACAAAAAAAACAAAATCAGAAAAAGATGAAAAGAAACACCACATTACTCTCGACGAATTGGGTGCCCAAGTCGAAAAGATTGCAGTAAAGACGGCTAAATCGATCAAGAAAGTGATCGATAAAGCCATGGTTGCTAGAAATACAGTTCTGACGATCCGTGTCAATGATGAAAGTAAGGAAAAGCTGAGAATGTTAGTTGATGTTGGCTTGTTCAAAAGTCGCTCTGAGAGCGCAGCTTTTCTTATTCAGGAAGGCATAAAAAGCCAGGAAGCTCTTTTCACTAAGATTTCCACCAAGTTAAAAAAAATAGATAAAATCAAAGACGAACTCAAGGACATCGTCTCTGAGGAAATGGAAGGTGAAAAAACTCCTTAAGCGCTTGATTTATCAAACTTATTTATTCGTATATTTAAAAATGTGGGCTTGATGAATCAAGCCCCTACAGATGAACCAGATCTCTACCGAAGGAGTTTGATTATCAAATCCGCACTTTTTGTCTCCTTGCCTAACTAAGGAAAGCTATGATAATATTTTTTTTGTGGCAAATCTCAATGTCGTTCTTTTAACCGTACTCGTCTCCCTGCTTCCTACAACAACTCAGAATATAGAAAAAGCATTCCTCCAAAACAATCCTAAAATTCTCTATTCTCTCTTCTCAGCCAAAAGTTCTGTCAATATTTCTCTTCCCGAACCTATTTCCTTTTCAGACCAGCTTTCTAACCAACAAGCATATTTTCTCTTCAGAAAAATATTTTCCGCCTATACCACCTTTGAATTCTACTCAGAAAAAGAGCTTCCCTCTGACCTTGAAAATCAAAACTTTATATTTAAAGCCAGGTGGTCTTTTAGGGACAATAAAAACAATAACCAGTATGTCATCCATGTTTTCTTTTACTTAATAAAAGAAAAAAACAGTGATCCTTCCTTTGGGCAAAGCCTGAAAAATAAAAATTCCAAAATCACCTGGAAAATAATAGAAATTAAGGCAGAGAAAATTTGAATATCCTTAAAGGATCGATAAAAAAAGAAGGATTCTTTTACTGGTTTTTCTTCGGAACCATACTCTCCGCAATTATTTTGATTCTTTCCCTCTTCCTCCCCGCCTTCGTTTCTTCAAATTACTATCAGAAAAACCTGGGCCAATTGAGAAGCCAGGCCAAGGCGATTAAAAGCGAATTTTCGAACATCATTAGCGAAATAGACCAGAAACAAAAATTAATCTTAGATTCCCCTTTTCCCAGAGAAAAAGAGGAAATATTCAATCTGTTCAAAAAAGTAGACTTGAACAAAGAAAAAGAAGGGATCAGCTACCTCAACAGTAAAGGAGATCTCATCCTGTGGCTGGGCAACGTAGTTGACCCGATGAAGGCTCTATTCTCTGAGGGAGAAAAAGTCAATTTTCTCCAGCAAAAATCTTCTTTCCTCATCCAGCACAAAGCCTCTGTCTATATAGTTTCTTTACAGAAAGTGAGAAAAGATGAATATGTTATCTTCTATCGGCTTTTAGCCTTTTCACCCAAATTCAAAGCTCCGTACCTCAAGGAATATCAATTCTTAAAAGCAGGACTGCTGAGCAACTGCACTATTTATTACTGGGATTTTCGAGAAGATGTTTCAGGACTTGAAAAACTCTTCTCCAAGCACAAAGACGAATACTTCGGCCAGCCAAGGCTCCAGGACGAGATTCAACCTATGCTTTTTCCTTTGAGGAACGAAAATAATAAAATATTAACTACCGTAACGCTCAGCTCTCCAGCTCTTCCAGCAAAAATTTCAAGCCAGAAAGAAAATTTTCTTCTTGTTTTTTATCTGCTCCTCGGGACCTCGCTTCTCTCCCTTCTGATCTATTTTGTCAAATCCCCCTCTTTTTACAGGGAGAGAAAACCTTTGCCTGGCTTACTCATCATCCTGATCTTGATCGGGCTAAGGTTCATCTTTTTCCCTTTAAGCAATTTAGAAAAAATCCAATCTCTTCCTTTCTTTTCTCCCTCTTCAGCAAGTTTTTTCTCCCTCTGGGATCTCACTAAATCTCCAGGCGATATTTTTCTCACTTCTTTCTTTCTCTTTTTAATCATGGGCTGCTTGGTTGTCTATTCTCGAGGTCTTCTGGAGAGCAAAAAAAGAAAATTCTCGCTTCTTATTTCGGGGGCAGCGAATTCTATCTTTATTTCAACTTCGTTATTTTTTATCTTTATTTTTCAAGAAATCTTATTCCGCCTTGTTTATCACTCCAACATAAACCTGCTTCGCTTTTCTTTCGATTCTTCTTTCTTCCTCCTCCACCTCAGTATTCTACTTTTTTTCCTTGTCTCCTTTTTTGCCATCTTTATAGGATTGAGAATAGCTTCACTCTATTCCTTGAATCTTTTCTTACCTCTCCTTATTCTTTTGCTGCAGTTTGGAGGCTATTTTCTTCTTTTTAAGGAAAGAAATATCCCCCTGCTTTTCCTACTCCAAGCATCGATCATCCTTTTTACCTTATTTCTTGCTTTCATCCCCAAATTCATAAAAAGAAAGGAAGTTTTATTTTCAGCTTTTCTTCTATGTGCGCTATTCATATACACCTCTCTCCACTACTCCTCCTCAAGTCGAAACCGGGCTCTCGTTCAGAATTCTCTTCAAAATATCATAAAATCCCAAGAGCCCTGGGGAATCTTTTTATTAAACCAGTCCTTGTCTGAAATCGACGAGCAGCAAGAATCCATAGTCTCCTTTCTCCGCGGCTCTGAACCGTATGATCTAGCCCACTCTCTCTGGGAAAGGACTCTTGTCGCAAAATTCAACTGGTATTCGAGTTTAGAGATATTGAGCCCTGAAGGAGAGCTTCTCTCCCGCTTCTCTTTAAATGTCCCCAAGCTCTATGGTTTTGATCTCGACCTCCCGCTCAGCCAAGAATGGTCCCTATCCCACCTGAATATCCCCTTTAGGGGCGAAGAAAAAGATTTTCTCTTCGGGTATAAAGACTGGCTTGAAGAAGAGAATCATCTGGGGAGGACAATTCTCTACCTTTCCATCGATTACGACATGCTTCCCTTTCTGTATTCAGCCAATCCATATTTTGAACTCCTAAGAGTAACTTCCATCCCTTCTCTTAATCAGTTTAACTTTGGTTTTGCAATTTTTGATCCTGAAGGAAAACTACTCTTCAATCCTAATAAGATATCCTCGGGCATCGCTCCAGCTATCTTGGGAAAAATCGAAACTTCCCAGGACTCCCTCTGGTCATTTTTTACTGACAAAAAGAGAAAATTCCAATCTTTCTATTTCAGGAAAGACAATAGAATATACTCTCTTTTCATACCGAAAAAAAATTTCTTCAATTATTCTGCAGAATTCATAAAGCTTCTCTTCTTCTATCTTGCATTCTCTCTCTTGTTCCTGTTTCTTGCATCTCTTGCTTCAGGGAAAAAAATCAGAAATCCCTTCTGGTCTTTCTCAAACCGCGTCTATATTTCCTTCGCTGCTATAGCTCTTATCCCTCTTCTACTTTTCACTTTTTTCAGCAGAAGTTTCTTTGCCCAAATTTTTACCCAGCAGTTTCAAGAGAAAGCTGAGGCCCAGGTAAATTTTGCCCAGCGTTTAGTAGATGAATTTATTCTCCTCCAGCGCGAGGAGATGGTTTCACTTACCCTTCCTCCTGAAGATGTGGTTCTATCGATAAGCTCTACTATTTCAAATGATGTGAATCTATACCAAGACGGGAAGCTCATCTCTTCCAGCCGCCGGGAATTTTTTGATTATGGGCTTCTCCCCGAGCTTATCGATGGTGAGATCTATTATAAAATTCAGTATGAGAACAATCCTTTCTACACCCAAACTCAAAAAATTGGTGATTATTCCTTCCACAATATCACGATTCCTTATTTTCTTGGGGATTCTCTCTTCCTCATCTCTCTTCCCTTTCCTTTAGAACAGGAAGAAATATCAAAAGCCACTGAAGATTTGATTGAATTTCTATTTTTTATTTCTGTCTTTTTTATAGCCGTAGTCCTCATTTTTGCTCGAGGGATAGGAAGCACGGTCATAACTCCCGTAAAAAAGCTTCTGAAAGGGACAAAAGAAGTGGGCCTGGGAAACCTTGAGATATCCATCTCCCATAAGCCTCAGGATGAAATGAAAACTTTAATTGATGGCTTCAACGCAATGGTTGAAAACCTAAAAAAACACCAGCAAGATTTGGCAGACATGAGTAAGAAAGTAGCTTGGGCAGAAATGGCCCGGAGAGTTGCTCACGAAATTAAAAATCCTCTAACCCCCATTCAGCTCTCAGCAGAACATTTATTAAGAGTTTATCATGATAAAAAGGAAGATTTTGACGAGGCTTTAAAAGAATCAGCTTCTTATATTATCAAAGAGGTGGAAAACCTAAGAAAAATCGCCGGGGAATTCTTGGAGGCTTCAAAAGAAACATCTCTTCAACTAGAATCCTTCGACCTAAAAGAACTCATGCAAGACACGATTGCCCCTTATAAGAAAATGCTTTCGGAAAGAATCAAATTCAAAGAAAAATACGAAGGCCGAGATTTTCATTTCATGGGAGATAAAGGTAGAATAAAAATTGTGTTAAGAAACGTTCTCACCAATGCCATTGAAGCCATTCGAGACCAGGGCGAGATCGAAATCAAGGCATCCAGGGGAAAAGCAGGAATAACGTTCGAGGTCAAAGATACTGGAATCGGTATGGAGAAGGAGATGCTTAATAGAATTTTTGACCCTGATTTCTCGACAAAAGATGTCGGAACAGGCCTTGGTCTCCCTATCGCCAAAAAGATCATAGAGGACCACGGAGGATCCATTAAGGCGTCGAGCGAAGAAAACAAAGGGACTAAAATTTCAATAAAGCTCTCCCAGCAGGAATAATTCTGAAAAAAGGAGTCTGAGGAATGATGAAAATTCTGGTCACTTACTTAAGCCAGACTGGAAACACAAAAAAAATAGCCGATGCGATCTTTGAGAGCCTGGAAGGAGATAAAACGATAAAGCCTATGGATGAAGTCCAAGAGATAGAGGGCTACAGCCTTATTTTTATAGGTTTTCCTGTCCATTCTCACAGCGTTCCCTTCAAAATCGAGAGCTTTCTCAAAAAAATCCCTCAGGGGGGGAAAATCGCTCTTTTTTCAACCCATGGCTCGCTTCCAGGTGGCCGTCTGGCAAGGGAAGCCTTGGAGCATGCCGCTGTCACCGCTTCCAAGGCAAAAATTTTAGGCACGTTTTCCTGCAGAGGGAAAGTCTCCATGGCTGCCCTTGAAATTTTAAACAAATCTCCAGAGCACAAAGCCTGGACAGAAATGGCTCCATCATCCCAGACCCATCCTGATGAGGCAGACTTAGAAGACGCCAGATCCTTTGCCAAATGGGTCATGACCCTCAGCACTCAGGATTAAGCCTAGACAGGCTGGTTCCCGTTCTCAGCAGAAATATAGTAGAGATGGGGACTGGCCCCATTTTTTGTCCCTATTCACCGTAAGTTGGTGTGATAGAGAACAGCGATTGTTTGGCGATTGATATAACAGATTTGTTAAGGGCTTATTCCATTAAAGCTGAAAGCAGTAGGAAAATTTGATCAGGAAGACGTTGTGAGGATGGAGGCTGAATAAGTCTCGCATTCCTTCTCTGAAAGAAAAATCCCCGACGGACGAATCTTCTGTCCTTCCCTGAGACCAGACAAGATACAGGCTCGACCCAGGAATGTATTCCCACCTGACAACAAGATTCATCCGGAACTGCAGGAAGTTGAAATCTGGATTTTCGAATGTGTAATCCACGACTCCCTCAAGGTCATCACGCCTTGACATTCTTCTCTCAATCTTTTCAGGCTCATTATCATCAGCCCTAATGGCTATATATATGCTTGTATCATCATAGAGAATTTTAAACGACGTCGCTTGAGAGGGTTCCTTTCCCTCATAGGGATCTCTTTGAATAAAATCGCCTGCCCATGTGACCTTAGCCCAGACAGGATCATCCAATTTCCCATCTATTACTGGAGGATGAGGATTGATATTGCATGTTACATAAACCTTCTTTACGGGTGAATCCGCATTAGCAAATTGAAGGAATAATAAAATAATGAACAAGAATAAAAGTACTTTCTTCATTTTCGGCCTCGCTATCATTGATCTATCCCTTCTATCACGGATCTATCCCATAATTCAGCACTCAAACATATATACTCCTGAATCTGGAAAAAGGTTTACCGTGCGGAAAAAAATATATCCAGATCTCAGACAAATCAGCTTATTCCATTCTTAATTTAAGAACTTCATGAAAATGAAAAAAGATGCCTCTGATTTGCAGTAATTGACCTCATTTTATTCGTGTGGTATAAGCCAGTTAAGGAATCAATTTGAGAATATTAATCAAATAATTGAGAGAATTTTTAGAACTAATACAAACGCAATTATTCCAGTGTCATCGCGAGGAGCGAAGCGACGTGGCGATCTCGTTAATTCATCTTAAGAGATTGCCACGCCCTTTCAGGGCTCGCAATGACATTGTAAAAATATATATTGCGTTTATATTAAAAAGGAAACTGCTACGCGTTAAGAAGGCCAAGCCATGCAAAAAAAGATTGTTTTCTTTTTGTTTTCCATAATGCTCAGCACTGGCTTGATGCGGAGTGAAACATACAGGCGCCAAAAAAAGAGAAATGGTTGATTTGAAGGAGAAAAAAAATGAAAAAAATTAAAAAATTCATCGGTGACCATTTTGAAGGGCTTATAATCACCCTGGTTTTTATAGGAGTTTTAGGCATTGCTTTCCTTATCCACTATAAATTTGATTTTCTTAACTTTTTTCTTCTTCCCATCATTCTTTCAGGATATCTTCTCGGGAAGAGGAAAGCCATTTTAACTGCATTCTTTTGTATTGCATTGGTCTTCCTTTATTTGGTTTTTTATAAACTCTATCTCGGTCTGGAAGTGGCATTTTCAACTGGTGAAATAATCAGGATGGCTACTTGGGGAGGCTTTCTGATCTTGACCGCGGCAATCATCGGGACATTTACCGAAGAAAGAGAAAGGCGGCTCGAAAGAATGAGGAGATCCTATTTTGGAGCGCTCAAAATCATGCTCAAGTATCTTGAAGTTGCTGATGAGGCAAAGCCTCGCTCTTTGAGAGTATCTCTTCTTGCTGGAGAAATTGCCAAAACTGCAGAGCTCAGCAAGACTGAATTGGAAAACATTAAATCCGCTGCTCTCCTTTATGAGGCAGGAGATTTGCAGTCCAGCCTTCCCTTCTTTGAGGAAATAGTCAATTTTATATCGGGTGATATGAAAATCCCTGAGGAGCAAGCCAAGGATAAAGAACGAGTGGAGTTGAACGCAATGGCTTCTTTATTGAAAACAATCGAGCCTATTCTTGCCGGCTACTTTCACCATTACATAGAAGAAGCGGATAAATTGGATAAGGACTTAAACGCAATTCCCTCTGGCAGCAGCATCATTGCCCTTGCTAATCTCTACGATAGAGTCGAGAATAAAGTACCGACTTCTCTGGGAGAAGAAAAGATTGAAACCTTGGAGGATATTGAGAAGCTTTCAGGACGGAGTTTTTCTACTTCCTTTGTCCGGGCCCTTAAAGAAACGATAAGCAGTCCCTGATTAAATCCTTTCCTATGGGTCAATTTAAATTAGAGTATCTTCTTTATTAATTTAGTCTATTCTTTCAAATCCGTACCGGTACCGGCCTGGGATTGAGATTCAAGTCGTTCCGGTGCTAAATTGTTGGCAATCCCGAATGACACAGCAGCGCCCACACCAGCACCAATTAAAGCAATTAAGTAAATACCAATAGATTCTCCGACCATTGCCCCACCGATGAGTAATCCTACTATTTCCCCGCCAAACCAGAAGGCCACAAGCATTGCTTTATATCCTCCAGGCTTACGGCCTTTTGCCTCTACAATTTTCCCTATTTTCTTTGATAAAAAGATGAGGAAAAAAATTTCTAACACGACATCCTCCTTTTATTGAAAAAATTTCTATTCGCCGCGAAAATAAGCGGCTTCCCTATCCATTTGAACCTTCCAGACAGCGTGAGAGTAAGCCCAAAAAGGACGGCTAAAGCCCCACCTATGATAAGAATATTTCCCAAGGTCTTGAGCATTCTTCCTTTCTTCCTAGGCTTTCGCTTTTTTCAACCTTCCAACTATTTCATCAGCAACAGTATAGGGGTCGATTTCTCTCTTGAAAATTCTCTCGACAAGGCGTTCAAATTCTGATTCAGGAATATTTTGACTGACAGTCTGATAAATTTTTTCACTGATGATGTCCCTTAACATCCAGGATATCAGTCTTTTCTTCCTGGAATTTATGAATTCCTGGCTTTTGCTCTCGACCAATTTATCAATCTCATTAACCAGAGGCTCCACTCCTTCTCCTTCAGTGGCCACAGTTTTGACCACAGGGGGCATGGTATCTCCCTCAAATCCTAAATCCAGCATGGCCTTAAGCTGCCTTTCTGTCTTCTCTGCGTCTGGAGAATCTGCCTTGTTGAGAACAAAAATATCAGCAATCTCCATAATCCCTGCTTTAAAAGCCTGAATTTCATCTCCTGCCCCGGGGATTAGAATGACAAGAACAATATCCGCCAGTTTAACGATCTCAACTTCATCCTGGCCTACTCCGACTGTTTCCACCAGAATAAAATCCTTTCCCGCTGCTTCAAGTATAGTAATGGCCTCTCCTGTTGCCTTCGCTAATCCTCCTAGATGACCTCTCGCTGCCATACTCCGAATGAATACGTCAGGGTCTGTGCTATGCCGCATCATCCGTATTCTATCCCCTAGAATAGCTCCTCCGGTGAAAGGACTGGAAGGATCTACAGCAATAATGCCAATTTTCTTCCCGTTTTTTCGAAGAAGCACTACCATATGGTCAACCAAGGTGCTCTTGCCTGAACCGGGAGGGCCTGTAATTCCTATAACAAGTGATTTTCCTGTGCTGGGGAATATTTTTTTCATCATTTCTTGAGCAGCACTTCTGTTGTTTTCTGCCAGAGAGATAGCTCGGGCAATGGCTCTATGGTTTCCTTTAATTAACTCTTGGGCTAAATCCATCATTTCCGTCTTTCCTGCTTATTCCTTATATTCAGTCTCTCCTAAAAGTTTAATTCTTCTCATGAGCTTAATCCAATTTATTAGGCAGGACTGAGATGCAAGTTTGCATAACTAATATAAACGCAACATATATTTTTACAATGTCATTGCGAGCCCTGAAAGGGCGTGGCAATCCGCTGTTGCGAGCGCAGCGTGGCAATTTAACTAGGAAAAAGGTTGAGATTGCCACGTCGCTTCGCTCCTCGCAATGACATATCAATAAATATGAAATCGCACAGCCTGTTCCGAGCAAAGCGAAGTAATCTTCTTCGCTCCTCGCGATGACACTGGAATAATTGCGTTTGTATTAATATTCGGAAAGAACTTTTTGGGCAATAATCCAGCGCTGTATTTCGGAAGTTCCTTCCCCGATAGTGGCTAATTTTGAGTCCCGGTAGAACTTTTCCACAGGATAATCTTTTATAAACCCGTAGCCTCCAAAAATCTGAACCGCCATAGAAGAAGCCTTCACAGCTAACTCGCTCGAAAAGAGCTTGGCCATGGCAGATTCTTTGGGAACCTTCTTTCCCTGATCTTCAAGGAAAGCTGCTCTGTAGGTCAAAAGGCGGGCAGCCTCCAGTTCAGTAAAACCATCAGCAAGCATCCATTGAATGGCCTGAAAATTGGCAATAGGCTGATCAAATTGACTCCTCTCTTTGGCATACTTTAAGCTCGACTCCAAAGCCCCGGCAGCAATGCCTAAAGAAAACCCGGCGATACTTACTCGCCCTCCGTCCAAAATGGCCATAGCTTGCTTATAACCATCCCCTTCTTTCCCTATGATGTTCTCAGCAGGAACTTTTACATCTTCAAAAATAAGTTCAGAAGTATCGGCAGATCTTACGCCCAACTTATCTTCCTTTTTCCCAGGTTTAAAGCCTTCCATTCCTTTCTCTAAGATAAAAGCAGAAATGCCCTTCCTTTCTTTCTCTGGATCAGTAACAGCCATAACCACCAGAATTTCAGCTAAAGAACCGTTGGTGATGAAAAGCTTCGACCCGTTGAGCACCCAATAATTTCCCTCTTTTCGAGCTTTAGTTTTTAAAGCCGCTGCATCGGAACCAGCCTCTGCCTCAGTAAGTGCCCAGGCTCCCAAAGTCTGCCCAGAAGCCAGTCTTGTCAGGTACTTTTTCTTTTGTTCTTCACTCCCGAAGAGATTGAGATGATTTGCACAGAGCGAGTTGTGGGCTGCTACAACCAAGCCAACAGAAGGATCTACCTTGGAAATCTCTTCCAGGATAATGACATAATCCACATTAGAATAGCCTGTTCCCGAATATTCTGGAGGAATGACAATGCCCAGCAATCCCATTTCTCCCAATTTCTTTGTCAGCTCCTCCGGCCATTTCCCTTTTTCATCGTTCTCCTTAACAAAGGGCAGAATCTCCTTATCGGCGAAATTTCGGATTGAGTCTTTTAATATTTCTTGTTCTTGAGTGAATAAAAAATCCATTCTTTCCCTCTACTTAAAAAAGATTAGCGGAAAAATTTAGGAAGATACGCACTTCCCTCCTTATGGCATTAAAATGATCTCCTTTTTTCCTTTTTCATATTACTTTTAAGCTTTTCAATAATCAAGAAAAATTTGGTGGGGTCAGACCTTTAAAACTTTTATTATTTGTGATGGAGAAATATTCTAGCGTCAAAAAATAAATATTAAAAAAACTCATAAAGATCAGGACCGTTCGGCGGTCTTGGTTTGACATGATTATTCAAATCGTCTAAATTTAAGGCATGATTGTAGGAATATTAAAGATTATCATTTATGCCTTCTTTGCCTATAGCGCCTACCTGTTCTTACGTTTTTTCAGGACCTTGAACAAAGCGAGCAAGCCTCCAAGAGCTTCAAAAGGCACTTCGGGCATAATGGTTAAAGATGATATTTGTAATACCTATCTTCCAAAAGAAAATGCAATCAGGCAAGTTTACGAAGGAAAAGAATATTATTTCTGTTCCAGTGAATGCCGCCAGAAATTTTTAGAACAAAAAAAATCTCAGTAAACCCGCCTGCAACTTACCAGGAATCAGAGTAAGTTACCTGGAAGTCTTTGAATTCCCCTTTATAATCTTCCCAGTTGACATCGACTTTTTCCACTTGAGATAAAGGAGGACCCTCGTTCAGCTTGCTAATTAACTCTTCAATTTTTTCTTTATCCCCTTCGGCTAATGCTTCTACTTGACCACTCCTTATGTTTCTTACCCAACCTGTTAGGTTAAGTGAAGAGGCCCATTTTTGAGTATGATCGCGGAAAAAGACTCCTTGAACTCTCCCTGTAACGAAAATATGCGCCCTTGCCTTCATTTGAAACTTAAAATATGTTAGCATATCCCTCGGCAAATAGTAAATAATTCGGGATTCTTAATAATAAAATTTTTTTTCAAGAGTAAAGATTTGACTCCCAAAAAAATTCTTCTCTCCGTAGCAGGACACGACCCTACATCAGGAGCAGGTGTCTCACTCGATTTAAAAGTTTTCCAGCTCTTGGGCTTCCAAGGAATGGCCGCTCTGACCTCCATAACATCTCAGAACACTAAGGGCGTTAGGAAAGTTCATTGTCTCCCCCCTGATCTTCTCTGGAATCAGTACCAGGCACTTGGCGAAGACGTTTCTTTCTCAGGTATTAAAGTCGGGATGGTCGGTTGCGGAAAAAACATAGAAGTTATAAAGCGCATCTTAGCAGATAATCCAAACATCAAGAAAGTCGTGGACCCGGTCTTTAAATCCAGCTCAGGTGCTTGGCTTTTAGAAAAAGATTCAATCCCCAGCTACATCTCCGAAATAAAAGGAAAAGCCTCTCTCCTCACTCCAAATTTAGAAGAGGCGAGCATGATATCCGGAATAAAAATCAAAAGCACAGAAGATATGAAAAAAGCTGCCAAAAGCATTTTCACCCTCAGCAGCATTCCCTGTTTCATAAAGGGAGGACACTTTCCAAAACAGATGGTCAATTTGCTTTATGACGGAAATGAATTTCATTCTTTTAAAAAAGAAAAAATCAAAAAAAAAGTCCATGGAACAGGGTGTTTTCTATCCTCAAGCCTTCTGGGTTACATGGCTAAAGGAAACTCCCTGGAGAAAGCATGTCTTCTAGCAACTCAGCTCACCCACAAAGCAATCAAGAACGCGGTTAAAATCGGTCAGGGACAAAACATCATTTCTTTTTAAATAAGTAAAAAAAGGTGGACTTGATAAATTAAATCCATCTAGAAAAAAGGTGGGCTTGATAAATCAAGCCCCTACATAAATCAAGCCCCTACAATATGAGGAATTAAAAAAGGAAAAGGTTACTCTTTCATCAAAAAAGGGGCCTGTCCCCTTTTTTACACAACGGTTTTAATAAATAAATCCATATAGAAAAAAGTAACTCAGAGGTAAGAAAAGTCTTTTTCTTTTGAAGAGGAATTGAGAGCCAAGAAAAGCAATAAGCACAAGAAGGCCGAAAGCGAAAATGGCTTTCATTAATACTATATGTCAGGTTTCAAACCCTCGACTTTATCTATCGGAAGCGTTAATATAATGCCAGTTCCCGGCTCATTTAAATTTCCTAAAATCTTCTTAAGCAATTTGATGACAGGCTTTTCCTTTTCATCCTTTATAACAGAAAGAATTGTTTTATTGTGAATCTTTTCCCCTGCAAACATGAATCTTAAGCCAACGAAAATCGGCACCTCTTCAGCTATGATATGGCCCATTCCACTACTCTCAATGACTGTTGCCCCGGTTATTCCTATTTCAAGAAAGCCCTCCAACACTTCTTCAAGCTTTTCAACCTTGTTAAGAATCAAAATCAAGAGTTTCATTAAATCTTATCTTCCTCTTTTTTTAAGATCAAACGAATATCATAGGAAGACTTAGCCTTCTTTGCTCTCTCCACAAACTTGGTTTCTTTGACCATACGACAAATATGAGCAAGTAATCTAAGTTGAGAACCGGGATTATCTTTGTTCCCTAATAGGAGGAGGACGATATAGGTAGGCATTTTATCCACGGCTTCAAAATTGATTCCTTTCCTTATTAGAGCCAAAGCAAGAAGAGGCTTATCAATTTTTCCTATTAAGGCGTGGGGGACAGCTATTCCTTTCTCTAAGCCTGTACTTCCCAGGCCCTCTCTTTTCAGAAGTTCCTCAACAATGCCTTTTTCCTTAGAAATCAGCCCTCTTTTCTTCAGGGCAGAAACAATTTCCTCAAGGACAGATCGCTTATCTCCTGGCTCTATATCGAGGAAAATGTGATCTTCATTTAAAAGTCCGTAAATATTCATTCTTCGCCTCTAAAAATTGGTTAAAAATTGAGATCCGGCCCTGACTTTGGACATTTCTAAGTTTGCCACTGTCCTTTGATGCTTTTCTCTCTCTTTATGACCATGATTAGATGTTAAAAGTCAAGACCTAACCCAAATTCTTGATTGATTCTTTCCTCTCTATGTCCATGATTATGACTAGACGTTAAAAGTCAAAACCTGACCCCTTTTTAAGCGTTCCTTTTTAATTAATAGGCTTTAATATTAAAATTCCTGCTGCTTTTTCTTCGATGTCATCAGGATCGAAGAGCATCGGATGGTACTGGCCTTCCAGCCAGAGGGAGATCTGATCATCGTAAAACCGGTCGAGAAAATGGCCGCTTTCGCCAGAGCTAAGGACACAAACAGAATTTCGAAAATCAGATAAATCAATAATTTGACGATAAGAAACTCCCAAATTTTTTTTAAGCGAAGATGATGAATAGAGTTTAACTGTGAAAGCATCGCCACCAAGAGGGTAAGGACCTCGGTTAAGGAATTTCAAAAGAGGGATCTCACCCAACGAATGCTGGAAACGAAAGGAATTTATCTTCATCCAATCCCATCTGTCTGCAGAGCCGTATTGCTTATCGAGCCACTTATAAGCCTTCTCCAAGCTAATCTCTATTATTTCCTCTCTTGTCTCTACAGTTTGAGTCTCCTTTTTATCGAACCAAAGAGAGAGAGGATCGGAAAGGATTCTGAGAAGTCCAGCCCGCTTACGCTTGAAAAGCGAATTAAATCTTTCGTAATCTTCGCCCAGGTCATCTTTGAAGACCTCCTCGTGGAAAAAATCCATGAAAATTTTGTAGAGAGCAGCCTCTTTTCCTGAGGACAACCGTAAATCCCAGTTCTTCAGGATATCAAGAGCCTCCTTTGATTTTCCATTTGCTATCTTTATTTTTTCTATATAAGGGAGAAAAAGCTCTCCCTTTTTGGAAAATATATCATTCTGGATAACCTTCATCGTCTCCACGCTATGCTTTTCCAGTTGAAGGAGCAATTCTTTTATTCTCTCTGCTCTGAAAGGTGCTTCCCACTCAAAGCCCATGTAATGGGGAAAATTATCAGGAATGATTTTATTGTTAGCAGTGACGATTAATCCGTTCTCAGGATTATAGAAATTAGGTTTTTCTTCCTCTTTTAGAAAACCTTGCCATCTGCCTTCCTCTTTCCAGCCAGGATAAGGAAAAAGAGCAGCCTTTTCTGCTCTTATAGGAATTTTCCCGCTTAGATAGTAGCCGATATTCCCTTCCTTATCCGCGTAGACAAAATTCTGTGGAGGAGCGTCAAACAACTTCAAAGCATCAACAAATTCCTGCCAATTTTGAGCTTTGTTGAGAAGATAGAATGATTCCATAGTTCTCCCACCGTCATAGATCGTCCAGCTTAAAGAAAGATGCTTTTCGTTTTCGCTGAGAATAGGAGAAACAACAGGCCCCCGTTCTGTCCAGCTTACTTCTATTCTTTCGGGTTCCTTCTCTCCTCTTATCTCGATTCTTTCTTCTTTTATAAAAAGAGGCCTCCATCCATCGTAATCCCAGTACATATCTTTGGAAGAGTTAAGTTTTTCAACATAAAGATCCTGAACATCCACTCCAGAGTTAGTTATCCCCCAAGCGATAGATTCATTATGGCCGATGATGACCAACGGAACTCCAGGAAGAGAGACACCTACAGCATTTAGACTGGGACAGACAACATGAATTTCGTGCCAAATGGGAGGAAGACTGATTTCAAGGTGGGGATCGTTAGCCAAAAGAGGCTTTCCGGATTCAGTGCGACTCCCAGCCAAAACCCAATTGTTGCTTCCCTGGAAAGGAAGCGGGGGAGACCACTCAGACAAAGGCACATCCTCTATTTCGAGGTAAGGGGCGGCGATTCCTTCTTCCAATATCTGGAGGGCTTTTTGGGCACCAAGCTCTTTTACCAATTTTGCTCTTAAAATTTCGCTTTGATAATCTACGCAGAGTAACAAGGCCATTATTTCCTTGACGATCAGAGAATCCATAGGACTCCATGGTTGAGGTCGATAGCCTAAAAGCAAGAATTCAGGGGGCCAGTTTAATCTGCGGGAATTCATCCAGGAATTGACTCCCATGCTGTAAGAGAAGAGCAGACTTTTCATCTTGGATGAGAGCTTCTCAAAATCTTTCCGCGCTGCTTCTTTAAGATCCAAGGTTCTTATAAACCTGTCTCTTTCCAGGGTTTTTCTACCGAATATTTCAGAAAGTTTCCCCAAACCTGCTCTCCGGGTAAGTTCCATTTGCCACATTCTCTCTTGGGCATGAACGTAACCGCAGGCAAAAAAGAGGTCTTTTTCGTTTTGAGCAAAAATATGAGGAACTCCCCAACTATCTTTGATTATTTTGACATCTGCTTCTAGGCCTGTTAAAGAGACATTCCCCTTTATCTTAGGGACAGAGCGATAAAAATGAACAAAAAAGAAGACGAGACAACCTGATAGAAAAAAAAGCGAAGAGATTATAGCAATCTTAAAAAGCTTTTTCATCAAAAATCAGAATTACCTTGCGACTTTTCCTTAGCACCGACAACTTCATCCGCTTTTCTTAAGACCTCGTCGGAAAACTTAATCCCTTGCTTGGCTGCAGCATCAAGGTTAATGTGCATCCTCACTTTGCTCATGTATTGAATGGGAATCTTAGCAGGGCTCTCACCACCTTTAACCCTAAAAGCGATTTCTCCCGCTTCATAACCCATCTCGAAAAAATCCCACCCCAGGGCTGCACAAGCTCCACGATGAGTGGAGAGCAGAAAACCGCCAAAAAGAGGAATTGAGTTTTCCTCTGCCACATTACCTATGGTTTCGAAAGAGGCGTTTATTGTATTATCCGAAATTTGATAAATAGCATCTATTTTTTTATTTATTAGGAGTTGAGCGGAATGAAGGACCTCGTTTTTATTGGCGATAGGAACGTCCACTATTTCAAAGCCCAGACCTCTTGATCCTCTCTTTGCTAACTCCAAATAAAATTCTGAATTGATCTCTGCTGGTGTCCACAAAGTTCCGAGTCTTTTAGCTGTAGGCAAAATTTCCTTGATAAACCCTAAACTCTTTTCAATAGGTCCTCTTGAAGAAACTCCTGAAACATTGCTCCGGTGGTCATGGGCAGACTTGCCAGCGCCAGCCAGGAAGGGATTAGCAACAGAAGAAAATATGATTGGAATTTCATGAGTTGCAATCAGAGCAGCCTGGAGGCACTGAGTTGAAAGAGCAACGATCATATTAACGTCCTCATCGACAAAATCCTGGGCAATTCTCTGGACTTCTGCAAGATTCCCATTGCCGTTCCTTATTTTCAGCCGAACATTCTCATTATCCCTTAAACCTTTATCTTCTAAAGCACGAATAAACCCTTCTCGAACTTCATTAAGTGTTGGGGCATCGTTGAACTGAAAAATACCAATCGTATAAAGACTTTCTTGTTTTTTCTCACAGCAAAGGAAACAACAAAGGAAAAGGAGCAGAGATAATAAACAAAGAATTAAGGTTTTTCTCATTTGTCTGTTCCTCTTTTTCCCTAAATATAATAATCAAAAAAAATCTCAGTAGCAATCTTTTTTTCGCTTTGCTTGGGGTCAGACCTTTAAAACTTTTATAATTTGAATTTTTTTGGGATAATAAGATGTAAATTAAATAGAAACAATATATGACCTCATGGCAGATTATTTTATAGGCACGGCTGGTTGGAGCTACGACGACTGGGATGGAGTCGTTTATCCTCAAAAAAAAGTTCGAGGTTTTCACGCCCTCATATTCTTAGCCCATTATATAAATATTATTGAAATAAACAGCACATTTTACAGACCGCCTGCAATTCATATTTCTCTTTCCTGGATAAAAAAAGTTGAAAACTATCCTGATTTTCTGTTTGCCGTCAAGCTCCACCAGATTTTCACTCATAAGAGAAAGGGCTTCACCCAAAAAGATGTGGATAATTTTAAGTTCGGCATCGAACCTCTAAGGGCAAACGAGAGGTTGGCCTCCATCTTGATTCAATTTCCCTGGTCTTTTGCAAGCACGATCTCAAACAATGAATATTTGATTAATTTATTCAAATCTTTCTCTGACTATCCTCTGACCGTGGAGGTAAGGCATTCCTCCTGGGACAGCTCTAATTTCTATAAGCTTCTCTCTGAATACAATGTAAGCTTCTGCAACATCGACCAGCCTATATTCCGCAATTCAATCAAGCCCAGCTCTATCAGCACCAATCCCGAATTCTCCTACGTTAGGCTGCACGGACGAAATTACAAGAACTGGTTTAAACAAGATGCAGGCCGGGACGAACGATACAATTATCTCTACACGAAAGAAGAACTCCAAGATTGGATCAAGAGGATAAAAGATTTAGGCAATAGAAGCAGCAAAGTCTATGTCATCACCAATAACCATTATAGAGGACAAGCATTAGCTAACGCTCTTCAGATCAAAAATTTAATTACAGGTGAAAAACTGGACGTTCCCCCTCTTCTTGTCGAACAATACCCCGTTCTTAAAGAATTGGAAAAAAAAATAAGAGAAGGTCAGCTCGGTTTATTCGATGAAAAATAAGGATCCATAAGAGGATATCAAAAAGCATGTGGTGGGCAAACGAATTCCTTAATGTCAAGGGAGGAAAACTCTATCTTGATGATAAAGAAGCCACAAAGGTAGCCAAAGCACACGGAACTCCGCTTTTTGTCTACAGCAAAAACCAGATTCTTTCCAACTTTAAAGAACTTCTTAGAGCTTTCAATGACAAAACACCGCTGGAAGTTAAGCTATATTACGCCATGAAAGCAAACCCTCATCAAGAAATCTTGAAGATTCTAAAAGAGGTCGGGGCCTGTATAGATGCAGTCTCTCCGGGGGAAGTTGCTGAAGCTCTTCGCGCGGGATTCTCTGCGGACAAAATATTCTTTACAGGGACCAGTGTCAGCGCAGAAGACCTCAAACTGATTTTCGATCAGGATGATCTGATTGTCAACATAGATGCTGTAGAACAACTGGAGCTTATGAAAGAAGTCAGGGAGAGATGGTTCAAACACAAAAAGATCAAGGTAGCCGTAAGATGGAATCCCGGGATAGGAAGGGGATTTAACTCGAAAGTCGTTACTGCTGGAGAAAAAACATACGACGGAATGCCCATTAAATTCGGCGTTGAAGAAAAGAAGGTTATCCAGGCTTTTGCCAGGGCATCTCAGTATGGTTTTAATCCTGCAGGATTGCATCATCATCTAGGCTCTGGCTGGACCAAGCAGGATTTTAAAGCAGTAAAAGATGCTGTTGATAAGATGATCCAGAAAGCATCAGAGGTCCAAGAACAGGGATTTTCCCTTGAATTTCTTGATTTCGGCGGCGGGTTCGGGCCCCAATATTCTTCAGACCAGGAAAAGTTTCCGGTCAAGGATTATGTAGAATATATTTGCCAAAAAATAAAAAAATCGGATTTAGGGATAAAAACCATCGCCATGGAGCCAGGAAAATATTTAGTTGGAGACGCAGGTGTTTTGTTGGTCAAAATCGAGTATTTGAAAAAAAGCTACGACAACCTTTTTGCTTGCGTGAATGCAGGAACCTTTAACTCTGTGCCAAGACCTGCAATTTATTCGGGAGCTTATCATCACATCGTTAATTGTTCCCACGTTAATTATGGGAAAAAGGAACTGATTACAGTTGCCGGAAACCTTTGTGAGACAGGAGATGTCTTCGGAAAAGAAATAGAAATGCCGGTGCCAAAGAGGGGCGATATTCTGGCTGTGCTCTGTACCGGGGCGTACTGTAAAAGCATGGCCTCAAATTTTAACCTGAGAGAAATACCAAAAGAAATCATTATCTAATCGAGCTCTCCCCTAAAAATTAATCAGACATTTTTTCCTAAAATCTCTTTAATCGCGAGTTCAGCTTGAGGATAAAGGAATCGATAGCCCGCCTCCAGAAGCCGTCTTGGAGCAACACGCTGACCTGATAATTCCCGGCCCTGGATCTCCAGCTTCACACGGAAATCGACGCCGGCCTTTCTCCTGCCCTCCACATCTTCCGAGCCATCTGGGCCAGCTTCTCTTATAATCCCCACATCAAATTCGAGCACTGAAGAGGCTGTCAGAATCACCTCAAAGGTATACTCGGAGTCAGGAGGAGCAAAGAGAATGTTTCGCTCCACTCCGCCTAGTCGGAGTCTGCGCTTGAGATCTAAAGGATTGACGGAGATGCTCGCCTCTGCCAGCGGGACCGACTGTAGCGGATAGCGGATGTCAGGCTCTTCAGGGGACTCTGAGGTACCCTGCAGTGGGGACTTGACAATGTTGTCTTCTGTCAGGGCGTCGATGAATCGGATGAGGCCGGCCGGCTCGGGAGCCTTCGGACTGCAGCAGGACAGGATCAGAGCACAGATCATAATCCCGGGAAGTGCTCGTTTAATGGGTGCAGGGCAGATGTGTACCAAAGCTTTCATCAGTTTCTTTTCATCACTTGTTTTTTTTTAAAGTTGAATCGCTGCTTTTATGAGAAATCTGATAGATAACATGCCTTGCAGAAAGCCAGGACAACAGAGACTCAGCGCCTTGATTATGATTTACTCCACCCCGGTGAAGTCCATCGTAGCAGCCTCCTGTTTTAAAATCGTACAAAAATTCGTTTTTATCGTTTCTCCCTAGGAACCAGGCAAAGGCTTTTTCAATCTTCTGGATCCAGGTTTTTTGGCCGGTTGCTAAATACGCCTGATGGCAGGCATCAATTATACTGGTGATCTCTACAGGCTGTTGATCAAAATTGGCTTTCTTTCCCCCTTTAGAATACCATCCGGCATTCCCGACAAGAGACAAATATCCTGTTTTCGGATTTTCTTGAATTTTAATCAACCATTCAAGAGCTTCAATACCCTGTTTGACCATGGCGCGATTTCCCAGATGCTGCCCAGATGCGATAAGAGCCTGCGGCAGTCTGGCATTGGCATAGGAGAGACTCTCTTCAAACCACAGCCACTCATCAGACTTGTTATTCTTATACAATTTTAAAAGTCTCTTCCCGAGCAAGGATACAAGACTATTTGTTTCAGTATCCCCGCTCAGCCGCTGTAAATAATCAAGGCAACCCAAGATGCTGTACGCCCAGGCTCTGGGAGAAGACAATGATTCACAACCCTTAATCACCAGTTTAAACAGGAAATTTGCCATACTTAGAATTGATTCATCAGGAGCGTATAAAATTGTATAGCCCAGACTCCAGAGAGCTCTCCCGTGGCAATCTTCTGAACTGTCTTTTGCGCCCCATCTCCTCTCATATGACATTCTGTTACGCACCTGACCACTCTTGGGATCGATCGCGTAATTAAGAAATGCCAGATAAGTTTGACTCAAGTTTAGGATCTTCTCATCCTGATGCAGCTGATATAGCATGACAGCAACCATGAGGGCCCGGGCATTGTCATCGGTCATATAACCATCAATCCGGCTGGGAGTGCTGAATAAAGCATGCGCAAGAATCCCCGTATCATCGGTAAGAGTGTAGAGATGATTTAAATTGATTTCTGGAATAGAAGGCGGGGATGAAGTCCTATAATAAATATGTTCAGCCGTCTTTCTTTTCCCATATTCGGCAACAGCTTGCTCAAAAGCAGCATCATATCTGCTGGCCACTTCTCGCCAAATCATATGTCGTCCGTATTGATAAGCCCTCTTCCGCAAACGGTTTCGTTGGGAATCGTTATCCAAAAGCGTACAGACCTTGTCAGCAATAGCTTTGCTGTTCCTGAATGGAACCAGAATACCCCTTCCTTTTGCCAATAACTCTTCAGCATACCAGTATGGTGTGGAAACTATGGCTTTACCGCAAGCCAGAGCATAGGCGAGTGTACCTGAGACAATTTGTTCCTTGGAAAGGTAAGGAGTAATATAGATATCCGCAGCCACCAGGAACTGTACAAGCTGTTCAAGCGTAACATAACGGTTATGAAAAACGACATTATGCTGTAAGTCCAGTTCTTTAACCCGATTTGCCAGAGAGAATCGGTACTGTTCACCGGAGTGCCGCTTCACTTCTGGATGAGTCGCTCCCAGAATAATATAAAGCGCTTCAGGGAAATTTTGCACAACTTGAGCCATAGCTTCAATGGTGTACTCAAAACCTTTGTTAGGGCTTAATAGGCCAAAGGATAAAATAACAGGGCGGTCTTCTGCCTGAAATTGAGACTTGTAATAAGATGAATCCAGAAAAGAAACATCGGGAGCACCGTGGGGGATCATAATAATTTTGTCTTCGGGCGCCTTATATACTTTTTTTAAGATGTCAACAGCTTTACTGGCGAGTACAACTATCAAGGTGGATTTTGATATGATGGCATTCAGAGTTTCTTCCTGCCCTGGGGAAGGATTTTCAAGCACGGTATGCAGGGTTGTTATCAACGGCTTTCTGAGATTGTTCAGAAGGCAAACAATATGATCGCCATCTGTTCCTCCGAAAATCCCAAATTCATGTTGAAGAGAGACAGCATCTATTGAAGAGAGATTGAGAAATGCTGCCGCTTCGCGATAATCACCCACGTGTTTATCGCGGATCTCGAAATTAACTTCATTGGGATAATCATATCCTTGAGAGATGTTGTTCATGGCGATGACTTGAATATCTTCTTCTCGTACCGAGCCTTCTTGGAAAAGTTCCTGCAGGCCATGGATGAGGTCAAATGTAAAAGTGGCAATTCCGCATTTACGAGGAGAATACGAAGCTATAAAAGCAATATTGAGATTTCTAAGATTTGAGTTATCTGTCATGATTTCCTTCTTTTAATGACACGGAGGATTCAAAATCTATGTTACCTCTTTCATGACCTCGGATTCAACCGGTTTAAGGGATAAACTATTGAGTTCAAGAATCATGAGTCAAAGAATAATATTTTCCCTTTCTCCACACACGTGGCCGCATACAGATACATGGCGGCAGACCATGTCTGCCAGTCTTGTCCCTGCGGTGTGCCGTCCTGGGCGCGCATCCATTCATTGAAGCCAAAAGCGAGCTTTCTTTTTCTGGAGGGCCTGACCAGCTCCGTGAGGGCGGCCAGTTTTTTTTCAGCCAACCTCGGCATCCCGGCAGCAAGAACTGCAACCACATAAAAACCGCATATAAATGGCCAGACGCCCCCGTTGTGATATTCTCCTGGCAAATTATACTTTTCATAACGAGGTCTCCAATCGGGATCCTCCTGTTGAATATAGGGGATCAGGCTCGGGGGAAGGTCACCAGTAAGTTCTTTATGTTCCTTCAGCTTTTTACATTCGGTTTCGATCCATGAAATCAGCTTTTTCGATCGAGAGGGACCTGCAATACCCGTAAGAACGGCAAGGGAATTTCCCAGAAGGTCGAACCGCTCATTCCTGTAGATTTTATACGACCACAGGGTATAATATGGCTTATAAGGAACCACCAATCCCTCATGAACATGCCTATGCTGCGTTTCCCCCCGGATAATAAAGTGCTGAATCAAGTCATGGAGCCGGGAGGCCTTATCATAACGACCAAAAAGGCGGAGATATGCATAAACAATGGTATTGACGAAAAGCCCATAACCAAGAATCCACTGCTCATCCCGCCAGTCTGAAGTAGGAAGTTGAGCGACTATCACTCTGTCACTGGGGCTTTGGAATTCCATCCATGTGAGTGCTTTGCTTGCGGCCTCCTCTAAAAAATCATTATTGCTGGTCACCTTGCGAAATATGGCTAGAGCCATGAGAAATAAGGGAGTGGTATCGCTGGCTCCCCGGTCTTCCGGATCGTGCACTAAAGAGGGAATATGCCCATGAACGGTCTGATTTTGTGCCAATGTTTCCAACACTCTCTGGAGAGAAAATATAAGCTGTTCGTTCTCAGAGGCAAGAATTCCCAGGGATGAGATCATCAGATCCCTTGTATAAGGCTCTGGATACCCCCATCCAGCTGTTCTTGGCAGGCCAAAATAAGGTCCTTTAGCGTTATGGATGAGAACTTCCAGAGCTGCCTTTTTGGCCTCCTCCACGGGAGCAAATATAAATTTATTCATCTAAGAAATACCTAACCTGTGGGATATGATCTCTACAAACTTGCGGGCAACTTTTCGATAATCAAAGAGTTCCACGGCACGTTTCCTTCCTGCCAAACCCATCGTACTTCGAAGATCAGCATCTGTCATCAACTTGAGCAGATAGTCAGCGATGTCATAAATACTGGCGCGATAGTCCGCTGTGCGCGGCTTTGAGAAAACGACGCGATGGCCACCCTCAAAACCGGACTCTTCTCCCAAAATCGTTTCTCTGAGTTGAATTTCCTGGGCAATTCTGGAGAGAAAGGCCGTTTCTTTGTGAACGAGAGTATCCAACATGGCCATGGCTTTGATGCCGATGACCGGTTTTCCGCATGCCCCGGCTTCAACCTGAGGCATACCGAACCCTTCTAATCGGGATGGAGCTGCATAGATATCGCAGGCACTGATCAGATAAGGCATAAAATTCCTGGAGATCACATTGGTCGTATACACGACATTTTTTTCGATACCCAGATCAGTGGCCAAATGCAGATCGGCCAAATTCTGCGCGACCGTTCTGGGTTGGGGCCAGACCTTGCAGACATATTTCCAATCCGGGACCTTGTTGTCGATCAAGGCGAGTGCCTGCATCACCTCCTGGGCTCCTTTTGATGCCGCGTCACCTCCGACAGTTAAAATCATGATTTGATCTTGAGACACTCCCAGAGCCTCACGCACAGTTGTGATCTTTTTATCGTCCATGTCACGGAGATTGAAGGCATCGGTATCACACCCAACGGGAAGGACTTCTATAATTTCACGTTTGACGCCATCCCGGATGTAGGTGTCCTTTACCCAGTTAGATGTGACCAATATCAAGGAAAGATTGTTCAAGACTTCGATATAATTGGCAATATAGCCGTCGGCAACCATCCAGGGCACTGGCAGTATGCCATATCTTTGCGGATGGAGAATCAAGTGGGGAGTATGACCCCAATAACCGACTCCCACAACAACATCCGGTTCGAACCAACGGTAATACCATTCTTTTTCTTGGGCAGATTCGAAATGGGCGGCATGCGCATCGACACCTATATCACGAAGGCCTTTAAAGAGGAGATCACCCTGAATAGCCAGGCCCCCAGGAGAAGCCGGATAATCATAAAGGACCAATATTTTCAATTTTTTTCTCCTTATTGAGAAACCATTTATTGAGACTTTTTGGTGAATCAAAGCACCAGAATGCTTCAATTTTTGGTGAGGTTTGAGCTTCCCAGCTGTTTAAAGAGAATCCATATATGTCTGTTATAACATAATATTTTCTCTCCCATACAGGTTTTGGAAGATGGAATGTGCGATGTGCATTTCTCTCAGCATGGGGAAGATAGGCTCCCTGGCCATCCTCATAGGCAAAAAACCACATCTCTTTTGTTTGAATCTCACTGTTCCCCCAAAGCGATAGAAGCGCCTTGCCAATTTCCTCGTGTCTTCGATGCCGCGTGTATTCTCCCCGGGGACTGTGAGTTATTAAAAGATCAAATGTACGTCCTCTTATTAAGTTAATAATTGTTTTATTGATATTTGTCTCATCAAGTGGCCTTTGATCAGGGCCATCATCCAGATCCCCCATTTTTCCACCGGCCTTCAGTAATTTTACTGCTTCAAAAAACCTTCGAAATCTGTCGGGATCGCTTCTCCTGCACAAGGTGAAAATAAAACATTTCCACTCAGGATGCATGAGTATAGAGCCTCCTGCCCAAAGGGTTTCGTCGTCTGGATGTGCAACAAAAATCCCTACTTTTCGGCTCTTTTTTTGTTTTTCCTTTTGCCCCATAGTTTGAGAACTCAAGAATTTAAATCCACGCTTGTATTATAATGCATATTTTATGATTATAATATAAAATGATTCGGTTGAATTGTATTCGTACGATGTTGTGTAAAGGATAATTTATGGCAATCAATATTAAAAGAAAAGCGATCAAATTTACACCTGATCCAAAAAGAGTCATCACACGTTTTTTTATGCCTGGCGATCAAGAACGGTCACGTTCCCTCATTGATAAAGTATTAAACATGTCCAGTAAGGACCGGCAAAAAGTTTTTAATCAAATTCTGAGAAATTTCTCGAACCGTCACCGGAATATTACCAGAATTTTTGAAAATAATTTTGTAAATGTGAAGGAGAATGTCCGTGAGCTTGGGATTGATCCGGATACTTTGGACAAAGAGAAAAAACTCATTATCGGATCCTATTTCACAATGGAGTTTTCCATTGAAGCGACCGCATTTTTTAATCCCTCCATTGTCGAAGATCCCTATCAAGGGGACCTCCTCCCCGGGCAAAAAAGAATCATAGTGAGTTTTAGAGCGACGGGAGAGGGGCATATCTCCTCTTTGGTGTTCCGAAGCGGCATAATTGACGAAAATAATAAATTAACCTTTAACCCGGCCAAGGGCCTTGTTGATGTTCCCGAAATCATAACCAGATATATTTATGAGAAAAGTGCATTCCTCAACAAGCTCAAAGAAATGAAAATAAAAAAAGACGTCATAAGCTTGGTCATGAACCAGCTTGGAGATCATTTTATATACGGAGAACTCCAAGCTGCCATAGAAAACGTTATGCAGAAGAAAAACCTCTCCATCACCCGAAAAAAAGTCGTCCAAGCCATCAAATGGCTGGCCATCTCGCATTATGAGGTCATGTTTTCCTTGGACACGGCAATCTCCGAGAGGGTTCTTTTCCCGATATCATATTCCGAAAAGAACGGCATTGAAGATGCACGTTTTGTGCGGTTTTCCGATGTGGATGGAAGCATAATCTATTATGCCACATATACAGCACATGATGGATACAGCATCCTTCCCAAGCTCATCGAAACAAAAGACTTTTATCATTTTAAAGTAGTGCCTCTCCATGGAGAGCACGCCCAGCACAAAGGCATGGCACTTTTCCCCAGGAAGATTAAAGGGGAATATGCCATGCTGTCCCGTTTAGATGGCATGAATAACTACGTGATGTTCTCAGACAACATTAACCTCTGGCTCAAGGCCAAAAAAATCCAAGAACCAGTCTATCCCTGGGAATTAGTACAAATCGGAAATGCCGGATCCCCCATAGAAACCGAACATGGCTGGCTCGTCATTACCCACGGTGTAGGGCCTATGCGCACTTATTGTCTCGGCGCCACACTGCTGGATTTAGATAACCCCACTAAAATCATTGGCCGGTTAAAAGAACCTCTGCTGATTGCAAATGAAGAAGAACGGGAAGGTTATGTGCCCAATGTGGTCTATTCCTGCGGATCCCTGCTGCATAATGG
>Ga0307378_10000882_pt1 | contig 50206 bp, 36 predicted proteins | sample UN1MG_FD_202238 | JGI IMG/M metagenome (GOLD analysis project Ga0307378, IMG submission 202238) | Soil microbial communities from Risofladan, Vaasa, Finland - UN-1 | ecosystem: Environmental > Terrestrial > Soil > Coastal area > Acid sulfate soil | place: Finland: Risofladan, Vaasa | collected... | reverse complement strand
TGCTGCGCCAGTTGTAGGGGTCGAAGGCCCACACGCCGCCCGTGTGGAACGGCACGTAGAGGCTCAGGCCCGCCATCTGCACCTGGTCCCACGTGGGCATCGGCTTGCCGCAGCACTGGGTGTCGGAGCGCCAGAGGGGCACGCTGCGGGTGAGGGTCTCGAGGTCAATGCGGCGGCCGCCGCTGGCGCAGGTGTCAATCCACAGGCCGGGGTGGCGGCGGATCAACTCGTCCCACATCTCCAGGTGGCCCTCGACGTAGCGGATTTCCGCCATGCCCTTGCGGTCGGGCGCGTCGGCGGCCTGCCAGAAGGGGAGGGGGTCAATGTTGAAGTCGTTGCGATAGATGTCTATGCCGCCCTCGGTGATGCACTTCGACAGCCAGTCGGTGAGCCACTTGCGGGCCTCGGGGTTGCCGAGGTTGAAGAGGCCGTCGCCGCCGTCGCGCCGCAGGACGAAGGCCGGGTGCTCCCTGCCGATGCGGCTGGCGGGGTGGACGCGCTCGGGCTCGAACCAGACGATGAACTTCATGCCGAGCTTGTGCGCCGCATCGCTGAGGGGCTTCAGGCCGCGGGGGAAGGCGTCGGCCCGCGGCACCCAACTGCCGACGCCGCTCGGCCAGCCGCCCTCGAACCAGCCGGCGTCGAGCCAGTAGACCTCGACGCCCAGCGGCGCCATGCGGCGAATGGAGTCCAGTTGGTTCGCCTCGGTCACGTCGTTGCCCGTGCCGAAGGTGAACCAGGTGTTCTGCGTGACGGGCGGGGTCACGAGTTCGCCGCTCACGCGCGGCAGGTAGTGGGCCATCAGGAGCCGGCGGAAGAGATTGTGGCCGGCGAAGCGGTCGTCGCCCTGCCACAGGAGCAACAGGATGCGGGGCGTGCGGATGCTCTCGCCCGGGTGAAGTTTCAAATGGGTCGTTTGCTGGCCGCCCTGAATGAGCACGCCACCGGCTTCGTCGCGGTGGAGGCGGAGCGCCCACTGGCCCGACCAGCCGATGGCGCCCACGATGCCTCCGCCCGGCCATTCGAGGTTGAAGAAGGGCAGGCGGCCGTTCGACGAGCGGCCGCCGCTGGGCGCCAGGTCAATCGCCGCCTTGGGCGCCACGGGCTGGTCAACCGGCAGGAAGTCGGTCGCCGTGCACGTGCTGCCGTGCGCGTGGTGGAGGATGACCTCGCCCTTGTCGGGCACCTTCACGTGGAGGTCGAGGGGCAGAACCTTCTCGAGGATCGGCGTGTCGGCCCGGCCCGTGTTGCGGAAGCGGAGCATGGCTTCCACGGCGGGGAACTGGTCGAAGAGCGTGACCTCCGCGGTCACCTCCAGCCCGGTCGCGGGATCCGTCCAGGTGACAGCGTGGGCCTCGCAGCCGTTCTTCGCGGGCAGCCTGGCCTGCGAGCGCTTCCAGGTGGGGAGAAGCTCGGCGGACGCCTTGCCGCCGTAGACGAAGGAGAAGGGGACGGCTGTGGACAGCCCGGCCGCCTTCCCTGTCAGCTTCATCTCATCGAGCCACACTTTGTCGCCGTTTTCGAGCATGACGAATGCCTCCGCCCAATCGGATTGGTCCCAGCCCGGCCCGTCGCCGGCGTCGCCCACACGGAGAGTGAACTCGCTTGCACCGTTCAAGTCAACTCGCACTGGCAACGGCCCATCGGAGCCGCGCCACACGTCGGAGCGGAAGACCTCCTTGCCCCCGGCCTCGACGGCGAAGACCACGCTGCCCTTCTCGGCCTTCGTGTCGTAGTTGTTGTCAATGCCCGCCTCGGCCTCGAAGCGTTTGGCCGGCTGGGGCAGGCGCACGACGATTTCACTGACCGAGTGGGTGCCCAGGCCGTGCTGGTACTTCTTCTGGCCGATCTGGAGCGGGGTCTTCAGCACCGACTGGCGGAACTGGAACTCCCCGTGGTCCTGGCGGCGCACCTCGAGGCCGGGCGGGGCCGGCGCCGCGCGCGCCGCCTCGCCGAGGAGGGCAGCCCGCACCCACGCTTCCACGCGTGCGCGCTCCGGCGACGGCTCGCCGCTCCATGCCGTAAGGCAGGAGAGCGCCGATGCCGCGAGCAGCGAGACAAGTCGCTTCACCGTCGTACCTCCAGCTACTGAGCCAGGGCTTCGCACAGCCCACTCTCGCAGACTCCTCCCGGGAAGTCAAGACGCTTGCATTGTCATCGGGCATGGCTACACTATGCGAGGGCGGGGCGCAGGGGCAAGGAGCGTGATGGCCATCGTGCGTCGGTCGGTTCGCATGCTTGCGGCATTCGTGGCTGGGCTGGGCGGGTGCGGTGCGCCACGCGAGACGGGCGAGGCGGTGGTGCGGCTGGTGCCGGCTCCGGCGCTCACGTGCAGGCCCGAGCCGAAGTACCGCTGGCTCGACTGCCTGGGGCAGCCCTACTCCGAGGCATTCAGGAAGAGCTTCGCCTACAAGGACGCCGAGGTGGATGTCCGCTTCGAGCGACGGGCGCCGGCCTTCCGCGGCACCATCTCGGCTCAGAAGCTGAAGCCCAACTTCGCCTACCAGATCAAGCTCGTTGGCCTGCCGCCGTCGCTGTGGGGCCGAAAGGGCCACGCGGCCGCCAATCGCGCCATCGGCGACGTGGGCCGCTGGTGGCGGCCTGGCAAGGAGGGCGGCAATGCCTACTTCTTCGGCGAAGAGACCGATAAGGAGGGGATGGAGGGCTACCTCGTCTTCGGCTACTTCGTCACCGACGCCGAGGGGAAGGCCGAAGTGCCGTTCTGCCTCGACAGCTCGTACCACGTGCTGTGGAAGGTGAGTCAGTGGGCGCCGAACAAGGAGGACTCGGTGCCGACCCGGCACAAGGTGGTCGCCGAGGCCGGCTGCCTGGGCTACGACCGCTCGTCCCCGCCCGGCGAGTTTGCCCTCTACGCCGAGGCCCAGATGGGGCGTCCGCCCATCGGCCAGGTGCGGATGCCGCCGGGCGACTACCGATGCTTCCTGCTCCTCACCGAGGAGAGCTTCCACGACTACATCAACGCCGACGGCGGCGACTGGGCCGCCGCCCTCGCCGCCCTGATCGAGTTCGCGATCGTCCCCCCGCCCGTGCCGGCAGGTCAGTAGCCTTCGCGGCGTGTCCGCGACAGAACGGCGGTCGTTGATGTGAGGCGACGATTTGTATTGACACATCGTCCGTGCGGTGTATACTGTTCAGCAGGGGGATGGGAATGCTCAGATTCCGATGGATTGAGTGGAACCTTGAGCATATCGCGCAACACGGGGTCACACGCGCAGAGGCGGAATGGGTGGCTTGCCATCCCACCCGTGGCTACCCTCGCAAGTGTCGGGGCGGCTACATCGGGTGGGGCAGAACACAGGACGGCCGCTGGCTTCAGGTCGCCTTCGCGCGCGATCGGTCCAGGTCGGGCTCGTACGTGTTCGTTTACCATGCGCGACCGTTGACGCCCGCCGAGAAAGGGCGAGTGATGCGATGAGGAACGCAACGCGAAAGGTGGCTGGTCACACGGTCAGCGAGTGGAAGGGTCTCTCCAAGGAGTTGGACAGGGAGGCGGCGGGAGCCCCAGAGAACACGCAGCCGCTTACTGGCGACGAGCGCCGCTGGTACCGCATGGCGGTGGCAGACACGGGGCCGAAGGTGAGGGTCACCATCCGCCTCCGCAAGTGGCAGATCGAGCGGGCCAAGGAGTTGGCTCGCCAGCAAGGCATCCGTGGCTACCAGTCGCTCATTGACCGGATTCTGACGAAGGAACTGCTCCCGTAGCGCGCCGGCCCCCTGCGAACCGGGCGGCAGTTGACATTCCCCCCGCCAATCCCTAACATGCAGGCGTGTCGAATGGTTTCGGAAGCTTTCGCCCTCCCCTGGACTAGGAGTGCAGGAATGCGTGAGCTGAAGTGGGCGTTGACGGTGCTGGTCGTTGCGGGCTTCGCGGCCGCGGCCCTGGCCGGCGAGGGACTGTGGAAGCCTGAGGGCGAGGGGTGGCTCTCGCTCTTCAACGGCAAGGACCTGACGGGCTGGAAGTTCAAGGGTGGCACGAACACCTCGTGGAGCGTCGAGAACGGCGAACTGGTGAACACCAAGCCGACCGAGAAGGGCAAGCGTGGCGTGGACATCTTCACCGAGCAGACCTCCCGCGACTTCCAGCTCCACATCGAGTTCAAGGTGCCCAAGGGCGGCAACAGCGGCGTGTATCTGCGGGGCCGCAAGGAGATCCAGGTGCACGACTCGTTCGGCGTCGAGAAGCCGGGGCCTGGGCACTGCGGTGGCCTCTACGGCAAGGGTTCACCCCTCGTCAACGCCTGCAAGCCCGCGGGAGAGTGGAACAGCTTCGACGTGACCATCGTCGGCGACACGATCACCGTGCTGCACAACGGCAAGCTCATCCAGGACAAAGTGGAGCTGAAGGGCTGCACGGGCGGCGCCCTCGACGGCGACGACACGAAGCCCGGCCCCCTCATGATGCAGGGCGACCACTCGAGTGTGTCGTACCGCAACATCTGGATCAAGGCGCTGCCCCCGCCGGAGGAGAAGAAGTAGGTTGAGCAGAGCCTGGTTCGCCCTCGTCCTGGCGGCCTGCGCGCTGGGCGGCGAGGCGGAGTTCAAGCCCGGCAAGGAGTGGCTCCCGCTCTTCAACGGCAAAGACCTTGCCGGCTGGAAGGCCGTGGGTCGCTACAAGAGCGAGTGGCGCGTCGAGAACGGCGTCCTCGCCAACCCGGTCGAGAGCGACAACATCTACACGGAGAAGGAGTTCAAGAACCTCCAGCTCCACGTGGAGTTCAAGATCCCCAAGGGCGGGAACAGCGGCGTCTTCCTCCGCGGCTGCAAGGAGGTGCAGATCTGCGACTCCTTCGGCAAGGAGAAGCTGGCGGAGGACGACTGCGGCGGCATCTTCGGCAAGCTGCCGCCCAGCGTCAACGCCGCCAGGTCGGCCGGCGAGTGGAACGCCCTCGACATCACCCTCGTCGGCCGCACGATCACCGTCGTGCTGAACGGCAAGAAGGTGGTGGACGGCCAGGTGGTGAACGGCGTGACGGGCGGGCAGATCAACGAGGACGAGGACAAGCCTGGCCCGCTCATGCTCCAGGGCGACCACAGCGCGGTGTGGTATCGCAACTTGTGGATCAAGCCTCTCGGAGGAGAGGTGGGCAAGAGCGCGAGATAGGCGGGCCTCTTGTTGGGGGCCGGCCATCGCGCGAGAGAAAGGAGTGGGCGATGCGTCGTCTGATGATGATGGTTGTGGCGGTTGGTGTGACGGCGGGCCTGTTGGTCGGCTGCGCGAAGCAGGCGGCCCCGACGACCCCCGCGACCCCGAAGGCCACCACGGCGGCCCCGGCGAAGAAGTGAGGCCGGCGAACCGCTCGGGAGGGACCCAGAGCGGACACATGCGAGGCGCAGGCGCGGTCCCCGCGCCTGCGCCTCGTGCGTCGGGAGACCCCGGGATGAGCCGACGAACGACGCGTGGCGAGTTCCTGGCCGAAGGGGGCAGGCTGTGCCTCTCCCTCGCAGCAGGCGGACTGTTGGTGCAGGGGTGCAGGAGCCTGCCGGCCGTGGACGTCGAGAAGGCTCGGCCGCCCGGCGCCCCTCGCAACGCCATCGTGGCAGAGGAAGAGGTCAAGGCGGCCTTTTACTTCGTCAAGGGCGACGTGAAGGGTGTCCTGGTCCGCACCCCCACGGGCATCGTCGGCTACGCGAACAAGTGCACCCACCAGGGCGCTCCGTGCGCCCTGAAGGAAGGCGCTCTGGTGTGCGTGTGGCACGGCTCGGCCTTCGACCCCGCCACCGGTGCGCCGCTCAAGGGCCCCGCCACGAAGCCCCTGCCCGCGCTGAAGCTGGAGTTCAAGGACGGCCTTGTGCTGCTGGCCAAGACATGAGGCCGAGCCGCCGCTACGGCACGCCGATGTAGACGAAGTCGTCTATGTTCCCCGCGATGACGTCCACGATCATCCACACGCCGCCGCACATGAGCTGGCCGAAGAGCATCCCCAGGAAGATCGGCATGTAGCGGCGATAGGCGACGGCACCCCCCGACCGCATGATGATGAGCTTCGCGAGCCAGCCCAGGAAGACGCTCCACCACGCGACCCCCGTGACCCAGCAGTCGCCGATGACGAAGCCGACGTAGTGGACCGGCCACCAGGCCAGGTGGTGCCGGGCGAAGATGAGCAGCGACATCACGACGGCCCCGATGCCGGTGAACTGCCAGCGCTCCCAGATCCACTGCGTCTCCACGGGATTCTTCAGGTGGTGCTCGCTGAACGCATAGGCGAGGCTGGGCACGCCGAACTGCCGCATGTTGGCCCCGCCCCGCGTGTAGTTCAGGTGCATCGTGATCCAGATGGCCCCCGCCATGCCCGCGATCATGGCCAGCATCATCGCCAGGAAGACGATGCGGGGCCGCCCCTTCGCGTCCTGCGCCAGCTTCATGCCGCTGATGCTCGAGGTCATCACCGACGTGCGGTACTCGGCGGCCCAACTGAACTGGAAGGCCATCTGCACGATGCCCTTCGGCCCGAGGAACTCCGGCCCGATGCCGTACACCATGAACACCTGGGGCAGCATGGGGGCCGACGTGAAGCCGATGCCCCCCACGGCGATGACGCGCGTGATCCCGAAGAAAATGAGGTAGGCCACCCCCAGGAAGATCAGCCCCGGCCCCCACGGCAGCCCCGCCGCGTTGTACCACCCGCAGATGAAGATCACGCCGAAGATAATGCCGAACACCGCCGTGCGATACGACATGATCTCGTCCGAATCGTCCACGTCGGGGGCGTTTCGGAACGCCTTTCGGAACACCTGGCGCAGATGGTGGCGGGCCCGCCAGAGCACTGCGGCGGAGAGCACGGTGAGGGCGCCGAATGCCTGGTGCGCCGTGGCCGGGCTGCTGCCCGTGAGCCACTCGTGCCGCCCGCCGACCGTGACGCCCAGGGTGTTGAAGACGCCCGTCTGGATCTTCGCCAGCAGGGAGAACAGCCAGATGCTCGCCGCAACGTCCAGGTTGATGAAATACGTGACCCCGATGATCGCGAAGTTCCAGAAGAAGCAGATCCGGATCGAGTTGCGGAAGAACGGAAACCAGTCTATCAGCTTGATCTCGGGGAACTCGTGGTAGCGGAAACGGATGGCGTTGTTGCTCACGATGAAGAACACGATCAGGAAGGGCGCCCAGAACTTCCAGGTCCGGAAGAGCGCCGGCACCACGTCACGGTCGTTCCCCTTGAGCAGCTCCATCGGCGGGTGCGTCAGCGGGAAGGTGAGCCGTTCGTGCACGATCCACTGGCGGCGCACGAGCACCATCAGGCAGATCATCACGAAGTACACGGTCACCATCAGGGCGACCCACCAGGCGAGCGGCAGCACCCAGGCCTGCCAGGGGAGCGATTCGCCACGCGGGAGGCCGTTATAGAAGTGGTACGCCACCTGCGGATCCCGCGGCGCAATCCAGCTCGGAATGTGGGGCACGATGATCTCGGTCCACGCATTCTCCGGCGTCGCGTAGTAGAAGGGCCGCGTGAGGATGTGGAAGAGATTGGTCACCAGGCCCCAGGTGGGGATCGCCGAGGCGACGACCATCATGATGTAGATGAGCAGCAACTCGGTCGTCGAGAGCGCGTGCCGCCCGAACAAGAGCTTCAGGACCGGGTTCACCAGCAGCACGAGGACGAAGAGGAGCATCATCGCCCCGGCCGTGATGTAGTCCGACGTCAGCCCCGCCACGCGCATCACCAGCACCACGTAGGGACAGGCGATGTTGAGGAACACCGAGAGCACGGTGCCGATGGCGAGCGCCCGCACCGTGAAGCCGTGGGCCGCGACACCTGGGAACGCCGGTTTCATGGCGGGCAGAGTACCCCATGCCGCCGCCGGGGTCAAGTCGCTTCGTGCGGCGTGCCACGCCCGGGGACTGTTCGCGCGACGACCCCAGGAACGGGGGGCGAACTCACCACGGTTCCTGCCATTGACATCGCTCGGCGGGGCGTGTACGATCGAGGCTGTGGCGTAGCGGTGCTTCTCAGGAGCTCAGGAGACAGCGCGTGGCACTGCCGACGACGGAGATTGGCGGACACAAGGTGTCCCGCCTCATGTGCGGCTCGAACAGCTTCTTCGGCTTCTCGCACATCAGCGCGGCGCGCGATGCGTGGATTCGGCGCACCTATACCGATGAGCTGGTCACGGAGATCATGTGCGCCGGGGCACGCCTCGGCATCAACTGCTTCATCAGCGGCCCGCTCGACCGCTTCGTGGGCATCCGCGAGGCCATCGAGAAGCAGACCGGCGTCCACACCATCTGGTTCGCCACCCCCAGCGGCCAGAACCTGGACGAGCTGAAGGACGGCATCCGCAAGACGGCTGACCTCGGGGCCGAGTTCTGCATGCCCCACACGTGCTGGACCGAGGCCTACCTGGACGTGGCGAACCTGAAGGTCCACGGCTACCCCGAGGCCGCCGAGCTGATTCGCAAGCTCGGCATGGTGCCCGGCCTCAGCAATCACCGCCCCGAATCGCTCCGCGCCTGCGTGAAGCAGAACTACGACTGCGCCACCCTCACCCTGCCCTTCAACTCCGATGGCTTCCTCTGCTCGGTCGAGACCGACTGGACGGCTCGGCTGATCCAGGACTGCCCGATCCCGATCATCAGCATCAAGCCGCTAGCGTCGGGGCGGATACAGCCGCCGACCGGCTTCTCCTTCGTCTACCGCCACATCAAGCCCACCGACACCGTGGCCGTGGGCGTCCTGAGTTGCGAGGAGATCGAGGAGGACGTCAAGCTCGCGCTCCAGTACATGGGCGCGAGCGGCGCCCCGGTTCAGGCCGACCTCACCATGTCGCGCAGCAAGGCGGCGTTGGTGAAGTGAAGCGCAGAGGGAGGGTCTCTTCCGCTTCTCCCCGCCTGGGTTGAGTAGCGCGATTGCCAGGTCAGGGAAGCGGTGCCGAGGCTGCCTGCTGCCCCAAGGTCTCACGGGAACGGTCGAGCGGACAGGCGGCCTCGACAGGCGGTGTCAAATCTTCAATTGTCGTAACACTTCAGCCGCCTGAAGTAGGGGCATCAACGACCCTTGAGGGTGTCTTACCGAGGCTCTCCCCGGTCGCACCCTCAACCTGTCGGTTGAGGGTGGCACCCCTCAGGTGGCTGAAGTGTTGCCAATTGTCAATTATCCGGCTCAAGCGAGGAGGAAATGCTGTCGCTACCTGTCTCGCGGTGTTGACAGGCAGAGAGAGGGTGAACGAGGCATGCCAGAGCCGTGTTCGACGAAGCCGCTGATCGGGAAGCTGGGGATCAAGGGCGGGTTCAAGGTCGCATTCGTCCACCCGCCGAAGGACTACCCGAAGACTCTCTGCCCGCTGCCGTAAGGGGCCGCCGTGGCGTCGGAGCTTGAGGGCCTCGATTTCATCCCGGCGTTCTTCCGCCGGTTGGGCTGGACTTCACGCCAGCCGTCCCGGGGCGCCTCGCCGCGCCGGCCCCAATCTTGCGCCCCTCTGAAGCCGCGAGGGGCGCAAGATTGGTGCCACCCGAGGGTCCCGGCGCCGGGCATCGGGGAACATTCCGCTCCGTAACCATCCGTATGCCATAGTTTTATGGCTGAAGCTGCATGCGTCTGGTCGTGTGCTCCAAGCCGCGTGGTTGCGCGCATGTGTGGGCGCGCGCAGGGGCGCAAGATCGATAGAATGGCGATTCTCCGCGGAAGTCGGCCGCTTTTCCGTTCTCGCGCCCCCTCGGATGGGACGCAAGTTCGATGGAATGACGATTCTCCCCAGCATGGGGCCGCTGCTGGCCACTTCCGCCTGGCAGGGGGGGGCGCGAGAATGGCGGCAAGGGCGGCACCGGGGCCTCGTTGGGGGTGCGAGCCGCGAGCGCACCCATCCGCTCCTCAGGAGGGAACGGGACACGGCGCTCTTCCTCTCTGACTCTCCGGTTGGGGTCTGTGTGCGGCCGGAGTGCCGCGCGGCCAGCGCGCTGGGAGGCAGCTTACCAGGCCGCCGCTGAGCGGTCAAGGCACGTGCGCGGCTCGGGTCAGTCCCTGGCCGGCAGGGAGGCGTCGTCGGCGGAGGGCGGGGAGGCCCAGCAGACGCGGTTCTTGCCCTCGTGCTTGCCGCGGTAGAGGGCGTCGTCGGCTCGCTGGATGACGGTCTCGGCGTCGGGGGCGTCCTGGGGGAAGACGGCGACGCCGAGGGTGATGGTGACGATGCTCGGGCCCTGCTCGCCCTCGAGTTGGAGGCGCTCGACCTCGGCGCGAATGGTCTCGGCGACGCGGCGGGCGCCGCGCTGGCCGGTGGCGGGGAGGATGATGACGAACTCCTCGCCGCCGTAGCGGGCGACGATGTCGCGCTGGCGGGTGTTGTCGAGGAGGATGCGGGCGACCTGGCGGAGCAGGATGTCGCCCTTGGGGTGGCCGTGGGTGTCGTTGTACTGCTTGAAGTCGTCGAGGTCGGACATGATGAGGGCGACGGGCGCGTTGAGCTGGGTGGCCCTGGCGATTTCGGCGTTGAGGGTGGCGACGAAGTGGCGGTGGTTGTAGAGGCTGGTCAAGCCGTCGTGCTCGGCGAGGTGTTCGGCGCGCTTGTAGAGCTGGGCGTTCTCGATGATCAGGCCGGCGTGGCGGGCGAAGTGGGCGAGGAGGCTGAGCTCGCGCCCGGTGAAGTCGCGCTCGCCCCGGTTGAGGGCCGCGATGAGGCCGATACTGCGGTCGGTGGCGCGGCGGCCGCGGCCCAGGGGAGCGACCATGAGGGCGGCATAGCCCTGTTGCGCGAGGTCCTGGAAGCCCGGGCTGGCGGCGAGCTGGTTGACGAGGACCGACTTCCCGTTGTGGATGACGGTGCGGCGGGTCTCGTCGCCGAGGTCGATCCGCTCGCCGCCCTCCTCGATGGAGAGGGCCAGTTCGCCCGCCTCTTCGTCCTGGAGCTGGAGCGCGACGGCGCTGACCTGGAGGGTGGACTGGAGGGCGCGGACAGCCTCGTTGAGGACGGCCTCGAGGTTGCGCGTGTGGGTGAAGACCTCGATGAGGCCGCTGATGCGGGCCATGAGGGCGAACTCGGCCTCGTCGTAGGCCTCGCGGCGCCGGAGGGCCTCGACGGTGCGCTGCAGCAGCGTGCAGTCGCGGCTCGCCTCAGCAAGGAGGCGGCGCTGCCAGAAGGCGGCGACCACGAGGACGAGTGCCACGAGCCCGGCGATGAAGGCGAGGCCGTGGGCTCGGGCCTGGCCGACCGTCATGTCGGACGGGGCCATCATCAGCGCCGTGGCGCTCAGCAGAGCTGCCACCGCGCCCAGGGAGAGGACGATGAACAGCATCGCCGAGGACCGGCGGCGGGCGCGTCGGCTGCCGCGCCTGCCCTCGGGGTTGTATCCGGGGTCTGGGGCTTGCGGGGTCAAGGGTGCCTCTTCGTGCCGTGCGAGGGCGCGGCGCAGGCTCAGGTCTCGCCCTCGATGGTGCCGACCTCGATCTTGAGGTCGCGGCGCTCCTCGATGCGGTCCACCTTGCCGTCGCGGATCCACACGATGCGGTCGGAGGCGCTGAGCATCTTGTGGTCGTGGGTAGCCGAGATGATGGTGACGCTGTTCTCCTTGTTGAGCTGCTTGAGGAGGCCAATGATCTCGGTGCCCGTCTTGATGTCGAGGTTGCCGGTCGGCTCGTCGGCGAGGATGAGGCTGGGGTCGTTGGCCATGGCGCGGGCGATGGCCACGCGCTGCTGCTGGCCGCCGGAGAGCTCGAAGGGCTTGTGCGACAGCCGGTCGCCCAGGCCGACCCGCCCGAGGAGCTCGACGCCTTTGTCCCGCGCCTCGTCGGTCGTCAGGCCGGCGAAGACCATGGGCAGGGTGACGTTTTCGAGGGCGGTCATGACCGGGATGATGTTGAAGGTCTGGAAGATATAGCCGATCTTGCGGCAGCGGAGCCAGGCCAGCTCGTACGCGTCGAGCTGCGCGACGTCCACCTCCTCGATGTAGACCTTGCCCGTGGTCGGCTTGTCGAGTCCGCCGACCATGTTGAAGAGCGTGGTCTTGCCCGAGCCGGAGGGTCCCATGATGGAGATGTACTCGCCGGCGCGGATCTCGAGGTCAACGCCGCGGAGGGCGTGGACCTCGATCTTGCCCATGCGGTACACCTTGGTGACGTCGCGGGTGCGGACGATGTTCTGTTGCATGCTGGGTGCTCCGTTCCGCTGCTCTCGGTGCGAGCGGCAGGGTTACTCCTCGATGCGCATGGCGGCCACGGGCTGCATGCGGGCGGCCTTCTGCGCGGGGAAGATGGCCGCAACGATGGAGAGGACGAGGCCGACGAGAGCCGCCATGAGCGCGGCGAACAGGATCGAGGCGAGGGAGAGATAGGTCCACGTCGCCCCGCCGTAGACGATCCATTGCCGAACGGTCGAAAGGAGGAAGCCGATGACAATGCCCGCCAGCGTGCCGATGAAGCCGAGCATGGCCGACTCGATGAGGAAGATCTTGACGATGAAGGCGTCGAGAGCGCCCAGGCACTTCATCGTGCCGATCTCGCGGAAGCGCTCCTGCACGGTCATGAACATCGCGTTCACGATGCCCACGAAGCACACGAGGAGGGCGAGGACGGCGAGCCACTTGTCGGTGGGCGACATGAAGTCGAGGAAGGCGCCAATGCCCCCCGCCCGGGGCGCGGGAGGGGCGGTCGAGGGGGCCGGCGAGTCCTTGGGCGGGGGCGGCGCATCCTCCTTCGCCTGGGTCTCTCCGCCGGCGCGCTCCTGCTGGAGAATGGTGTCCAGGCGCCCCTTGGTGGTTTCGACCGCGCTGCGGCAGGCGGCCAGGTGGTCGCGGAGGAGCTCGAGGGTCTTGGCCTCCCCCAACTCGGCTTGGAGGGCTTCGATCTCGTCTTTGAGCTTCTTCGCCTCATCGGTCGTGGCGGAGTCGAGCGCGGACTGCTTCTCGCGGATGGCGGCCTGCTTGAGGGCCCGTGCGTCCGCGAGGTCGGCGGCGTAGCGCTCCTCGACCTCTGCCCTGGTCGGCGCGCCGGCTCCGCCCTTGATGGCTTCGCGGACCACGGCGAGCCTGGCCTTGATGGCGTCGATCTCGCGCTGCGGGCCGAGGGAGAGCGACATGGTGATGGCGGTGGAGGTCCAGATGCTCATCAGGAAGGCGATGGCCAGGACGATGCTGCTCATGGTGATCATGGACCGCCAGAAGCGCACCTTGATGCTCTTGAGGGCGATCTCGAATGCCTTGCTCCACGGCAGCATCATCTGCTTGCCGATGCGCGCCTGGGCGTTGCGTGCGAGGGGCTGTGTCTCGTTCATCCCTGGGGGTCTCCGGCTCGGCCAGGAGCCGTCACCGCTCCTGCGTCCTGGGCGTTTCGTGGACGTTCAGCACCGCGATGCCAATGAGGCCCCGACGGGCCAGTTGCCGCAGGTAGGCCACGACCGAGACCTCGGCCTCCTTGCGGTGGAGCTTGTATCGGGTCGAGAGGGCGCCGACGAGGTCGCGGACGCTCCTCTTCCCGTCGCACAGGCCCCAGACGTAGCCGCCGATCTCATCGAGCACGATCCGCCGCTGCCTCGGCACGTAGAGGACCCGCGAGAGCAGCCTGGCCCACCACGCGGGGCGGAGGGGGATCACCAGGCGCAATTCGCCGGCATCGGTCCGCTCCTCCCGCACGGCCTGGTTGCGCAGCGGCACCGAGGCGAGCGATTGCTCGCGCGACAGCGGCTTCGGGCGACGCCAGAAGGGCCAAGTCGGCACGCGATCCTTTCCTGCACGTCAGGGAAAATGACACCAGGAGTCTCTTGCCGCAACGGCCCTTTGGGTGCTTCGCACAAAAGATTCCTCGTGTCGTTTTCCCGCTCAGTGACACACGATCGAATCGGCGCAGCGCTCGACCCGCGGGTCGTCGGGCTGCGACGTTTCACAGCGGAGCGCGAACAGCTTGTCGGTCTCCTCACACTGCCACGCCAGCGCCGTTGCGTAGCGCCGGCGGCGGAAGACGGCGAGGGGACGCGCCCGCAGGTTCAACTCGCCGCCGCACCGCACGGCGTCGTGGTCGCGGTAGCGGCCTGGCTGGCTCGCGCAGCGAAAGCCGCGCAAGCCCTTCGCGAAGGTGCCCCGAAGCCATTGCTCCAGGGGCGACGTCGCCAGCGTGATCGCCGCCAGGCTCTGCCGCACCACCTCCAACGTGTCGCTCCCGGCCCGGAAGAGGAACTGGAGCGAGCCGGTGCGCAACGCGCTGTGCTCCAGCCGCCAGGTGTCGGGCACGCCGAAGCGGAAGCCGAAGACCGCCCACTCGACCAACCCGTCCCTCGGCTCCAGGCCGACGCTGCCGAAGATTCTGCGGGCCAGTGCCTTGTAGTCGTTGCCCTCCTGGAAGAAGACCCGCACGTGCAGGACTCGCCGCGACTCGGCGGCGAGCGCCACGAGGCTGTGGGCGCAAAAGCTGCCGCGCCAGGTGAACACCTCGTGGTCGAGCCCGGCCAACTCCTTCACTGCCCGGCCGCGGTCCACCACCGGGTCCGGCAGGCCGCGAGGGAGCTTCTTGCGCGTCTGCTTCAGATACGCATCCACGAGCCGGGACGCGGAGGCCGGGCCTCGGCCGGCGGTTTCCCAGCGCAGCTCGAGCCGCACGTGGGTCTCGTCCTCGACGCGCAGGTAGCCGTTGGCGTGGTCGCCCTCGAGGCTGCCGGGGCACCAGTCCTCCGGCACGTCGAGCGAGATGCCTTGCCAGCCGAGCCGAACCCAGCGCTCCTGTGCCATGATCACGCTCTGCTTCCCAGCCCTGGCCGAGCCGGCTATGAATCTAGCAAAGGCGGCAGGCTTTGTCAACCACATTGACCCGCCAAAGCGCCCAGGGTATAATGCCCGCCGCGGCCCTAAACGGGGGCGGGCGGGAATGGGACCTATGGGACGGAGGGGGCCGGGGTGTGCCCCATAGGTCCCATGGGTCCCATGCGTCCCATCGGGTGGCTGCCAGGCATGAGGAGGTCCGGGCGTGGTCATCGGTGTGCCGAAGGAGATCAAGCCGGACGAGTATCGCGTGGCCATGATCCCCGTGGGGGCCGAGGAGCTGCGGCGCCGAGGGCACCGCGTGATCGTGCAGCAGGGCGCGGGGGAGGGCAGCGGGATTGACGACTCGCTCTACGCCGAGCACGGCGCGGAGATCGTGGAGGACGCCGAGGCGGTCTACGCCCTGGCCGATCTCGTCGTCAAGGTCAAGGAGCCGCTCCCCCAGGAGCACGGCCTCCTGCGGCGCGGGCAGGCCGTGTTCGGCTACTTCCACTTCGCCGCGTCGCGCGAGCTTACGGAGGCCCTTCTGAGCACGGGCATCGTGGCCATCGCCTATGAGACCATTCACACGCCCGACGGGCGCCACCCGCTGCTCACGCCCATGAGCGAGATCGCAGGCAAGATGTCCATCCAGGAGGGGGCGAAGTACCTCGAGCGCCCGATGATGGGCCGCGGCATCCTGCTCGGCGGCGTGCCCGGGGTGGAGCCGGCCAGCGTGCTCGTCATCGGCGGCGGCACCGTGGGCACCAATGCGGCCAAGACGGCCGCCGGCCTGGGCGCCCTCGTGATGGTGACCGACATCAATCTGGACCGCCTGCGCTATCTGGACGACATCATGCCGGCGAACGTGACGACGCTCTACTCCGACGCGCACACGCTGCGCGAGAAGATTCGGGAGGCCGACCTGGTGGTCGGCGCCGTGCTGGTCGAGGGGGCGCGGGCCCCGGTCGTCGTCACCGAGGCCATGGTGCGCACGATGAAGCCGGGGGCCGTGATCGTGGACGTGTCGGTGGACCAGGGCGGCTGCATCGAGACCACCGAGGCGACGACCCACCAGAACCCCATCCGCATCAAGCACGGCGTCGTCCACTACGGCGTCACGAACATGCCGGGTGCGGTGGGGCGCACCTCGACCTACGCCCTCACCAACGCCACGCTGCCGTATCTGCTGGAGATTGCCGACAAGGGCTACGGGCGTGCCGCCGCCGAGAGCCCCACCATCCGGACCGGCCTCAACCTCGTCCTGGGCAAGGTCACCAACCAGGCCGTCGCCGAGACCTTTGGTCTGCCCTGCCATCAGCTCTGAGGGAAGAGGATTCGGAAGCCTGCCTGCTCGAAGTGCACGTCGCCCGTGCTCACAGCGACACAAGCTGGGCGCGGAGGATGAGGGGGGATGCCTCGATCTCGCGGACGATCTCGGGGGTGACCGGGTTGTCTATGCTGATGACGAGCATCGAGGTGCCGCCGGGGCGGTCGCGGCCGCAGGTCATGTCGGCAATGTTGATGCCGCGGCGGGCCAGCACGGCGCTCACGTGGGCGATGACGCCCGGGCGGTCGTGGTTCCGCGTGACCAGCAGGTGGCCCTCGGGAGCCGCGTCCACGCGGTAGTGGTCCACGCGCACGATGCGCGGCGTGTTGCGCGCGAGGAGCGAGCCGGCGACCGAGAGGCTCCGCTGCCCCACGCGGGCCTCCGCCGCGATCAGGTTGGTGAAATCCCCGGCCGCGGCCGACTTGATGACGTCCACCTTCAACCCGCGTTCCGCGGCGATCACGGGCGCGTTCACGTAGTTGACGGTGCGGACCGCGGGCCGGAGCACGCCCTGGAGGAGGGCGGCGGTGAGGGGGCGCAGGTCCTGCTGGTTGATCTCGCCGCGATAGGTCACCGTGAGGCGGCCGATCCCGCCCTCGGCCAGTTGCACGAGCAAGCTGCCCAGCCGCTCGGCCAGGTCAACGTAGGGCCCCAGCACCTCGAGGAACTCGGGCTCGATGCAGGGCGCGTTCACCGCGTTTCGCGGCGGCTCGCCCCGGAGGAACGCGGCGACCTGCTGGGCGATCTGGGTGGCGACGGTGGCCTGCGCCTCGCGCGTGGTGGCGCCCACGTGCGGCGTGGCGATCACCTGGTCGAAGGCGAGGAGGGGGCTCTCCGCCGGGGGCTCCGTCTCGAAGACGTCGAGGGCGCAGCCCGCCACCTTGCCGCTGCGAAGGGCTCCGGCGAGCGCCGCCTCGTCAATGATCCCGCCCCGGGCGCAGTTGATGAGCAGAACCCCCGTCTGCATCTTCTCGAACGCTGCGGCGTCGAGGAGCCGCTCGGTCTCGGGTACGTGCGGCGCGTGAAGGGTCAGGACGTCGCTGGTGGCCAGGAGGTCGTCGAGAGAGGTCAGGCGGACCTCGAGGGCGTGCGCGCGTTCGGCGCTGACGAAGGGGTCGTGTGCGGCGACCTCCATGCCGAAGGCCAGCGCCCGGCGGGCCACCTCGGAGCCGATGCGGCCGAGGCCGATGATGCCCAGGCGCTTGCCCTGGAGCTCGGTGCCCGCGGCGCCTTTCTTCGGCCACTCGCCGGCCTTGACGCGCGCGCTCAACTGCGGCAGGCGGCGGGCCAGGGCGAGCATCATCGCCATCGTCAGCTCGCACGCCGCGATGGTGTTGCCGCCCGGGGTGTTCATCACCAGGATGCCGCGGCGGGTCGCCGCCGTGAGGTCCACATTGTCCACGCCCGCCCCGGCTCGGCCGATCACCTTCAGGCGCTCCGCGCCCGACAACAGGTCGGCCGTGACCTGGGTGCCGCTGCGGACGATCAGGGCGTCGCAATCGGCCAGCGCCCGGCTCAGCTCCGCGGGCGGCGCGTTCGCGAGCTCCAGCACCTCGTGCCCAGCCTGCCTGAGAATGTCCACGCCTTCCGCGGAAAGTGGGTCGCTGATGACGATCTTCATCCCGTCCTCGCAGCAATCGGAGGCGTCGTTGAGACCATGGGGCGACTGGAACCCGTCGGACGCAGCGGCGCGCGCGCATGCTCCGCCACCCCGTTGCACCAGGGTACACCTACTGGCCTTCGGGCGCAAGAGGCCCTTGGGCGGCCTCTTCGGCGCGGCGGCGCAGGCCGGCCTCGCCCAGGGTGAGCAGGAGGACGTAGAGGGGCAAGGCATCCGCCAGCCGCGCCGCGGCCAGGGCCAGCGGCCCGATGGTGCCCGGCAACTCGTCGTCCAGCCCGTATCCGCTGCGCTCCTTGCTCACGAGGGGGCTCGGCAGGTACTGGGTGAGCGGGGAGCGGACGCCGAGCGCGGCGCCGGTGGCCACCGGGCACAGCTCGCCCAGGCTCAGCCAGGCGATGTCGGCCTCCGCCTCGCGCAGGCGCGCGCGGCCCGCCAGGAGAGCGAGGCCCGAGGCGTCCACGCCGAACAGGGCGCCGTGCACGTGCGCCACCTGTCCCGCGCCGGCCAGGTTCCGGTCGAGTCGTCCGCCGGGCGTGAGCCAGCTTGCGGCGACGAGAGCTGTGGCCTCCCCGATGGCTGCCGCCAATGCTTCCGGATCGCTGTCCCCGCTGGCCAGCCGTGCGACCGTGCGGACGGGGAGCCCAAGCTCCCTGGCGCTCGCGAGGATGGGGCTCTCGGGAGGAGCCAGCACCTCGACGCGGCCCGGCTGCGTGCGCGCGAAGGAGGCGACGGCGAGCCGCACGGCCGCCCGCTCCGCCACGGCGATGCTGGGCGGCTGAAGGCTGAAGCGGTCGAGTCCCGTCAGGGTGGCGAGTGCCCGCGCCACGTCGTGGAGGATTTCGAGTGCGCCTTGCAGCGTGGGCGGGGGCTGCTGGGGATGCAGCGCGCTGAGCCCCGCGAGCCCTGCGACTCGCGCGGCCGCGGCGGCCCCCGGCCACACGGGTCGAGGCATGGCCGTGAGCTCCGCGAAGTGCGCGCGCAGCGCGCCCTCGTCGAGCGCCGGCAGCGCCGGCGGAGCAGCCCGTCGCAGGGCCGCGGGGAGCTGTGCAAGGCACTGGAGCGCCTCGGTGCCCGGCTCGGGGAAGTGCCGCGCGGCGCCCGCGGAAGTCGCCCGTTCGGTGATCAGCGGCTTAGGCATCGTCGGCGTCCAGGCTCAGGTCGTCGCCGCCGCCGCCCATCTCGCTGAGCAGTTCCAGCGTGTGGCGCAGCAGCTCGATGTCGGCGCGGCTCCGCCGCTCCGTGGCGGCGAACAGCATGCAGTTCTCCATCTCGGGATAGTCGGCCCGCAGCGGCAGCGCGCCCAGGACGTTGCTCTCGAGCAGCGCCTGGGCGAGGTCGTCGGGCTCGCCGTCGCACTCGATCACGAACTCCTTGAAGTAGGGCGCTCGGAACCGCAGCGTCAGGCCCTCGATCGTGGTGATGCGGCGCTGCGTGGCGTGAGCCAGGCTCATCGAGAGCGTGGCGGCTCGGGCCAGCCCCTCGGCCCCAAGGGCCGCCAGGTAGGCCACGGGCCGCACGACCTGGTCCGCCCGGACCCACTGGTTCGCAGTGCCCACCGCGTGGAAGGCGTCGCCGCGTCGCTCCACCCGCCAGCCGCCGAGCGAGGGGCCAAGCGTCTCGCGGCAGGCGAGGAGGCCGAGCGACTCGCTGCCGTAGAGCGGGCGGGCGCCGAGCGGCTGGGCATCCGCCACGGCGATGTCGCCGCCGACGGCCCCCGGCGGCGCGAGGATGCCGAGGGCGATCGGGTCGGCCTTCACCACGAGCAGCGCGCCGCGGCGATGAGCCACCTCGGCGAGCGCGGCCAGGTCCTCGAAGCACCCGAGGAAGTTCGGCTGCTCGACCACGACGCACGCGATGCGGTCCGAGAGCAGGCGCTCGACGTCGCTCGGCCGCGTCGCCCCGGCGTGGTAGCCGGCCTCCTGGAGGGCGAGCGGAGGGGAGAGGAGCGACCTGGCGATGCCGCGGTAGCGCGGCTGCATGGTCCTGGCCAGGATGGCCCCATCGCGCCCCGTGGCGCGCGCGGCCGTGCGAATGGCCTCGGCCAGAGCCGAGGGGCCATCGGCAAACGGCGCGCACGACAGCTCCAGCCCCGTCAGCGCGGTGAAGAGGCCCTGAAGCTCGAACACGGTCTGGAGCACGGGCTGCGGCGACGACGGCGCGACGACGCACGGGGGCACGCTGCCCGCCAGCTCGTCCACGATGGCGGGCACATAGTGGTCCCACGTGCCGCCGCCGAGGAAGCACACGGCCTCGTCGAGGTGCGTGTTGGGCGAGGCGAGCTCCAGCAGCCGCGCGGTCAGCTCGGCCTCTGCGAGGGCGGGCGGAAGCTGGAGCGGGCGCGACGGCCGAAGCTCGGACGGGACCCCTGCCAGGAACCCCTCCGCGGGGGACGGCGTGCCGCCTTGGGGCTGCGCGTCATTCATGTTCGCCTTCGACCCGGATCACGACCGGCGGGCCCTCGACGATGCCCTGCGGCTCGATGGCGGCGAGGGCGTGCCGCAGGTCGGCCTCGCGGGCCTGGTGGGTCATGATGATCAGCGGCACCGCGCGCGTGGCGTGGCGCTCCTTCTGGAGAACCGAGGCGATGCTGATCTGGTGGTGGCCGAACTCCCCGGCGATCTTCGCCAACACCCCCGGACGATCCAGCGCGCTGAAGCGCAGGTAGTAGCGGGTCTCGATCTCCTCGATCGGCCGCACCCGCACGCTCTCCGTGCGGCCGGGGAGCAGCCGCAGCCGCTCGAACGTGTGCTTCGCCTTGCCGATGAGAATGTCCACGATGTCCGACACGATCGCGCTCGCTGTCGGCATCTGGCCGGCGCCGCGCCCGTAGAACATCGTGTCGCCCACCGCGCTGCCGCGCACCCAGATGCCGTTGAACACGTCGTGCACCGAGGCCAGGGGGTGCTCGGCCGGCAGCAGCGTCGGATGCACCCGCAGCTCCAGTTCGTCGCCAAACCGCTTGCCAATGGCCAGGAGCTTCAGCGTGTAGCCCAGCTCGGAGCCGTGGGCGATGTCCACAGGGTCGGTGCGGGTGATGCCCTCGATGTACACCTCGTGGTAGTGGAAGTCGGCGGCGAAGCCCAGGGCGGCCAGGATGGCCAGCTTGTGCGCCGAATCAATGCCCTCCACGTCGAGCCGCGGGTCGCGCTCGGCATACCCGTGACTCTGGGCCTCGCCGAGCGCCTGCTGATAGGTCGCGCCCTCCGCGGTCATCCGGGTGAGGATGTAGTTGCAGGTGCCATTGACGATGCCGATGATGGACTCGATGTCGTTGGCGATCAAGCCGTCGCGCAGGGCGGCGACGATGGGAATGCCGCCGCCGACGCTCGCCTCGAAGGAGATGGACACGCCGCGCTCGTGCGCGGCCCGGAACAGCTCGCGGCCCGCCTCGGCCAGGAGCGCCTTGTTCGCCGTCACCACCCGCTTCCCGGCGGCGATGGCCCGCAGCGTGATCTCCTTGGCGACGGTCGTGCCGCCGACCAGCTCGACCACCACCTCGATCTCGGGGTCCGCGAGAACTGCGTTCAGATCGCTCGTCAGCACCCCGGCGGGCACGGCGACCCCGCGGTCGGTCGTGAGGTCAATGTCGCAGATCCGCTTGAGAACGACGTTGATGCCCGTCTTGGCCCGGAGCTGATCGGCACTGTTCAGCAGGATCTTGGCGACCCCGCTGCCCACCGTGCCGAAGCCCACGAGCCCCACGCAGCAGGTCTTGGTGTCCACGCTCGGCCTCGATTCTTCGGGAGTTCGCACGTAAGCCATGAGTATAGATATGCCTCCGGCAAAAGTCAAACACCGGGAGACGCCGGGCCCGACGCATGCGCCGGCGCCGTCGCGCGCCCGGCGCGGAGCACCGGATTGTCAGTTGTCGTGCGCTCATGTCAACATTTGTAAGAAAGCCTTGCTTGTGCGAATGGAAGTGCTAAAGTGAATGTAAGCGCTTGCCGGAAGGCGCGCGCCCACCTCGAGGGCCCTCTGGTCAGGAGCGTACAGCACACGATGGGCAAGTCCTGCACTTGGCTTAGCTTCCTCCTCGTGGTTTGTGTGGCGGCTGCGGCTGGGGGAGAGGCTGCGACGCCCGCGCCGCCCGGCCCCGCCAAGGCGCCGAGCGGTCCCACGGAGGCGCCCGAGCGCGCCTCGACCGTCCTGCCGGTCGCAGGGGATGCGGCGGCGCCGGGAGACTCCGAGCGCGGCTCGATCATCGGCAAGAACCTGTGGGAGACGTTTCTCGCCGGCGGCGTGCTGATGTGGCCCATCCTGGCCGCGTCGATCATCGGCCTGGCCTTCATCTTCGAGCGCGCCGTGGCCCTGCGGCAGAGGGCGGTCATCCCCCCAGGCGTCGGCAAGGCGGTTGTGGACGCGGCACGGGGCGCGGGCATCGCCGAGGCCCAGCGGCTGTGCGAGGAAAAGCCGTCGGCTCTCAGCCGCGTGCTGGCGACCGGCCTCGCCGTGGCCGACCGCTCGCGCGAGGAGATGGAGACGGCGATGGAGGAGGCGGGCGAGCGCGAGCAGTGGCAGATGGACCGCTTCAACCGCCCGCTGAGCATCGTGACCAGCGTGGCCCCGCTGCTGGGCCTCCTGGGCACGGTGCAGGGCATGATCATGGCGTTCGACGTCGTGGCCCAGAAGGGCGCGATGGGCGACCCGCGCCAGCTCGCCGCCGGCGTGGCGACCGCGCTGCTGACCACCTTCGCCGGCCTCGCCGTGGCCATCCCCTGCTACTGCTTCTACCACTACTACCGCGACAAGGCGGACCGGATGATCGTGCAGATCGAGGACTCCGCTTCGCACTTGGCTGATGCCCTGAAGGGAAGCCCCAAGCATGCGGATTCATCGCCGCCGTGAGGAGGACGAAGGGCTGCCGATGACGCCGCTCATCGATGTCGTCTTCCAGCTCCTCTTGTTCTTCCTCACCGCCACCAGCTTCCACAGGATCGAGAAGGACATCAAGGTGGACCCGCCCAAGGCCAGCGAGGGCCGCTCCACCCAGCACCCCGAGCGCGAGATCACCGTTAACGTCCGCAGCGAGGCCGACGGCGGGTTCCTGGTCATCAACGAGAAAATCCTGACCCTCGAGCAGGTCACCCGGAGGCTCTTCCAGGGTGTGAAGGACAACCCGAATCTGGTCGTCATCATCCGCGGCGACAAGCACGCCTACCACCAGCGGGTCGTGGACGTGTTGAACGCCTGCAAGAAGGCGAACGTGAAGCACTACTTCATCGCGACGGCGTTCGAGACTCATAAAGAGTGAGGGATAGGATGGTGTTCCGCCGGCTGCACGCCCTGTTCGCCGCCTTCTGCCTCGCGGCAGGCGTCGCATTGTCGGCGGAGCCCTCGATGGGCGCGAGGCAAGGGCAGGCGTTGCGCCTCGACGTCGTGCGGGCGGAGGCCCAGGGCGCCGCCCTCGACGTGCTGCTCCGCATCGAGGTCCCCAGCAGCTTCTCCGAGGAACTCACCGCCGCCGACTTCGCCGTCCACATCGCCCCCGCCGAGCTGTCGGCGGCCGCCGCGGCGGCGGAGCGCTATCGCCTGCGACGCATCTTCCTCAAGCGATTCGGCAACAGCTACTACCTCGACCTGCGCCAGCTCCCGCCCGACGCCGGGACGGGGGCGTGCCAGCTCGTGGTCCGCGTCACCCGCGGCGGCCAGGTGCTCGCCGCGCACCGCCTCGCCCGCTTCCTCGATCCGGGCGGGGAGGAGTTGGACGTCGCGCTGCTGATTGACGAATCGCTCTCGATGCGGCGGACCGACCGGGAGCGGCTGCGCATCGCCGCGGCAAAGACGTTTGTGGACCTCGCTGCCCGCAGCCCGCGCATCGGCCGCATCGGCATCGTGGCCTTCAACCACGAGGCCCGCACGCTCGCGCCCCTCACCTCGCCCGCGGAGGCCAACGCCCTCTACGAGGCGATTGACCAGGTGGGCGCCGAGGGGCAGACCGACATAGACGGCGCGCTCAAGGAGGCGCAGGCCCTCCTGGCGAAGTCGCCCAACCCGGCCAAGGCCATCATCCTCCTCACCGACGGCAAGGACGAGCCGGGGCGCTACGAGGACGCCCACCGCGCCTTTGCCGAGCACCACTGGCGGGTCTACACCGTCGGCCTGTCCGAGCGGGCCGACGCCGAGGTCCTGCGGCGCATCTCGGCCGACACGGGGGGCGAGTACCACGGCGCACCCACCAACGCCGAGCTTCAGGACATCTTCGGCAGAATCTGCCTCACCCTCCAGAAGAAGGTCGCCATCCGCTCCCGCAGCCTGTCGCTCCAGGCCAATGCTCCAGCCGAAGACACCGTGTGGGTGGACGACACGATCTCGGCCTTGACCGTGAGCCTGAACGCTCACGAGCCGGACCTGGCGTTCGCGCTGCGCACCCCTGCCGACCGCTTGCTGACGCCCGAGGTCCCGAAGGGCGAGCGGGGCATCGCCTTCGGCCGCAAGGCCAACTACCAGCACTACGACCTCTGGACCCCGCCGCCGGGCCGCTGGGTGGCGCGCGTTGCGGCGCCGCGCCCGGCCGAGGTCGCCCTGGCCGCCACGGCGGCCACGCCGCTGCTGCTCCGCGCGTTCCCCCTCAAGCCGACCTATCTCCGCGGCGAGCCGATCGAGATCGCGGTCAGCCTTGCCAACGGCGACACGGTGCCGGCCGATGCGCGCGTCGAGGCCCGCGTCAAACCGCCCGGCGGCACGGGCTCCCAGCCCGTGGCCATCTATGACGACGGCCGACACTCCGATACCGCCGCGGACGACGGCGTCTTCGCCGCCTTCCTCCCAGGCTGCGAGCAGGCGGGGGAGTGTGCCATCCTCCTGGTGGCCTCGGGCACCACGCCGGCGGGCCACCGCTTCGAGCGCGAGCTCCACCTCACGACGACCATCTCCAGCGAGGGATGCTCTAAGCTCTGGGCCTCGGTGGGCCAGCTCGACTTCGGCACCCTCTACAGCGGCGAGTCCGCGGAGAAGACGTTCGACCTCAAGCTCGCCGCCCCGCTGCCCACACGCGAGGACGTTGCGTTGCGGATTTCTGACCTGGGGCTGCCGGCGGAGATCCGCAGCCCGCAATCGCCGGTCCGCAATCTCCACTCGGGACGGCTCACGTCCATCGCCGTCGCTCTCCGCGTGCCGCCCGGCCAGAAGGCGGGGCGCTACAGCGGCACCATCGAGCTGGCCAGTAAGTACGACCGGCTCTCCCTGCCCGTGGCCGTCGAGGTGCGGCACCCCAAGCTGGTGCTCGACAGAGCGACGCTCGACCTCGGGGCCATCGAGAGCGGGGGCAAGGCAGAGGCGGTCTTTGAGGTCCGGCTCCACCCGCGCGGCGCCGTGCCCGCGCGGCTCGCGGCCTCCGAGCCGCGGCTCACGGTGGTCCCAGCGGCCCTCGACCTCGGCCCGAAGCAGGCGAGCGTGCGAGTGGCACTGGCGTCCGCGCCCGACCAGGCAACGGGCGAGGTGAAGGCGAAGGTTGTCGTCGCGACGCCGGTCGGCACGGTGGAGGTGCCCGTGGTGGCGCGCGTCGTACGGCCGAGCTTCGCCGTGGCGCCTGCCGCCCTCGACTTCGGCGAGGTCAGTCCCGGCCAGGCGGTCGAGCGCCAGCTCACGCTGAGCATCGAGGGGCTGGCGCCGCGCGAGGCGGCCATCAGCGCCTCGCCCCTCGCCGGCCCCAAGGGCGTCGCAGCGCTGGCGTTGGAGCCTCTGGAAGTGGTGAAGGTCAAGCCCGAGGAGCCGACGGCTGTCCAGGTCCGCCTCCACGTGCCGCCTGCCCAGCCGCCCGGCGCCTATCGCGGCGAACTGGTCGTCCGGACGCCGCTGGGCGAGCGCAAGATCGCCTGCACGGCGATGGTCGGCGCGGCCAACACCTTCGATGTGGCGGCTGCCCTTGACTTCGACAAGGTGGCCATCGGCACGAGCAAGGTGCTTCAGGTCGAGGTCGCCTCGCTCGTGGACGCCGAGCAGCGGGTCGAGCTGAGCGTACCCGAGGCGGCGGGGGATTGGCGGCTGGCGGTCGAGCCGACGACCGTCACCCTTCCGCCGCGCGGCAAGGCGAGCGTGACGCTTCGCCTGGTCGCCCAGGACGCAGCGAAGCCCGGCCCGCGGAGTGCCACGGTGAGCCTCCGCGGCCCGTCGCGGGGCGCTTCGCTTGAGGCCCGCGCGCTCCTGCTCCGTCCGCCGCACGAGTCCATTGCCTTCGAGCCTGCCGAGCTGGACGCCGGCCGCCTCCAGGCGGGCATCGCCGAGCAGTTCCACGTGCGGGTGCGGTCGCTCGTCGCCGAGCCGCAGAGCGTTGCCATCGAGAAGCTCGATGCGCCGGCCGATCTCGTGGCCGTGAGCGCGGAGCCAAGGGAGTGCACGCTCCCTGGGTCGGGGTCTCAGGCCATATCCCTGCGCATCTTGCCTGCAACCGGCCCGGACGAGGCTGCCTTCGAGGCCACGGTCACGGCTCGCGGGCGGTCGCTGCCCGCGTCGCTTCGCATTCGCGGCAGCGTCTTCACTACGCCGCGGACCACCTTCCTGCTGGTGGGGCCGGTGCTCGACTTCGGCCCGATGTCGCCGGGCCAGCGGGCCGAGCTGGCCCTGGCCATCGAGTCCGTCTCCCGCCGCGAACAGAGAGTCTCGCTTGCGAATCCCCCGATGGCAGCGGGCCTCACCCTGGCGGCCGAGCGGTCGGGTGCCGCGCTGCTGCCCTGCGTGATGCACCCGATCGGCATCGAGCTGGCGGTGGCGCCCGACGCCTCGGCGGGCGAGCGGCGGCTCGTGTGGGAGGTCCGCGGCCCGGGCGATTCCGCCACCTTCGAGGTCCGCGTCGAGGTGGTGCCCGCTCAGGCGCCCGCGTTTGGGCACGGCATCGCGGCGACCGGGCCTGGGCCGATCGGGTGGTTCGAAGGGGCGCTCCTCTTCGTGCTGCTGTGCCTGCTCGTGGCGATCCTGGTGGCGACGTACCTGCTGGCGCGCTGGCTCCTGCGGTCGAAGCGGGTGCCGCGGATGTCGAGGTACTTCGCCGTCTCGGCGCTCCTGCACGTCGCCGCCCTGTTCGTGACCCTCGACCTTTTCCTCGCCGAGAAGGTGCGCAAGCGCGAGCTTGGCCCGCTCTTCCGCGTCGGCATCAGAGCGGGGGCGGCCGGCAGCTTCTCGAGTCGGCAGGCGAGTGCGGCCGACGAGCTTCGCGCGCAGGCCGAGCGCGAGCGCCGCCTCGACGCCGAGCGCCGCCAGCAGGATGCCGCGCGCCTGGCGCGCGAACTGCTGGAGAGCGAACGGCGGAAGCTCGACCCCACCCTGGCCCGGCTCGACAAGCCGAAAGTGGAGGAGAAGCTCGACCTGGCCCCCCGCGAGCCCGATGCGAAGAAGCTCACCGTGGAGGACCTCGCGCAGATCATGGAGGAATTACGCGACCCCTCGCGGACCCGGGAGACGCCGACGCCGAGGCCCCAGGAGGCGACGCAGGTCGAGGCGGCGCGGCTCGCCCAGCTTCGCGCACTGAGCCGTGAGCAGCTCGAGAGCGTGGTCCGCGAAGCCCTTCAGCCCAAGTCGGGCAGCCCCCACAAGACGGCGGCGACGCCCGACGTGCCCGGCCTCGCCGAGGCGCGAGCGGCCGACAAGACGACCCTTGCTCCCGCGGAGCTGGTGCCCGCAATGGAGGCCCTCCAGCACGAGCTCGGCCGGGCGGAAGGCACGGCGAAGGCACCCGCCGCGCCCGCCGCGGGCGACGTGCAGGCGCAGCGGACCACGCAAGGCCCCGTCGCCGAGCGCGGCGCGCTTCCCGGCGAACGAGTCACGGTGGCGGAAGCGCCGCGCGGCATCTCCGACTCCGAGCCGCCCGCCGAGAGCAGGAGGAGCGACAATTCCGGGTTGTCCGCAATGCGCAATCCACGATCGCCGATCGGCAACCCGCAGCAGGCCCCCATCGCGCTCGACACGCCCGCCGAGGCGATCGCGCCCGTCGAGGGCGCCGGCGTGCGGGCGGCCACGCCGAGCGGCCAGGCCGGCGCCGTGGCTCCGCGCGAGGTGACGGCGTCGAGGCCCGGAGGCGAGGCAGCCATCGAGCGGGGAACCGTTGGCGGCGAGCGAGTGCCCGTCGGAGAGGCGAGGGCTCCGGCCGCCACGGGTCGCCCGAGCCCCGAGGCCGCTGTGGTCGCGGCCCTTCCGCGCGCCATCGAGGGGCCCGTGTCGGAGCGGCGTCCCGCGCCCATTGCATTCGCGACCCCGGACGAGCAGCCGACCGCTGACCCCCTGATCGAGCTTCCCGGAACGCCGCGGGACGGCCGCAAGGAAGCTGAGCCGGTCGCCGTGGCCGTGGTGCGGGCGGTAGTGTCCGGCGGCGGCTCCGAGAAGCCCTCGGCCGCCGTCGCAGCGGCGCCGGCAGTAGCGGGGCTGCGAGGCACGGAGCCGGCGCCGACGCCTGCCGAGCGGCCGACGCTCAGCGGCGTGGGGCTGCCCGCGCGCGGGCCTGCGGCGGGCAAGCCGGGGATGAAGGTCGCTCCCAGGCTCGATAGCCTGGAGCTTGTGGAGGGGCCGCTCATCGCCGCCCGGCACGAGGCGCTCGGGGAAGGCGGCGAGTTGGGTCCGCAGCCGGTCGTTGCTCTGTGGCGTCTCAGGCCGCGGGGCGACGAGGGAGGCCGCTTCGCGATGGCCGGCGGCGCCGCCGGCGCCAGCCAGCTTGCTCCGCGCGGCGGCGCGGCGGACCGGCCGGTGGCGGCCCTCGGCATGCGCGATGCGTCGCCCGTCGCGCGTCACGACGGCTCGCGCGCCGTGGTGTCGGCACCCGAGCCACAGCTCGAGGAAGCAGTCGAGGCAGGGCCGAGGGCGGCTGCGAGCGGCCCGCGCGCCGCGGAGGTCCCCGGCCCGGGAGCCGTCGCGGCCCGCAGGGAGTCCTCCGCGGCCAGCATCGAGAGGGCAGGGCTGCCTTCCGCCGGTCCCGCGGCAGGCATCCCGCGTCGCGACGGGCCGCGGTCCGAAGGCCCTCGGCTCGCGCGCCCCGTGTCCAGCGTCGCGCACGAGGCCCTGCCTCTCCCTGGCGCGGGGAGGCCCACGGCAGCGCCTCTCGACGAGTCGCGCCCCGAGGAGTCGGTCGAGGTTGGGCCTCGCGTCGCGGGGGGCGGCGCTGGGATGGTCCCTCTTACCCCTAGCGACACCGGCGCCGCGCGGGCCGCCTCCACTCCTGGCACGGGTCCCGCGTCCCGCGTCCCGCACGATGCTTCGCGTGCCACGCTCTCTCCGCGGTCGGCGAGCCTCGCCCTGGCTCGCAGCGGCAGCGCGTGGCGGCTGCTCCTGCCGGCGCTCGCCGCGCGCGGCGAGGAGGCGGGCGCGCTCGTTGGCGACGCCTCGGGCACCGTGCGAAACATGGCCCTCACCACCATCAAGTACGGCGGAGGCGAGGCCGATTGGGACGCCCACCGTACCGCCATGCCCTTCCTGGCCTGGCAGCTCCGCGAGCGGGTCGGCTTCAACCTCGAGACCGATGTCCTCGACGTGCCGCTTGCGAGCGGCAAGATCATGGGCTCGCCGTGGGTGTTCATGACGGGCCACAAGGACTTTCATCTCACCGACGCCGAGGTGGCGAGCCTGCGCCGCTACGTGTTGGGCGGCGGCACGCTCTGGGCCGAGGACTGCACGCACGAGGACGATCCGACGTGGGACCGCGCGTTCCGCCGCGAGATCGCCCGCGTCCTCAAGGGCGACGAGGGGCACCAGCTCCGCAGGATCACCAAGGAGGACAACCACCCGGTCTTCCGCTCCTGCTTCGACCTCCGCGAGGGCTACAAGGGCTACTTCCCGCCGCCCGGCGACAAGTTCCGCCAAAGCTACATCGAGGGGATCGAAATCGGCGGGCGCCTCGCCGTCATCTACACCCGCAACGACTACGGCTGCGGCCTCGAGATCAAGCCCGACACTCATCCCGGCAAGGTCTCCCTCTCCAGCCTGTCGCCCGCCGAGATGCAGGAGTCGTCGTTCCTCATGGCCAGCAACATCGTCATCTACGCCCTCACGGGCGGCCGCGGCGTGGCCGACCGGGGCCTGGCGGGCAAGGCTGCTGCCTCGCTCCGCCGGCAGCGCGAGGCTGCTCAGGCCCAGCGCGACCCCTACGAGCAGGCGCCCGCCACGGTCTTCGACAACTTCGCCGAGGAGCGCTGGCTCGTCGAGACCGAGTGGCAGGGGGCGGCTCCTGCCAATCTGCGCCACATGCGCCGCGCCGACCCGAAGGCCGAGGGCAAGCGCCTCGCCGTGAGCTTCCAACTCCGCAAGGGCGATGCCAAGACCGTGCTCGTCCGCGACCTGCCCCAGGAGTCCGACCTCAGCGGCCAGGAACGTTGCTACATTGACGTCGAGAGCCGCCTGGAGGGCGGCGCCCGCATCGCTATCGCCCTCATCACGGTGCCCGACTGGCGGTACTTCGAGAGTCGCCCGGCCTTCGTCAAGCCGGGGCGGCAGCGGATCTACTTCGACCTCCGCGCCCCCACCTGGAAGACCGGCGAGCCCGTCGCGGAAGGGGAGAGCGAGTACTGCCGGCGCCCCGCCGGCCTCCAGGCCGTCCGCCGCTTCGTTGTCCTCCTCTACCCCGTCCAGCCCACGGGCACCATCGTGCTTGACCAGATCGAGTTCCGCTCCAAGCCCTGACGGTGGCACAGGCCTCTGGCCTGTGGGGCACAGGCGAGATGCCTGTGCCACCGCTCGTCGCCCTTGACACTGGCCGGGGCCGGGGTAGAATACGGGGGCACGGCGAGTGAACTCCAGGTTCCAGATTCCAGATTCCGAAGTCGGAGCGCCGCCCGTCTGGCGGACGCCTGAATGCTGAATCCGAGACCCGAAACCCGGAACCAGCACCGGCGCGGGCCTGCGTGGGCAGGGGCCCCTGGCCTGCGGCTCACAGGCGGGACGCCTGCGGCCCTGCTCCTGCTCCTGGCCCTCGCGGGCTGCGTGCCTCCCCCCCTCCGGCCGCCCGAGGCCGTGGTCGTGCAACCCGTCCAGCGCTCGGTGACCGTGTGGCCCACGGTGCAGGTGGACGCGGTCCCCGGGGAGTTCGCGCCGCCGTGGCCGGCACGGCCCGGCGCGGAGCTCGAGCTCTGGCAGATTGACCTCCTGGACCTGGAGCGGCCCGACCTGATGGCCTGGCTGGAGACCTGGCAGCCGCGCCGCGAGCGGCTGGCGCGCCCGGTGCCGGTCGAGGCCGCCTCGAATCCCCAGCAACGCCTCCGCCTCGCGCAACACGGCGCCTACGTGCTCCGCTCGCGCGCGGGGGGCGAGACGCAGCTTGCCCTCGTCCTCGCCTCGCGCACCCGCGTGGCGCTGAGCCTGGACGACAATGATTGCGAGGTCCTGTGCGCCGACGCCCAGACGGGCAAGCCGGTCCGCGGGGCATACGTCCAGGTCGTCTACCGCACCGAGCGCCTCGGGAGCGAGCGCGTGCTGAGGGCATCGGGGTCCACCGATGCCGACGGGCGGTGGCACACGTCGCTGGTGCGGGACCGCTTTGCGCCGTCGGTGCTTGCCACCGTGGTGGCCTGCCGCGGCAGCGAGTACGCGATCGCCACGGAGCGGCGGGCGCTCGACCACTCGGAGACGTCGTGCCGTCTGACGCTGCGCGCCCGCAGCCAGGTGCTCCGCCCCGGCCAGACGGCGGAGCTGGGCGGCGCGCTCCAGGCACGCAGGGGGCCGCGGCTGGCTCCCTGGACCGATGCCCAGCTCCGGCTGCTGCTCCTCGACCCGTCGGGGGTCGTGGCCGGCACGGCCCGGGCGCGCACGGACGAGGTGGGCTCGTTCGCCGCGGCGTTCGAACTGCGCAAGGACGCGCCGACCGGCCCCTACACCGTGGTCGCAACCGTCGAGGACGCCTCGCGGCCCGCCGCCGCGGCTCCGTCGTGGGCCGGGCCGTGGCGCTTCGACGCCTTCTCCGTCGCCACGCCCACGCCGATGCCCTTCCGCCTGAAGCTCTCGCTCGACCGCGCGATCGTGGCGCCCGGCGACACCCTCGAGCTGAAAGCCGAGGCGACGCGGGGCGACGGCACGCCCATCGCCGGCGCCCGCGTCCGCCTCCTCACCTGGGGCTATCCCGTGGCGCTCGATGGCTCCCCGCGCTGGGCCACCGAGGGGGAGGCGCTGGACCCCGCGAGGATCGTCGTGCTGCCCATCCAGCTCCCCGTGGTGGCGGAGACGGACGCCCAAGGCTGCCTGGCCCTTCGCTGGCAGGTCACCCGCGCCGAGCTGCCGCAGGAGGACCTGTTGTGCGGGGTGCAGGTCGAGGTGCTCGCCCCCGACCTCGGGGCGGTCGAGCGCGCCGCCGAGTTCGTCCTGCTGCGCCAGGCGCACCCGGTGAGCTTCGCCGCGAGCGCGCGTTTCTTCCGCCCGTCCGACCCCATCGAGCTTTCCCTCACCAGCCCCCTCCCGCCCGCCGAGCAGGCCAAGACGATGGCCGCGTGCTCCCTGACACACGAGGACCGCGACGGCGTGCCGCACACGCGCGAGGTCGTCCGCGCCCCCATCGCATGGCTGGTGAGCCAGCGCCTCAAGACCACGGCCACCAGCCCGGGGCGCTACGTCTTCCGCGTCGAGGCCGCGGGCGTGTCGTCCGAACTCGCCGTGTGGGTCGTCGAGGGCGAGCAGGACGCGTATGGGGGCGTGGCGGGCGCGCCCGCACTGATTGCCGAGAGGCCCTGGCTGCGTCGGGGCGAGAGCATGCAGGCGGTCGCGGCGGCGCCCGGCCGGGACGCCCCGCTGGCCCTCACCCTTCGCGCGGGGGCCTCGGTCGCCTGGCGCACGGTTCCCCTCCGGACCGGCGCGCGGGGCCTGCGGCTCCAGGCGGGAGAGCGGGACGAGGGTCCCGTCGAGATCTCGCTCGTCCAGATCGCGGGGGGCCAGGGGCGGGCGGGGCGCGCGCGCCTCGGCATCGAGCCCGGCGGCCGGGGCCTCGACGTCCAGCCACGTCTCCTGTGGGTGCGCCAGGGCGAGTGGTCGGGCCGCGGCTACGGCATCACCACCCGCGACCCCGCCGGCCAGGCCGTCCAATCCGTCGTCCACCTCGAGCTCATCCGGCCCACGTTCCAGGGCACTCCGCCGGCCGCCGTCCTGCGCAAGACCGTTCACTGGCACCCCGGCAAGGCCACGAGCGAGGGCGGCGAGATCGAGGTCGGCTTCCACGACTCGCTGCTCGACAGCGCGAGCACACTGTTGGTGGATGCCCTCACGCCGAGCGGGCGGTCGGGCCTGCTGCTGATGGCCATTCGCACCCCCGCCTACATCCCCGACTTGAAGCAGGGCGTGAGCCCCGGCCCGCGCGCTCGCCTTGCCGCCCTGGCTCAACACGGCCTCGACACCCGGCTGGCGCAGTGGCTCGCGGCGCGGCTGGTCGCCGGCCACCCCGAGCTGGCGGACGAGTTGCCCGGGCTTCTGGCCGCCGCGAAGGGAGATGAGGAGGCGATGGCCATCGTCGCCCTCGGTGTCGCCCACCCGCCCGCGGCGCGGGCCATCGTCGAGGCCGCGGTCCGGCGCGGCGGCCCCGTGGCCCAGGGCGCCCTGGCACCTGCGGCAGGCTGTCTGCCGGAGCTGCTGCCCGTCTTCGAAAGCGCCTTGGCGGCGGGAGCGAACCCCCTGGTGCGCGCGGCCGCGGCGCGGGGCCTCGCACGAGCGTTCCCCTCAAGCCGCAAGGCCCTTGTGGAGGCCATGGGCGCCGATGAGGACCCGATCGTTCGCGCGGCGGCAGCCGCCGCGCTCGGGCATGCCGGGCAGGCCGCGATCCCCTCGCTCGCCGATGCGGCACGCGGCGACCCCGCCACCGCCGTCCGTCTCGCCGCCATCGGCGCGCTCCAGCAGGTGGGCGGCATTCCCGCCGCGACCGTGCTGCTGGACCTCACGGCCGATGCGAGTGACGAGGTGGTCGCCGCCGCCTTGCGGGCACTCGAGGAGGTGGGCTACCGCGGCGCCGACGAGCGCCTGTTCCGCATCCTGGGCGCCGGCGCCTCCGACGCGCGCGAGGCCGCGGCACGCCTCCTCGCCCGCACCGATGCCCCCGAGGTGACCCAGCGGGTCATCGCAGCGGTGCGCGCCGCGCCCAGCGGTCCCCTGCTCAGGGCATTGGCCCCCCTGCGGTCGCGGGCCGTCCAGGCGGCCATGTCGCGCTGGCTGTCGCACGGCGACCCCGAGGTGCAGCTCGCGGCCGCCGAGTACCTGGCCTCCATCCAGCACGAGAGCGCTCCCGCCGCGCTGCGGAAGTTCCTCGAGCCCGATGCTCCCGCCGCCGCGGCCGATCGCGCGGCCGCCGCGCTGCTCGCGCTCCGGGACACCACGGCGGCGCCGAAACTCGTCGCGCTCCTGGAGAGCGGCCGCCTCAGCCCGGCCACGCGCCGCGGCCTTGTCGAGACCGCTGGCAAGCTGGGTCTCCAGCAGGCTGGCCCCGCACTCATCGCCATCCTCTGGCGTGGCCTGGCCGACCCCAGCCGCCTGCGCCAGCCCGAGGAGCGCCAACTCTGGGCCAGCGCCCTCGAGGCCGCGGCCAGCGTCGGCCCCATCTGGAGCCCGTTGATCGAGAGCGCGGTCGGCTCGGTCCCTTCCGGGTCCCCGTATGCCCCGGCCTTCGTGGCCCTGCGCGCCGAGGGGCTCGCCGCCTTCCTGGCCGAGTTGTGGCGGTCGCCGCTGCCCGACGACCTGCGGCGCCACACGGTCGTGCCGTTCGCCCGCCTGCGTGGGGCCGCTGGGGTGTCGCAGGTCGTCGAACTCCTCGAATCGCCCGTGTTGCAGGGGCCTGCCATGCGCGCGCTGGGCGAAGCGGGAGCGGTGGACGCGCTGCTCGCCGCGCTGCCCGGGCGCTCGGCCGTCACGCGGTCGGCAGTGGCCGCGGCGCTGGGCGCCGCGGGCGACGCCCGGGCCGTGCCCAGCCTCCAGCCCCTCCTGGCCGACGCCGACCCCTTCGTCCGCTGCGAAGCGGCGCACGCGCTCGCCGCCATCACGCGCCAGGCGATCGCCTACACGGATTGTCTGGGGGAACCCCGCCAGGCCAGCCCATGACCCGCCATCACTTGCCCGGCTGCCCGTACCACGAGTGGTAGCGGCCCCACCACTTGGCGATTTCCTCAGGAGGCAGGGGCTTGGGCATGGGCAGGTCGAGCGCGGCGCGCATCGTGAGGGCGTAGTACATCGTCCGAGCCGCGTCCTCGCACATGATGGCCGCCTTCACCGCCTTCTCGGGGCTTGCCGCGAACGTGAAGACGCCGTGGCTGCCGCAGATCACGGCCGGCGCGCGCGTCATCGCCTTCAGAATCGAAGCCCCGATGTTCTCCGCCTCGTTCGACGCATACGGCGCGCACGGAATCTCCCCGCCGAACTCGTCCGCCATCCCCGTCATGCAGCACGGGATGGCCAGCCCCAGCACCGCGAACGCCGTGGCGTGCGCCGAGTGGGTGTGCACCACGCCCATCAGCTCGGGCCTGTGGTTGTAGAGGTAGAGGTGGTTCGGCAAGTCCACGGAGGGGTTCAGCTTGCCCTCGACCACTTTCCCCTCGAGGTCCGTCACGACCATCGCGTCAGGCGTCATCTGGTCGAAGGAAAGGCCCGATGGCTTGATCACCACGTACTGCGGCGTCTCCGGCGTGCGGCCCGAGACATTGCCGCTCGTGCTCGTCACAAGCCCCTCAGCCGGGAGCACCTTGTTCAGTTCGCAGACGCGTCTCTTCAGCTCTTCCAGCATCGCAGGCTCCAGAATAGCCACGAATTCCCACGAAACCGCACGAATCGAGACCCATCCAGGGTTGGAAAAGAATAAAGACGAATGAACAGGAGCCTACCGCACGAGGCGCCTCGTCTCGAGGCCCTTGGGGCCGAAGTTGATGATGATCGCCAGCCGAAGCCGGGTTGCGGCCAGGTAGTGCAGGGCCTGGGCCACATGCTCGTCCACAATGGCCTTCGCCGCCTTCAGCTCCAGAATGATCTTGCCATCCACAAGCACGTCGAGCCGATGCTCGCCGACGACTTGGCCGTGATAGTGGACCGGAACGGCCTTCTCCTCTTCGGCCGCAATGCTGCGCTCCCGCAATTCGATCAGGAGCGAGCGCCGGTACACGGCCTCCAGGAACCCGTGTCCCAACTCATTGTACACGGCCATGGCCGCGCCCACGACCGCGTACGAAAGGTCCTTGTGGAGGATCTCCTTCTGGTCTTCCATTCTCCCTCTCCCCTCCTCGGTTCTCGTGGCTTCACCTTTCGTGCCGCTTCGTGTCACTTTGTGGCTATTCCCTCCTCGCCTGCTCGAAGTGCAGGGCTTTGAGGGTCTTCATCACGGGGTTCTGGTAGCGCCCGAAGTAGTCGTGGAGCTTCTCGTATTCGGCGTAGAGGCGGTCGTAGACGGCCTTGGCCTTGCGACTTGGGCGGAAGACTTCGCGGCGGACGCCGGCCATCTTCCTCGCGGCCTGCTCGATGGTGTCGTAGCCGCCGCCCTTCTTGCCCGCCGCCAGTGCGCCGAACATCGCGGAGCCGAGGGCACACGTCTGCTCGCTGCGGGCCACCTTGATCGTGCGGCCCGTCACATCGGCGAAGATCTGCATCAGCAGCTTGTTCTTGTACGGCAGGCCGCCGCAGGCATAAAGCTCATCCACCCGCACGCCGCTCGACTCGAAGGAGTCAATGATCTTGCGGGTGCCGAAGGCCAGCGACTCGATGAGGGCGCGGTAGATCTCCTCGGGCTTCGTGGCGATGGTGAGGCCGAGCACCATGCCCGAGAGGTCCACGTTCACGAGGATGCTGCGGTTGCCGTTCAGCCAGTCGAGGGCGAGGAGGCCGCTCTCGCCGGGCTTCAGTGTCCCCGCCTTCTCCTCGAGGACGCCGTGCAGGTCCTTCCTTCGCTTCGCGGCCTCGGCGTGGTAGGCGGGGGGCGCCGCGTTGTCCACGAACCAGGCCAGGATGTCGCCGGCGCCGCTCTGCCCCGCCTCGAAGCCGTAGTAGCCGGGGATGATGCCTTCCCACACATAGCCGCACATGCCCTCGACCTTCCGCGGGTCGGTGCCGAGGACCATGTGGCAGATGCTCGTGCCCATGATCATCAGCATCTTGGCCGGCCCGGTGATCGTGGCGGCGGGCACGGCCACGTGGGCATCCACGTTCGCCACGGCGACGGGGGTGCCGGCCTTGAGCCCCAGGGTCTTGGCCATCGCAGGCGTGAGGCCGCCAGCCACGGCGCCCTGGGGATAGATGTCGGCCGAGAGCTTCTCCTCCACCAGGCTCGCCCAGTCGGGGTTGACGGCTGCGAAGAAGTCCCTGGGCGGATAGCTCCTGGTCTTGGGCTCGAAGGCGGCCTTGTAGCCCGCGGTGCAGGCGTTGCGCCGCTCGTTCCCCGTCATCTGCCACACCACCCAGTCGGCGCCCTCGATCAGGCGTGCCGCCTCGTGGTAGATGGCGGGGGCCTCTTCGAGAATCTGAAGGCTCTTGGCATACATCCACTCGCTCGACAGCTTGCCGCCGTAGCGGTCGAGGAAGTCGCAGCCCATGCGCCGCGCGGTCTCGTTGATGCGGTCGGCCTGCCCCTGGGCGGCGTGGTGCTTCCAGAGCTTCGGCCAGGCGTTGGGGTTCTTCTCGTACTTCTTGATCTTGCAGAAGGGCGTGCCGTCGGCGGCCGCGGGCAGCATGGTGCAGGCGGTGAAGTCAATGCCGATGCCGATCACGTCCTCGGCCTCGACCTTCGACGCCTTCATCGTGGCCCGCACGCTCTGCTTCAGAGTCAGCAGCCAGTCGTCGGGCGACTGGAGCGCCCAGTCCTTGCCCAGCTTGGGGCCGGTGGGCAGGGCCTCGTCAATCACGCCGTGCGGGTATTTCGCCACGTGGGTGGCCACCTCGCGGCCGTCCGCCACGTCCACCAGCAACGCCCGGGCCGATTCGGTTCCAAAGTCAACTCCGAGGGCATACTTCGCCATCGCTATCGCCTCCAAGTGGGGGATTCCGGCACACTCGCGATCCGGCAGCCACAGTTTATCCGTTTGCACCCCTGTGTCAAGCGCGTGGTCCCCCATCCCTATCCTGCTCGTCGTCCTCGTCCTCGCTCCTTGCTTCGCGGCACGGCACCCCAGAGTGGATCAGAACTCCACCCAGAGTGGATCAGAACTCCGAAGGCCGCGTTTTGGCGATTCTCGGCCCTCCGGCTCAGAGTGGATCAGAATTCCCCAGAGTGGATCACATTTCTCCCAAGGGGTTGTTCCCGGGCGGCTGTCGGGGGCGCCTGGGGGCGCGAGGGCCTGGCCCCGAACGGGCCGGCTCGTGGAGCGGAGCGCCCAGTCGCTGCTCTCGGCGGCGTAGGAAGCTGCTGCGTCACATGGCGGACCTCGAAGGCCTCGCACGTTCCGGGTCCTCCAAATGGTCGACGTCCTGCGGCGACGCGCTCTGGTGGGGGGATTTGGCGGCTCGGGGGGCGCTGGCGAGCCGTGCAGCCCCGCATCGGCGGCAGGAATGCTGTCCCGAGCAGGCGTCCTGGGCTGCTGCTAGTATTATACCACACCACTTGCCGTTGTCAAGTGCAGCGCCACAGTATTTTTTCCGCGCAGGGTATCACAAGACTGCGTCTTGAGTTACATTCCGGGCTCATCCGACAACGGGATACTCGCTTCTCCCAGCCGCGGGAGGTGTACACGAATCACGCTCCGCGGCCTTCGTGCCGAAGGCACGTCAGGAGTTAGCCGGCGGCTTCAGCCGCCGGGCTCGGGTGCCAGAATAAGCCCAGTCCCGAAGGGACCGCAGGATGGCTTCCCTGCGCGGGTTCTGCCGCCCCCTGCGGGGCTGAGGGCCGGGGACCGCCGGCGTTCCGGCGGCTGAAGCCGCCGGCTAAGTCCTGGCGTCCCTGCGGGACGAAGCCCGAGGAAATCCCGCCTCATGATTGCGCACCTTTCTCCGTGGAGCGGTACTAGCCCAACTTCCGCAGCCGGGACGATTTTGGCGGTGGTTTCAGGCTTTTTTCGGGCGTAAGTGGTTGGCACTGCTGAGGGGCGTGTGCGAAAAGGCCATGTAGTGCCAACCCACCCTCTTGAAATGGCCTTGCCTCTGGGCCATAATGGTGATCGAATGGAGCATGCATGATGACCGCGTTTGCGTGGACGCGAGAGGCAAGAAAGCCACCTGGCGTGGGTCAGGAACGCTTCAGGAACCGTCTGCACGGCTCGCGTGACGACCACATGTAGTGACAACGTTCGATCCTCTTTCCGCGTTTTCCGCGACGAATCACCGTTTTGGCGATGTCACTGCGGAAGTTGGGCTAGGCAGGCGACCGGGGCTGGGCCCACGCGAGCCCCGGGGGATGGGACCAGGGGAAATGATCGGTTGAGTCGGATGAGCCCGCAGTATGCTCTCCGCTGCAGCGCCTCCTGGAGTGCGAGACAGATTCCCCGTGTGCCCGCCCTTGATCGCGCAGAGCCGAGAGGGCTATAATGGCGGTCGCACAGGAGGCCGACCCGCATGGCTCACACCCTCGACGACGTGCTTCGCGTGGCCGACGACCCGAAGGTCCAGAACTCCATCGTGCATCTCCTCACGCACTTGATGGCCGTGGACACGACGGTGGGGCCGGACCTGGAGCGGGTGCGGCGGCATGAGGAGCAGGCGCTCGACCTGTGCGCCCAGGCGGTCGAGACGTTTCTCGGCTCGTCGCACGGGGTCGAGCGCGTGCCGATTGATCCCCGCATCGAGGCCGACCCCTACTACACGCCCGTCCACTACACGAAGACGTCCGAGCGCCCCGAGGGCCTCGGGGCAGCCGATGCCTATCGCGGCCGCAGCAATCTCGTGGTGCGCGTGCCGGGGCAGGGGAGGGGCACGCTGGCCCTCAACGCCCACGTGGACGTCGTGGCGCCCTACATCGAGCCGCGTGTGGAGGGCGGGGTCGTGTTTGGGCGCGGGGCGTGCGATGACAAGGCGCAGTGCGCCGTGATGCTCCTGGCCCTCTACCTCATCGAGCACGCCCGCTGGATGTGCGACCTGCTGCCACCCGCCGACCTCCTTTTTGAGTTCGTGATTGACGAGGAGCCGGGCGGCAACGGCAGCCTGTCGCTCGCTCTCGACCGCCGGTTCGCGTTCGATGCCTTGGTCGTGCTCGAGGCCACGAAGCTGGTCGTCCACCCGGGCAATCGCGGCGCCGTGTGGTATCGCCTGGAGCTGAATGGGTCGGGTGCGGAGGAGAGGGCGGCGGGCGCGCTGATTTCGGACTTCGCGAAGTCCGAAATGCGCAGGGAGGCGCCAACCGGCAGGATTGACCTGGTTGCCCTCGCCGCCGCCGCCGTCCTCGCCCTTGAGAAGGAGGGGGCGGCGATCAAGGCCGAGAGCAGCCATCCCCTCTTCCCGCACCGTCCCGTGCAGACCTGTCACGGCATCCTCGGCCCTTGGGGGAAACACCCCTCCGCCGTCAACGACCACGTGGAGCTTGCCTTTGCCTTCGATGGCGACGCAGGCCGTCTGAAGGCCGTCGTGGACGAGGCGGTCGCCGCCTATTGCACCGCCTATGGCGACAAGACGAAGGAGCCCGACCCCGAGACCGGCCGCCCCAAGGTGGATCATCACTACGACCTGACGGTGGACGGCAGGGGCGCGCTCCTCGTGTTCCACGGCAAGGCGGGCCACATGGGCGCCATCCTGCGCTGCGACGACGCGATTACAAAGGCGGCCTATGTGGTCCGCGCTCTGGAATCCGAGCCGGCGCTGCGCATCCGGCAGTTCTCCCTTGACACGAAGGGGATGGATGGAGGAATGGATGAATGGATGAGTGACAGGGGGAAAAGCAGGACCGGCCTTTCCCCCTCTTCCATTCATCCACCCATCCAATCATCCACTCATCCCCGTGTTGTTCCAGCCAACGCGCTTGTCGTGGAAGGTGGCCAGGGCTTTCTGCCCACGCATTCGCTCGACGAGGTGACGAAGCGCATGCGCCGCGCCGTGGCCGAGGCGGCCGAGGCGTATTGCCGCGACAGAGGCATCCCCTTCGACCCGCGTCTGGCGAAGATGACGTTCGACAAGCTGCACAACGACGCCTTCGCCCGCGACCCGGACAGCCCGGGCGTGCGAGCCTTCGTCGAATGTTGCCGAGCCGTTGGCATCCGTGTCGAGGAGCCGCTGCGGGGCTTCGACGTGAGCTGCGACGCGCGCGTCTTCGCCCGCGAATACCCGGAGCGCGACATCATCACCTTCGGCGCCGGCGCCCTGGAGCACGCTCACTCCGCGCAGGAGCAGGTGCGGATCGCCGACATCGTGGCCGCGGCGAAGGCAATTGCGAGGTTCGCGCTGACCCATGAGCCGAAGCGGCATGACGCGTGACCCGTGACGCGTGACAGGAGAGTACCGATGGCGAAGAAGGGTCGTGTGGCTCGAGTAGCAATCATTGGCGGCGGAAAGTTCGGCGAGATGCACCTCCGCGCCTTCACGCAACTCGAGCGCGACGGGCACGCGAAGCTCGTCGCCCTGTGCGACATCAACGAGGAGTTGCTCGCCCAGCGCCGCAAGGAGTACGGCGTCAAGGGCTACGCCGACTACGCCGAGATGCTCGCTAAGGAGAACCTCGACGGCGTGACCGTGGTGACGCCCGACCACCTGCACCGCCGCTTCGTCGTCGCCTGCTTGAAGGCCGGCAAGCACGTGCTCGTCGAGAAGCCGCTCGACGTCACGGTCGAGGGCTGCGACGAGATGATCGCGGCGGCGGACAAGGCGGGCCGCATCCTTCAAGTGGACTTCCACAAGCGCTTCGACCCCTACCATCGTCAGATGGCGGCCCGCGTGGCCGCCGGCGCCATCGGCCAGCCCCTCTACGGCTATGCCTGGATGGAGGACCGCATCGAGGTCCCTCGCGACTGGTTCCCCCACTGGGCGCCCCAAAGCTCGCCCTTCTGGTTCCTCGGCGTGCACATGGTGGACCTCATCCGCTTCTGCACGAGGGCCAAAGGCGTGAGCGTCTTCGCTGCCGGCTCCAAGAAGAAGCTCGCCAGCCTGGGCATTGACGCCTACGACTGCGTGAACGCCCGCATCGTGTTCGACGACGGCTCGACCTTCGCCGTGGACGCATCGTGGGTGCTGCCCGACCGCTTCGAGGCCGTCGTGAACCAGGGCATCCGCATCGTCGGCACCGAGGGCATCATCGAGGTGGATTCGCAGAACCGCGGCGCCGAGGCCTGCACTGCCGCCGACGGCCAGCACACCTGGAACCTCGGCTTCTTCCTCGAGGAACGCGACAAGGACGGCTCGACCCGCTGGAGCGGCTACGGCATTGAGTCCATCGCCGACTTCGCCCACAACATCAACTTCCTCCTCCGTGGCGGCGCGAGGGAGCAGCTCGCGGGCAAGTTCGTGGACGGCCGCGAGGCCCGCGAGGCCACGCGCGTCGCGGTGGCCGCACACGAGAGCCTGCGAACCGGCAAGCTGGCTCAGTGCATTGCGTGAGGCGGTTCCTGCGGGCTAGATCAGCCACCAGTGCTCAGGGGAGACGGCGGGGAGCTTGAAGGCGCGGTGGTCGTCGGCCAATGAGGCCAGGAGTTCCTGGGCCTTCTTGCCGATGGCCTCGGCTGCCAGCTCGACGTTTCGCTCGCCCACCTGCGGCGTGGCGTGCTTGCGCGGGTCGAGGCCCCCGATGCCCGAGGGGGGCTTCATGTCGAGGTTGAGCGGGCCGTCGCCCAACTCCTTCATTTCCACCAGGCGCGGGTAGAAGAACATCATGTTCGACGTCTCCCACTTCGCGGCGTGGTCGGTGGCGGACTCCGGTCCGCAGCTGAGGGTGATCTCCCAGAGGCCGATGCCGGCGACCGTGCCGTCGGCCACGACGGGCTTCAGGGCGTCGTCAATCATGGCGATCTGTTCTTTGACGTTGTGGCCCGAGACGCCGATGATGACGCGGAAGCCGGTCCTCTTGAGGCGCTGAAAGAGGTCGGTGAGGACGGGCACGAGGTGCTGGCGGTTGAACCCGGCGTGGAAGTAGACGGGCGGATAGACGACGCCGCCGAACTTCTCGGCGCACTTGACCAGGATGCCGTGGGCCTTCAGCGCGTCGTTGCCCAGCGGCAGATGCCGCCCGTGCCACTCGATGAGCCCGAAGGGCACGTAGACGACGGGGAACTTCTGCGCCGCGGCCTCCAGTTGCCCGGGGCGCAGGAATTGCATCTGGACCGCGGGGCTCAGGCGTGCATCCATTGTGGCTCCTTTCGCGGAGTGGCGGGGGTCACTTCAGGAATGCCGCAATCTTGTCGCCCAGGACGATGAGGGCGAAGTAGCCGTAGAAGGCGCAGGCCCAGACCATAGCGACGAAGCGGATCTTGCCCATGCCGAGCCAGCGCGGCAACACCCGCAGGTTCAGCCACAGCAGGATGAAGGCGTAGCCGGCCATCACGATGCCGTTGAGGCATGCGCTCATGACCAGCAGGGGGATCGGCTCGCGGAAGCCAGCGAGCAGGATGCCGCACCCCACCAGGATCTCGCTCCAGAGGCAGATGTAGTAGATCTTCCGGAGGGACCAGGTGTCCGACGCCCGCGTCCAGGCGGTACGGACGATGTCGGCGGTGACCCGCGCGACCATGTCCATGATGGCCAGTTCGGTGGTGAAGAGGACGAGGAAGCCCGCGGCCCAGAGCCCCAGCTTGGCCAGGGAGCCGAAGGCTCGCTCGAGCACGGCCCCCTCCTGGCGGATGAAGTCCATCCCGTCCTTGAGCTCCAGGCCGGCGAGGGTGCTGTGGGCGATGCAGGCGAGGGTGATGAGCGACAAGGCGCCGAGGAGAAAGAACACGATGAAGTGCTCCCTGTTGGCCGCGCGCCACCAGAGCTTCCACCTCCTGGCGTTCTCTGCGGTGGCCCTGGGGAGGAAGCCTGTGTCGGGGATGGCCTCGACCTCGCCCGTGATGGGGCTCGTGATGCGCCCGATGAAGGCGCCCATGGCGTACGACTTGTCCTTGATGTAGTTGCTCTGCGCGAGGTTGAGCGAACCGCCCGCGCCTGCGAAGGCGATGGCGCCGAGGAGGAATGGGAGCGCGATGCCCTCCGGGATGTGGCCGAAGCGGACCGCGCCCGACGCCATCTGGGCGATGCTGTCCATCCTGACGACCGCTACGAACAGAATGAGGATGAAGACCAGGAGAGCAGCGACCATCACGAGTTGAAGCCGCTCGACGGTCTTGTAGAGCACGGGGCCGAGGCTGAGGACCGCGCCGATGAGGAGCATGGAGCCCACGCCATAGATCACGGGCTTGCCGCCGACGAGGAACGACAGACACGTCGCCCCGCCCATCGCCCAGCCCGGCCACGCCCAGGGGATGGTGTTGCACAGGAGGAAGACCCAAGCCCAGTGTTTCCAGAGCCGCACGAAGCCGGTCACCGTGCTCTCGCCCGTGGCGAGGGTGTACCGCTCGATCTCCATGTTGACCCAGAATTGGGTGAGCAGGCCGAGCATGCAAGCCCACCAGATGCCGAAGCCCCAGTGGGAGACGATGTAGGGCCAGAGCACGAACTCGCCGCTGCCAATGGCGGCGCCGAGGAGGATGACGCTCGGCCCGATCATCCGCCGCAGCGGGATCGGCTCGGGCAGGTTGCCGTACTTCAGAGGGGGGAGGGCGCCGCTCGGGAAGACGGCGTCCGGGACAACTTCGTCGTCGGGCATCGTGCGGCTCCTGCTGAAGGGCTGGCCGGCGAGGCTATTCTACAGGAGCAGCGGCCTGGGTCAAGCGATGAACCCAGGGCAGCGCTCACGGCGGGCGCAGCGATCACCTGGGGTCCGTGTCGGTTCGGAACGACACGGCGGGGAAGCCCTCCTTGTTGAGGAGGTTGTACCGTGCAAGGGCGTGCCACCCGAAGCGGACGAATTTCGGCTCCGCCACTTGCGGCGAAGACACCGCGATGGTCTCAGGCCCGACGATGCGGGCCTCGGCCTTGACGTAGCGGAGCTTCCTGCCATCGCGGGTGCCGTCGGACAGCTCGAACCAGTTGGGCGGCTCGTTGTCGTCGGTGGCGAGGCCGCTGCCCGTGTGCTTGAAGCGGACGATGATCCTGCCGTCGCGGGCCTCGTGCGAGGTGTACATCGGGCCGTAGAGCACCTTCTTCGGCTGGCCGTAGGTCTCGACTAGGGCGATGTCGGCCAGGCGGGCCGCGATGCGGGGCTTGCCCGTCGGGTGCGGGTTGCTCCCGCCGGCAATCGGCCAGCCGAGCGTCTTCTCGTCGCGGCGCTTGAAGCCGCCATTGGTCGTGCCCTCGTAGATGTCGTTGCTCACGGCCATGCCCGTGTGCGGCACGTGGTCCATCACCCACTGCTGGGCCTCCCATACGCCGAGCATGCCGCTGGCGTAGGTGGTCGCGGCGATCTGGGCGTAGTAGAAGGGCAGGTCGGGGCGGGTCCAAAGCTTCCGCCAGCTCTCGATGAGGTTCTTGAAGTCCTCGGCGTACTTGGAGTTGCGGCCATCGTCCTCGCCCTGGTACCACACGATGCCGCGGATGGGGAAGGCCACCATGCCGCGGAGGCGCACCCAGTAGAGCAGGCCGTCGCTGTGGGTGATGCGCTGGATCGGCTGGTCGAGGGGCAGCTTGGCGCCGGTCTCGGGGAACGGCGTCCAGTCCCTCGCCGTCGAGCCGCCGCAGTTGGCCTGGATGAGGCCGACGGGGACTTTGAGGGTCTGGTGAAGCTTGAGGCCGAAGTGGTAGCCGACCTCGGTGAAGGGGCGGCGGCCCTTGTCCTTGCCTTGCGAGTCGCCGGCCGTGAGAATCGAGGTCGGCGAGCAGACGAGCCAGCCAGTCGTCTCGTCGAGCCCATCGGCGCGGGGCGTGTTGCCCGAGGAGTTGAAGAGGCGGATTGGGGGGTAATCGGCGGCCTTGGCCGCCTCGCCATCCAAGGGCCGGCCCATGTTCGACTGGCCCGAGCAGAGCCAGACCTCGCCGAGCAGCACGTCCTTGAACTCCAGCGTGTTGTTGCCCTTGACGACGAGGGAGCGGGGCCGGCCGTCGGCCTTCATCGCGGGGAGGGTGATGCGCCACGTGCCGTCGTCGGCGGCCTTCGCCGTCGCCTTCTGGCCGTTGAACTCGGCCGCCACGGCCTCGCCGGCCGCGGCCCATCCCCAGACGGCGACGGGCATCTCCTGCTGGAGGACCATGTGGTCGGTGAAGATCTTCGGCAGCCGCACATCGGCCCGGGCGGCGGCTGCGACGCACAGCAGCAGACAGATGGCGTGCCTTGCGCGTAGATGCATCGTGTGGCCTCCTTGGGAAGCGAGGTCATCCTACCGCGGCCCGCTGGGCTGGTCAAGTCAGATGAGCGCCTCATCTCGGACACCGCGCGCGCGGCCTGGTGGCGCTGGCTCGCCTGCTGGAGATAATTGCAGAGTTGTACACGTCTGCAATTATCTTGTGCGGCCTCGTCCGTGCCCGTGAACCCGATGTTCTCTCTTCGAGTCCTCGCAGCGCATATCCGTCCCGCGTACACACAGGCGGCGCCCCCGACGCGGTCATGGCTGGGGTGGTGTCCGAAAGGGGCAGCGCCCAAGTCAGATAGTGTCGTCGTTGCGGAGGAGGGGGGCCCAGACGGCGACGGATTCGCCGTAGCGGTCGCGCAGGGCGTCCACCGAGGCGAGGAACTGGCGGAGGCGTTGGCGGCGGCCGTGGTCGAAGAGGGCGAGCTGGCGCCCCTCGCCCTTGTGGGCGAGGTTGGACACGCTGACGCCGAGGAGGCGGACGGCGCGGCTCTTGTTCCAGATTTCGTCGAGCAGGGTGCAGGCGGCTGCGAAGAGGTCGCGGTCGAGGTTGATGGGGGCCTCGACGGTGCGGGCGCGGACGAAGGTTTGGAAGTTGGCGTAGCGGAGGACGAGGGTGACGGTGCGCCCCGCGTGGCCGCCCTTGCGCAGGCGGCGGCCGACCTTGCTGCACAGGCCGAGAAGCACGGTGAGCACCTTGCGCACGTCGCGGGTGTCGTCGCTCAGGGTGTAGCTGTTGCCCACGCTCTTGGCCTCGGGCTGCTCGTCGTCGGTGAGGAGGGGCGAGGAATCGAGGCCGTTGGCGGCGTCGTGGAGCATGGGGCCGATGATGCCGAATATTTTCTTGAGCGCGTCGGGCGGCGTGCGGGCGAGCTGGCCGATGGTGGCGACGCCGATATGGGCGAGCTTCTCGGCGGTCCTGGCCCCGATGCCGTAGAGTTTTTGGATGGGCAGAGGGTGGAGCTTTGTTGGCACGTCCTCGTGCCTCAGGACGAGCAAGCCGTCGGGCTTGCCGAGCTTCGAGGCGGTCTTGGCCAGCAGCTTGTTGGGGCCGATGCCTGCGGTGCAGGCGATGCCGAGCTCCTCGCGGATGCGGGCCTTGAGGCGGCGCCCCGTCTCGACCGGGCCGCCGAAGAGGTGGGCCGAGCCGCTGATGTCGAGGAAGCTCTCGTCTATGCTGAAGCACTCGACGCGCGGGGTGAACTCGCGGCACAGGTCGTTGATGCGGATGCAGGTGTAGACGTATTTCTCGGGGTCGCCCTCGAGGAAGACGCCGTGGGGGCAGAGGCGGCGGGCGGTGGTGATGGGGGTGCCGGCCCGCACGCCGTATTCGCGGGCCAGGTAGTTGGCAGCGGCGACCACGCTACGGCGCTCGGTGTTGCCGCACACCATCACCGGCTGGTCGTCGAGCCCCCCGTAGGCGCACTGCTGCTCCACCGAGGCGAAAAAGGCGTCCATATCCACGCAGAGGATCACGCGCTCGAGCGACCCTGGACACAGGCTGGAAGCCTGTGCCACCCGGTCGGGACACAGGCGGGACGCCTGTGCCACCCGGTCGGGACACAGGCGGGACGCCTGTGCCACAGGCGGAACAGGGGGAGTCCCGGCCCCCTTGCACGTTGCGGCGCCCGCCAGGAGCCGGGACTTCCCCGCGATGGCGAAATGGTGGTCGAAGCCCAGCATGGGATCGAGCCACGAGCGACGAGCTTCGAGCCGCGAGCTTTAAGAAGAGCGGTGTTGTGATTCCCCTCTTCAAGGCTCGTGGCTCGTGGCTCGGCGCTCGCGGCTTCTCCTGTTATCCGGCTCATGCGCCTGAAGCGATCACCCGGAGCGGCCCACCCAGGCGCCCCGCGCTAGGCGCTCACCCCCCATTGCGCACACGTGAGCGCCTAGAGCAACTAGCTAGCTGCGTGGGACTCTCCACTGGCTGTAACCTTCGGCAGATTGGGCTCTTACGGCCATCAAGGCATTTACTCCGCCGCCCCCCGCTAGGCGCTCACCCCCCGTGGCGCACGGGTGAGCGCCTGATGGGCGAGACGCGTGTCGAGAGCCGCGCGGATGATCGCTCGGGTCGGATGAGCCTTTTATCCTTCCATCTGCACCTGGAGGAGCGACCATTGCATGGTCTGGGTGTTGAGCACGATTTCGTAGAGCTGGCTGTCCTGGGTGGTGATGGAGAAGTGGTGGACGGGGTAGGCGCCCTGCCGCGTGACCCAGCGGTAGGCCACGTGGGTGACGGGGTAGGTGCGCCCACCCCATCGGAACTTCACGGGGGCCATGCGCCCCTTGCGGAAGACGGTGACGACGTCAATGGGTTCGTTGAGTTCTTGAATGGTGGCCATGGGAAGTTTCGTTTTTCGATTTCCAATTTGCGATTTCAGAGTCCTCAGAGGCGTCGAAGCACGCCGATGACTTTGCCGAGGAGGGAGACCTCGGCGTCGCGGGGCGTGAGGTAGATCGGTTTCATCGTGGGGTTTTCGGGCTGAAAGCGGACGCGGCGGCCCTCGTGGAAGAAGCGCTTGACGGTCGCCTCGTCGTCGAGCAGGGCGACCACGATGTCGCCGTTGTCGGCCGTGGCCTGGCGGCGGACGATGACGTGGTCGCCCTCGTAGATGCCGGCGTCGCGCATGCTGTCGCCCTGGACGCGCAGGGCGAAGAGCTCGCCGCCGCCGAAGAGGGCGGGGTCAACGCCCAGGAGGCCATCGGGGCTCTCGAGGGCGAGGCTGGGGGCGCCTGCGGCGATCTCGCCCAGCAGGGGGATGGCCCTGCGGGAGCGCGCCGGGGGCCGCGCAGGGCGTGGGGCCGAGCGCACGACGATGCCCCGGGAGAGGTGGCGGCGGCGGTCAATGCAGCCCTTGCGCTCGAGGGCGTGAAGGTAGTCGCGGACCGAGCCGGTGGAGCGGAGGCCGAAGTGCGCGCCGATCTCGCGGATCGTGGGCGGAAAGCCCCGGCGAGCGGTTTCGCCGCGGAGGAACTCCAGGATCGCCTTTTGCCGGGCGGTGAGAGCCTTGGCCATAGAGCGCCTTCCTTTCTGGGCAAATGATACCACACATATGTGTGCATGTCAAGGAGATTCCGGTGAGGAACGCAGGAATCCAGGGAGGGGAAACCTGCATCGGGCCGCACTCCGCGTCGGCGTCGGGGCTTTCCGCCGCGGGGGCTTTCCGCTATAATGCCGGGAGACGCAGGCACCGAACTCTATGGGAGACGCTTTCATGGACCTCGAGGCGATCAAGGCGAAGATCGAGCTTCGGGAGGGCGACATCACGGAGATCGAGGTGGACGCGATCGTGAACTCGGCGAACACCGATCTCATCCTGGGCGCGGGCGTGTCGGGCGCCATCGGCCGCAAGGGCGGCAAGGCGATCCAGGAGGAGTGCGACGCGATTCGCTCCGTGCCGCTGGGCGAGGCCATCGTCACGACGGCCGGCGAGCTCAAGGCCAAGTGCATCATCCACGCCGTCAGCATGGAGATCGGCCACTTCACCACGGAGGACAACGTGGCGCTGGCGACGCGGAACGCGCTGCGGCGCGCCGACGAGCGGAAGCTGCGGACGCTGGCTTTCCCGGCCATCGGCACGGGAGCGGCCGCGCTGGCGCCGGAGTACTCGGCCCGCGCGATGCTGGAGACGGTGGCGGAGCATCTGGCCGGCGGCACGGGCCTCGACCGCATTTACTTCGTGCTGTTCAAGGACGAGATGCTCCAGGCGTTCCGCGAGGCGCTCGACCAGCTCGGCACGCAGCGCCGGACGCGGCGCGGGCGGCCGGGCTAGATCACCTGGAGGCCCCGGTGGTCGAAGACGAAGTCAAGCACGCGCGCCCCTGCCTCCTTGAGGGCCTGGCGCACGAGGTGCTCACGGTCGGGCTGGGCGAGGAAGACCAGGCAGCCCCCGCCGCCGGCCCCGCAGGCCTTGCCGCCCTCGGCCCCCGACTCGGCCGCGATGGCGAACAACTCGTCCATCCGCGCGTTGGTCACGGAGGGGTGGAGGCGCTTCTGGTTCTCCCAGTTGTCGCTCATCAGGCGGGCGAAGCCCCCCAGGTCGCCCAGGAGCAGGGCATCCTTCATCTCGCGGGCGATGCGCTTGAGGTTGGCGATCGCCCCGGTCGTGGCGGCCTCGCCCTTGCGGAAGGCGTCGGTGACGCGCTGGTGAATGTCGCCCGAGAGGCGCGGCTGCTCGGTGTAGCAGAGCACGAGGTGCTTCTGGAGAGCGAACTCGGTGGCCGGGGCGAGCCGGAGGGAGGCGGCCCGCACGGTCTCGCCGAAGAACTCCATGAACTGGATGCCGCCGAGGGCGCTGGCGTACTGGTCCTGCTTGCCGCCGAGGATGTGCAGCTCCTCCCGCTCGATCTCGCTGGCGAGCTCGGCCACCTCGTGGTCGAGGAGCGGGCGGCCGACGAGGTGGCTCAGGGCGCCGATGAGCGCCACGCCCATGCCCGCCGAG
>Ga0307378_10000880_pt1 | contig 50274 bp, 42 predicted proteins | sample UN1MG_FD_202238 | JGI IMG/M metagenome (GOLD analysis project Ga0307378, IMG submission 202238) | Soil microbial communities from Risofladan, Vaasa, Finland - UN-1 | ecosystem: Environmental > Terrestrial > Soil > Coastal area > Acid sulfate soil | place: Finland: Risofladan, Vaasa | collected... | reverse complement strand
CCTCGATGAGGTAGAAGAACTCGTTGACCCCGTCGCGGGTCGGCGGGATGCGGCGCTCGTCGTACAGGTTGAAGCAGAGCTCGCGCAGGAGCGCCCCGATGCTCTGGGCTCCGTGACCCACCTGGGAGCGCATCAGCTTCTCGATGCGCTCCATGCGTTTTAAAACGCTGGGGTGGCGGATGTCCCCCTGCACGTACACCTGCATCGGGACGCTGCCGCCGAAGTGCTTCTCTATCACGCGCTCGCTGGCGCGCATGGTGGAGTCCTCCGGGAAGAACTCGACCAGGTTCACCTCGCGCCGCACGTAGGGAAGGGCGACGACGCCCGCGGCGAAGAGGGCCAGGACGCCTAAGCTGATCAGCCTGGGGTGTTTTTCGATGAAGCGGGCCGTTGCGTGGGATATCCTCCCCGGCTCGACCATGCGGTTCACGAAATCCCGCTTCACCGAGCCGCCGATTATGGCCAGGACCGCCGGGACCAGGGTCAGGGAGATGACGGTGGCGCCGAAAACGCCGAAGGCGGCGAAGAGGCCCATCTCCCGGATAATCTGGATATTGGCGCTCGCCAGGGAGCCGAAGCCGACCACCGTGGTCAGCCCGGCGAAGAGCACTGGCAGACCGACGTGGAAGAGGGCGCGCCGGGTCGCCTCGCGCCGGTCGTCGCACTGGCGCCTCTCGTCCACGTAGCGGCTCACCACGTGGATGGCATAGGCCGAGCCCACCGCCACCAGCACCACCGGGAGGACGCCGGTCAAGAGCGAGATGGGGGTTCCCGTGAATCCCATGAGGCCCAGGCTCCAGACCACGGCGAACCCCACGCCGGCCAGCGGAAGGAACACGCCCGCCAGACGGCGGTAGAAGAGTCCCAGTACGAGTGCCACCAGGCCGAAGACCACGGGGGTCAGAAGGCCCATGTCATCGAGGACGATCTCGTCCATGTAGTAGATTTGGAAGGGCAGACCGGCGTAGTAGAGCTTCACGCCCGTATCGGCGAACCCATCCTCGGCCATGCGGCGCAGCTCCTGGCCCAGCGCGACCCGGTCCACGTCCCCGGTCCCGCTGAGGCGGACCAGGATGACCGCCATATGACCCGATGGCGAGACGAAGATGCCTGTGTACATCTCCTTGTCCAGGATGTAGCCGCGCAGGGCGTCTATCTCCTTCTGATCCGGCGGCTCGCCGGGGTCGAACAGGTCGCCGACCTCGATGCCGCCCTCGGTCTTTTTTATGTCCATCATCTCGGTCAGGCACAGGACGGAGTCTACGCCCGCCAGGGTCTCGGCCTTCCGGGAGAAGCCCCGCATCGCCCCGAGAACGTCGCGACGGAAGACGTCGTCCGCCTCCAGGGCCACTAGGGCGACGTCGTTGCCGCCGAAGGTTTCTCCCATATAGTCGTAGAGCTTCACCACCGGCTCTTCGGGATCTATGGAGGCCATGAAGTCGGTCTTGACCTTCAGCTCGCCCATGCCCCAGAAGAAAAAGCCGGTCACGGCGAGGACGGCGATGAGGACCGGCCAGCGGTGGCGGACGACGAAAACGGCGATTTTTTCCAAGATTCCCCTTCGGCGGTGTCAGTCTATCTTCAAGAGTCCGTGGAAGAAGACGTTCAGGAGGTTGTTCATCGCGCCCTCGGCCCCGACGAGGCGCACCTGCTTGATCCAGTACTCGCCCGTGGATTCGAGAACCGCGACCAGAATCATCGAGAGCAGCTCGACGTCCACCTCCCTGAACTCCCCGCGCTCGATGCCGTAGGTGAGGATTTGGCCGAGGAACTCCATCTCCTTGGTCTTCAGCTTCCCGAGAATTTCGGTTATCTCTGGAAAGAGCTCGTCCAGGACGCCCTGCTGGATGTTTAAAATATCCAACTCCTCGCCGAAGACCTGGTAGCGTATCTGTATGTAGGTGCGCAGCTTCTCCCGGGCCGACTCGATCTTGTCCAGGGCCTCGGTGATGCGTTCGATGGCCTTGTCCACCTCCTCGCCGACGATGGTGTCCCAGATTTCCTCTTTGCTCTTGAAGTGGAAGTAGACCGTACCCTTACCGACTTGAGCGGTATGCGCTATCTCGTCCACCGAGGTCTTCCGTTTGCCGAAACGGATGAAGAGCTGCTTGGCTCCGTCGAGGATTGCCCTCTTAGTGTTCTCGGACATACCCCCCCCTTTTGGTCAGGTCGGTAGCGAAACCGGACAACCGACTATATGTGCATTTCTGGTCGGTTCGTCAGATAGTATAGATGGGATCGGGACGGTTTTCAACCTTTTTTCGACGCTGCCGGAAAAGGGGTGGTGGGTGCCGAGGTCGGGACCGCGGACTCCCTTGACACGGCCGGGGTTTTGCTGCTAAAGTACCCCCTCGCAACGTCAACGAGACCCGTGGGAGGCTTAAATGACCTACGAAGAGATCGAGGCCAAGGTTAAGGAGATCGTGGTCAACGAGCTCAGTGTGGACGCCGATCAGGTGACGCCTGACGCCGCCTTCGTGGACGACCTGGGCGCCGATTCCCTGGACACCGTCGAACTCGTCATGAAGCTCGAGGAGGAGTTCGACATGGAGATCCCGGACGAGGACGCCGCCAGCATCCGCACCGTGGGCGACGCCATCAAGTACCTCCAGGATCACGTCAAGGAATAGGAATCGTCGAGGTTGTCACCCAATCCGGGCGATGACCGTGTATAACGGCGTCTCGCAGGGACGCCTTTATCAAACTCCGAGGTGTGTCAGATGACCCGACGAGTCGTCGTCACCGGCCTGGGCGCCGTGACCCCGGTCGGTCTGAACGTCAAGGAAACCTGGGACGCGCTCCTGGCGGGGAAGTCCGGCGTGGCGACCGTCACCGCCGTGAATCCGGAGCAGTACCCGTGCAAGGTGGCGGCCGAGGTCAAAGGGTACGACCCCCTGGCGACCATCGAGGCCAAAGCCGCCAAACGGATGGGCCGCTTCGTCCAGTTCTCTCTCACCGCCTCCCTGGAGGCCCTGGCCGACGGTCACCTCACGCTGACCGACGTGGACCGGAACCGTTTCGCCGTCATCATCGGCGTGGGCATAGGCGACATCAACTACCTCAATGAGACGGCGATCAAGTTCGCGGAGCGCGGCCTGAAGGGGATAAGTCCCTTCTTCATCCCCCAGGTCATCGCGGACATGGCCGCGGGGCAGGTTTCGATCAGCCTGGAGCTCAAGGGGCCCAACTACTGCACCACGTCGGCCTGCGCCTCGGCGACGCACGCCATCGGGGAGGCCCTGGACCACATCCGCGCCGGACGGGCGGATATCGCCATCGCCGGCGGGGCAGAGGCGGCCATCGGTAACCTGGGCTTCGGCGGATTCTGCGCCGCCAGGGCCCTTACGACCAGGGACTGCCCCCCCGAGGAGTCCAGCCGGCCCTTCGACGCCCTGCGCGACGGGTTCATCATGGGTGAGGGGTGCGGGATTCTGCTCCTGGAGGAGATGGAGCACGCCAGGGCGCGAGGCGCGAAAATCTACTGCGAACTGGCGGGCTACGGCCTGACCGGCGACGGCTACCACCTCACCGCCCCGGCGCCCGGTGGCGATGGGGCGGCCCGGGCGATGGCCATGGCCTTGAAGGACGCAGGCCTGACCCCCGGTGACATTGACTACATCAACGCCCACGGCACCTCCACCGAGCTGAACGATAAATTCGAGACTATGGCCATAAAGTCCGTCTTCGGGGACCACGCCCGCCGCCTGGCGATAAGCTCCACCAAGTCCATGACCGGCCATGGTCTGGGGGCTGCCGGCGGTATGGAGGCGGCGGCCACGGTGAAGAGCATCGAGGAGGGGATCGTTCATCGCACGGCCAATCTCACCCACCCCGACCCGGAGTGCGACCTGGACTTCGTTCCCGAGGGCAGCCGCAAGCTGGAGGTAAGGGCCGCCCTGTCCAACAGCTTCGGCTTCGGCGGCCACAACGCGGTCATCTGCTTCAAGCGGCTGTAATCCTCCCGCGGTTTTAACGAGCGGCCCCGAAGGGTCGCTTTTTCTGCGAGGGGCCGACACCGGTTGGCGGAGGATGGCTTTAATCAGGTTGACGCACGGCGGATGTGTGCCGACCTACGTTCAAAGCCGCAACGGGTAAACCTCAATCCCTCGTCAAAGATTAGAACGGGTCGTTCCCTGAAAAGTGGAAAAATCGCCTGGTCACCGCCGCGACAACACCTCTTCGGTCCGGGATGAGGATGAAATCCCATAATCGAGTTGACGAGTCGGATTTCTGCTGCTAACCTCCGCGGTGAGGGGAGTGATAACCGTGGCCGTTCTGCCCATCTTCTGCTACGACGACGATGCGCTCCGCCGGGACAACGGGCCGGTGGACGATGCCGCGTCCCTGGTCGAGCTGGCCCGGGACATGGGGGAGACCATGATCGCCGCACGGGGGCTCGGGCTGGCCGCGCCCCAGGTGGGCCGCAACGTCCGTCTCATCGTGCTCCACCCCCGCCTCATCCCGGGAATCACCCCGGACGAAAACGCGGCGCCGGTCCCCATGGTAAACCCCGAGTACGAGCCGCTGGGGGGGCTGTTCTCCGATAAAGAGGGCTGCCTGAGCCTGCCCGAAATCTACGGCCGCGTGGCCCGGTACGAGAAAGTCCGCGTCCGTGCGCGGGACCTCGACGGCGGAGAGCTGGATCTGACGCTCGAAGGGCTGGCCGCCCGCGCGATTCAGCACGAGGTGGACCACCTGAACGGCATCCTCTTCGTGGACCGCCTGTCCAAGGCCCAGCGGATGCTCCTGAACCGCAAGCTCAAGGCCCTGGCCGCCCAGACTCAGCGCGGCTGGCGCAGAATCGTTCCCGACGACCTGGGGGAGTGATGGGACCCAGGCTGGTATTTTTCGGCACGCCGCAAGTCGCGGCCCGCGCCCTCGAGGCCCTCGTCACCGGGGGCTTCGATGTAGCCGCCGTGGTCACCCAGCCGGACCGCCCCGTGGGGCGGGGACAGAGAATACGGCACACCCCGGTCCACGAGTCGGCAGAAAAGCTGGGCCTGACGGTTCTCCAGCCGGAGAGTGCCAAGGACGGAGAACTGCTTGAACATCTCACCGCCCTCGCACCCGACCTCTTCACCGTGGTGGCCTACGGCAACTTCCTCCCCGAGAAGCTGCTGGCGGTGCCGCGGCTGGCGGCTCTCAACCTCCACTTCAGCCTCCTCCCCGCGTACCGCGGCGCGGCCCCGGTGAACTGGGCCCTGGTGGACGGCGTGGATAAAACCGGCGTCACCGTCCAGCGCATGGTGAAAAAGATGGACGCCGGGGACGTCGTCCTCCAGCGGGAGCTCGCCGTCGGGTCCGACGAGACGGCCCCGGAGCTCCAGGAGCGCCTGACGGACCTGGGAGTACCTCTCCTCGCCGAGGCGGTTGAGCTGGTTTATTCCGGGAACGATACCCGCACACCCCAGGACGAGTCCCGCGTCACCTTCGCTCCGCTCCTGAAGCGTGAGCACGGCGGCCTGGACTTCACCCGGCCGGCGCGGGAGCTCTACGATCGCTGGCGGGGATTATCGCCCCGGCCCGGCGTCTTCTGTCTTTTGGGAGAAGAGACCCTCAAGGTCCACCGCTGCCGTCCGGTTCCAGAGCAAACCTCCGAACCGCCCGGCGCGGTCTTCCGTTGCACCGAAGACGGCTGGCTCGCGGCCTGCGGCGGCGGGTCGGTGCTGGAGATTCTCGAGGTCCAGACCGGCGGTTCCACGCGGCTTTCGGCCAAAAATTTCGCCAACGGCCGGCGCCTCAAACCCCCCTTCCGCCTCACCCCGGTCGTCCCCGCACCGCGCGCGTAGCCCCTTGCCCCTACCGGCCATCTCGTTTATACTTTTCTAAAATAACCGCCCGAGCGTACCGCCGAACGATGCGATTCGCCGTATCCATCTTTCTCCTGGTCCTCGCCGCGACATCCCGGCCGCTCTCGGCGCAGGAGGTCGAGGTTTACGAGTTTGTCGCCGACCCCATCATCATCTCCGCCCCCCAGAGCCGGGTGGCCCCCGACCTGTACCGCGCGCCGACCGGGGCGGACTCGCCCGAGGAGCGGCTTCAGGCCGGTTTCGACGCCTTCGCCGCGGGCGATTACACCCTTGCCCTGGCCCGCTTCCGCGAGGTGGACCGGGACCACCCCTTCTACCCCAACGCCCTCTACGGCAGGGCGCTGTGCCTGGACTACCTCGGCCGACCCGAGGAGGCGGTGTACGAGTACAACCGCCTGATCCTCTTCTCGTCGGAACTCCCCGAGGGGGACGAGGGGAGGCTCTGGCGCAAGCTGGCGCTGGAGTCCCTGGTCCGCCTGTTGTACTTCAATCCGCCGGGGGACATGCTCGACTACCTCCAGCGGATTCTCGACGCCCTGAACTACAAGGACGCCCTGTTCATCCTCGGCGGCATCTACCGTGAGTACGGCGACTACGCCGGGGCCCTCGGCGTTTACGAAAATCTGTACGCCCACGCGCCCGACGTGCGGACGAACGAGAGGCTCCTTTACGCCATGGCGGAGATCAACGAGCTCGCGGCTCCCATCTCCGACGACCCCGGGGCCGTCTTTGACAAGGCGATGGATCTCTATCTCCAGGTGGTCGAGCGCGGGGAGGAACTCCTCACGGAGAGCCCCGGTGACGAGGAGGTGGCGTATTACGTGGTCCGCTCCCTCGGACGCCTGGGGCTCCACCACCAGGAACTGGCGGAACGCTACGAATACGGCGGGGCGTCGTACCTGCCCGAGGTGGACCGCGAGGCGGAACTGGAGCTTCTGATTGCAGAAACGGCCGCCTCCGCCACCGACCGCTCCTACATCTACTCCCGCAACCGCATTACCCGTTTCCTCGACAGCTACATCGGGGTCATCGCCTACGTCTACAGCGTCCACGTGCCGGTCAGGGACCCGAACCACCGCGTCGAGGTTCAGATAACCATCGAGCCCGACGGCACGGTGTCCGACGTGGCGCTCCTCTCCAGCAACACCCCGGCGTACTTCACCGACCGGCTGCTGGATTTGATCGCCGCCTGGCGCTTCCCCCGGGGACGCAAGCGGGTGGTGGCGGTGTACCCCTTCGTTTTCTCCGGCGAGTTCTGACGCCGAGGTGAACCGTTGCGTAAATTGATCCGGCCGGTCTTTCTCCTCCCCCTCCTCGCGGCCTGCGGGCCGCAGACGGGCCCCCTCGAGCACCCCGGTCTGGAGAAGGAAATGGCCCGGCTGGAGTACGAGCGGGCCGCCGATTACTACGGCGCCTACATCGAGCGCATAGACGAGTTTCCGAATCTCAGGGAGCGGATTCCCCCCGAGGAGCTGGCGCTGGTGGGCTACGGCTACGGTCAGTGCCTGGCCGAGCTGGCCTTTGCCGAGCCGGTGGAGGAGAGCCCGGCGGCGAAGTCCAAGGCCTCGCGCCTGCTGGAAATGGCCGGGGACGCCTTCCTCCTCGCCGCGGAGCAGAATCTGGCCGAGTACGTCCAGCCCGCCGTCTATTCCGCGGTCCGTGTGTACAAGCAGGCGCTCGACATGGAGGGGGGAGACCGATCCGGCCTGGCCGCCAGGACCCTGGCCGTCTGCGCGACCTATTTCGACGAGAAGAAGGCCCGCCCCGCGGCCTTCGATTTGCCCGAGGACGACGCCGACATCGCCCTGGTCAACGTCGAGCTGCTCTACCGCGTCGGGGAGGACGACCGGGCAGAGGAGTTTTTTGGCCGCTTCCTCACCGAGTACCACCCGGAGCTGGACGCCCAAGCGCGCCGCGTCAGCCAGGCGTCGCTCCTGGCGCGGCTGGGGGACCAGACCTTCGACGCCGGTCTCTACGACAAGGCCCGGCAGATGTACCTGCGCGCCTGCGACATGGTGGACCCGAAGAAGGAGCCGGAGCTGGCCGAACGGTGGTCCTCCAACTCCAAGGTTGCGCAGTACCACCGGGTTCTGGCCTTGGAGGGCGAGGTGCCGCAGATCCCCGCCGTTTTCCTCGACACCGTGTCGCGGGAAAAGCTGGACCGGGTGCTGGAATCCTACGCCGACCTGATCGAGAGGTATCCGGAGCACGAGGTTGCAGTGGCGGCCCTCTACCGGCGGGGGCTCATCTTCCAGCTCTGGCTGAAAGACCCCGCGGCGGCCGAGGCGGAATACGCCCGGTTGGCTGCGGATTACCCCGACGACGACCTGGCTCCCGCCGCCCTGTTCCGCGCCGGGCTGATGGCCGAGACGGCGGTCGGCTGGCCCCGGGCACGGGAATATTTTCGCGAGTTGGAGAATCGGTACGATAACAACCCCGAGGCGGAGCTCGTCCCCCTGCGCGAGGCGATTAACGCCGACGATGCCGACGGCCTGGACCGGTTCATCGCGCGCCACACCGACGACCCGGCGTTCTACATCTGGGTCGGCGAGGCCTACGCCGCCCTGGGCCTTATGGCCGAGGGCGGGGGTGACTCCGAGGGGGCCCTCGAGCTCTACACCCGGGCCGTCCAGGAGCACTCCCGGAAGGCGGTCAACCGCTACGGCAGCCCCGTCATCGCCCACGCCTACTACGTTTATGGGGAGAACGGTTTTCACGATTACATGGGCGTGACCGTGGGCGGCGACCTGACCGAGGTCAGGGCGCAGTTGGAGCGTAAAACGGCGCTGATGGACCGGGCCGCCCGCGGCTTCTCGGGCGCGGCGTCCTTCGGTGAGCCGGCCCTGGTGGCCGAGGCCCAGCTCAAGGCCGCCCGGGTTTTCGAGGAATTCGGAGAAATGCTCCAGGACGTCGTCATCACCGGCGGCGCGTCCGACGAGGAGATAAAACAGGCCTACTTCGCCATCAACGACCGGACCTACTTCTACCTCGTCGCGGCGCGGGAGGCCTATAAAACCGCCCTCGCCAGCGCCAGCCTGGAGCCCGAGAGTGAAACCTTCCGCCTCGCGGGCGAGGGTTACCGGCGGCTGGTGGAGATAACCGGCGAGGAATGACGGCGGGGTGCCGACGGCCGCGAAGAGGGCTGGTGAGGTCCCTAACCGCGGACTGAACCGACACGAGAGCGCCGACGGCCGCGAAGAGGGCTGGTGATTCCTTAACCGCAGACTGAACCGACACGAGAGCGCCGACGGCCGCGAGGGGGCAGCGAGGTATTATCCGCGTACCGACTCGCCACGAAGGGTGTACATGGCCGAGAAGAGCCAGGAACTGATTCAGACCGCGGTCGTCGCCGACGGCGCCCGGTTGGAAAAACTCCTCGACGACCTGGTGGAGCGGGTGGCGCGGGAGTTCGCTAAAGAGCCGGACCTCGCCGTGGTAGGGGTGCGCGCCGGCGGCGAGAGGATCGCCCACCTCCTGGCCGAAAGGCTCACCGAGCTGAAGGGGGCACCGGTCCCCCTCGGGTTCGTGGACATCACACTCTACCGGGACGACATCCACCGGTTGGGCTACCTGCCAGAGGTCGGCGCCACGGAGATTGACTTCCCCCTCGACGACGTTGTGGTGCTCCTGGCCGACGACGTCCTCTACACGGGCCGGACCGTCCGGGCCGCCATTGACGAGCTCATAGACTTCGGCCGTCCCAAGGCGATACGCCTCGTCGTCGTCGCCGAGCGGCCGGGGAGGGAGCTTCCCCTCCAGCCGGACTACGTGGGCCTCCGCGTGACGCCCGCCCCGGGAGAGCTGGTCCTGGTGCGGCTGGACGACCCCGAGCCGGGCGTATTCCTCTACCGGCGCAGACGGGTGACGTAAAATGCTCAAGAGCAAAGACCTGTTGGGTATCCGCGAGCTCGATGTCGGCGAGATCGAGCTGATTCTCGACCAGACGGCCAAGCTGGAGGAGGTCTCCACCCGGGCGGTGAAGAAGCTGCCCGCCCTGCGGGGCAAGATAGTCGCTAACCTCTTCTACACCCCCTCCACCCGGACGCGCATATCCTTCGAGAGGGCCTGCAAAGCCCTTTCCGCCGATTTGATCAACATCGGCCAGCTCCCCAGCGCCCTGGGCGAGACCTTGACCGACACCGCCCTGACCCTCCAGGCCATGGGGGTGGACATCATCGTGGTGCGGCACCATCTGGCCGGTGCGCCGGTGCAGCTCGCGCGCAACGTCGAGGCCAGCGTCATCAACGCCGGCGACGGGGCCCACGAGCACCCGACCCAGGCCCTGGTGGACGCCTACACCATCCGCCGGGCCCGGGGGCGGATCGAGGGGCTGAAGGTCGCCCTGCTGGGTGACATCCGCCACGCCTCGGCCATCAAGAGCGACCTTTTTTGCCTGGTCAAGCTGGGGGCCCAGGTCGCCGTGGGCGCCCCCAGCACCATGATTCCCGAGGGGCTCTCCGAGTTCGGCTGCCAGGTCTTCCACACCGTCGAGGAGGCGGTGGACGCGGCCGACGTCATCATCACCACCCGCGTCAGCCTGGACTACGGAAACGACAAGCTCCTGCCCAGCCTCCGGGAGTACTCCCGCTTCTACAGCCTGAACACCGAGCGGCTCGCGCTGGCCAAGCCCGACGTGATGATCCTGCACTCCGGGGCCATCAACCGCGGGGTGGAGGTCACCGCCACCGTGGCCGAGCGTGCCCGTCCCCACCTCCAGCGGCAGATAGCCGCCGGGGTCACCGTCCGCATGGCGGTGCTCTACCTCCTTGCGATGGGGAAGGGGGTGGCGTGAAGGCGCTGCTCTTGAAAGGCGGGCGGGTTCTGGACCCGGCCAACGACCTGGACTCACCTGCCGACATCTTGATCGAGAAGGGCCTCGTCGCCCTGGTGGGGCGGGACGTCGCCGCCGAGGGCGCGGAGGTCCTCGACTGCTCGGGTCTTCTGGTTACGCCGGGGCTCCTGGATACCAAGGTCCACTTGAACGAGCCCGGCCGCGAGGACCGGGAGACCATCGCCACCGGCACCCGGGCCGCCGCCCTGGGGGGCTACACCGCCGTCGCCTGCCGCAGCACGCGGGAAATGGTGATGGACAACCAGACGGTGGTGCAGTTCATCCGCCGTCGGGCCGCCCGGGACGGCGTGGTGCGGGTCTTTCCCATCGGCGCGGTGACCAAGGGCATGGCGGGGAAGGAACTGGCCGAGCTGGGCGAGCTGGCCGTCGCCGGAGCCCTGGCCGTTTCCGACGATGACCACCCCGTGGCCGACGCCGCCGTCATGCGCCGCGCGCTCATCTACGCGCGGATGTTCGAGCTCCCCGTTCTCAGCTTCCCCCTGGACCCGGAACTCGCCGCCGACGGGGTGATGCACGAGGGGCGGACGAGCACCGAGCTCGGTCTGCCCGGCGTCCCCTCGGTGGCCGAGGAGGTGATCGCCGCCCGCGAGGTCATCTTAGCCGATTCCCTGGGATGCCCCGTCCACCTGAGCCCCGTATCCAGCGCCGACACCGTGGACATCATCCGGTACGCCCGCGAGCGCGGCGTTCCCCTGAGCGCCGAGGTGACGCCCCACAACCTGCTCCTGACCGGCGCCGCCTGCGAGGGATACGACACGAACGCCAAGGTCTCCCCTCCCCTGAGAACCGACGCCGACCGGAGGGTCCTGGTTGGCGCGGTGGCGGACGGGACCATTTCCGTCATCGCCAGCGACCACTCACCCTGCACCGTGGCCGAGAAGCAGACCGAGTTCGCCCGGGCCGCCGACGGCATCGCCGGCCTCGAGACGGCCTTCGCCGCCCTCTACACCGGATTGGTCCTCACCGGCGAGCTCCCCCTGGAACGCCTCGTCCGGGCCATGACCACCGCGCCGGCCAAGGTCCTGGGGCTCGCCCTCGGCTCCCTGACCCCGGGCTACCCCGCCGACGTGACCGTCTGGGATCTGGCGCGTGAGTGGACGGTGGACGTGGAGGCTTTCGCCAGCAAGGGGCGCAACAACCCCTTCCACGGAGCGCGGCTGAAAGGCAGACCCGCGGCGGTCCTAGTGGGCGGTCGCTTCGTCGTACGGGAAGGTAAACTGGTCGGTTGACGGTCGGGCATCCCCCCGCCCCACCCCATCCCTTGCGGCGGGGCGTTTTTTATGCGAACATGGGTATGTAGAAGTGCGGCAGTTAAAAATCGGAGTTCACGATGCGCATTTTCCTGATGGTCTTCGTTCTCTCGGCCTTCGGGGTTTCGGCCCACGTTCCACCGACGCTGGACCCCTATTTCGATGCCGCGGCCCTGGAGGCGGCGGCCAAGGCCACCGCCGCGGCGAAGGCCGTCCAGCGCGGCGAACCGGAACGGGCGGGCGCGGATTTCGACCAGGAAAACCTGGACCTGAGCCTGACCCTGAAGTATTTCGGCGACATCGAGCCCGTGTGGTGCACCCTGGACGGCACCGCCGCCTGGACCCTGAAATCCACCGAAAACGGCCTCCACTTCGTCGAGATGGAGCTGGCCGAGGAGCTCACCGTCGGTGCAGTCCTCCGCGACCAGTTGTACCTCGATTTTGAGCGCTCCGGGGACATCCTCACCATAACCCTCGACCGGACCTTCGACATCGGGGATAGGTTCACGATCGTCATCGAGTACTCCGGCATCCCCCCCTACGGCATGTACGCCGACACGGCCAACGGCGGCATCATCCACACCTTCACCGAGCCCTACGACTCGAGCGGCTGGTTCCCCTGCTACGACTCACCCGACGACCGGTTCTCCTGCAACCAGAGCTACACCGTCCGCGACGACTGGCTGGTGGCCTCCAACGGCGAGCTGATGTCCACCGTGGATAACGGCGACGGCACGAAGACCTTCAACTGGGAGGCCGACTTCGACATGCCGACCTACCTGGTGGCCATGGCCGCCAGCGACTACTACTTCTTCTACGATACCTTCGACATCGGTCAGGGTCCCCAGCACGTGGACAACTGGGTCTATTGGGAACACGCACCCGAGGCCGAGGAGGACCTCTCCATCGCCCCGGAGATGGTCGAGTTCAACTCGGGGCTTTTCACCGACTACAAGTACCCCCGCTTCGGTCACATGATAACCGAGATCGGCGGGGCAATGGAGCACACCACCACGACCACCTACTCCTCCGGTTTCATCATCGGCGACCATACCTGGGATTGGGTGGTCGTCCACGAGCTGGGGCACCAGTGGTTCGGCGACTGGATCACCTGCGAAACCTGGGCGAACATCTGGCTCAACGAGGGGTTCGCCAGCTACGTGGAGGCGTTCTGGGCCGAGCACATCGGTGGAGCGGAGGGGCTTCGCAACTACATGGCGGGGTTCAAGGTCCAGTACTTCAACGAGGATTCCTATTACCGCTACCCGGTCTACGACCCCGACTTCCTCTTCGGCACCACCGTCTACAAGAAGGGGGCGTGGGTGCTGCACATGCTCCGGCACCGGGGCGACGACAATACTTTTCTGAACATGCTCCGGGAGTACGTCTCCGACGACGACTCGGGCACCGTCACCACCGAGGAGCTCATCGCCGTGGCCGAGGACTACTACGGCGGTCCCGGCTCCCTGGATACTTTCTTCGACCAGTGGGTCTACAAGGCCGGTTACCCCGAGTACGACGTTGTCGTCTGGAGCGAACAGACCCCGAACGGCTGGATGTGCCATATCCGGCTCTCCCAGATGCAGGACTCCTCCGACGGAATAACCCCCGAAGTCTTCGTCACCCCGGTGGACCTCCAGCTCGTCACCGTGGATGGCACGGTGGACGTGGTTTTCGACGATGACCAGCGGGTGGACGAACAGGCCTTCTCCGTGCCCGCCGCCATCTCACGGGTCGTCTTCGACCCGAACGGCTGGCTCCTGTACAAGCTCGGGAACTCCGACGCGCCGGTGGTCGAGCTCACCGCCGTTCCCGACGGGGACGGGGTGCTCGTCACCTGGTCCGTCGAGGGCGACGTGCTGGGTATCGAGCTCTACCGCGATGACGGTCTCGGCGAGGTGAAGCTGCACTCGAACGAGCTCGAACCCCGGGGACGGTTCCTCGACCGGCCCGCCTCCCCCGGCAGCTACCGCTACCGCATGGAGACCCTTTCCTCCGACGGTTCCAGGCAGAGCTACCTCTCGTCCTGGGTGGACTGGCGGGAGAGCGCCGCCCCCCTGGCCCTGTCCGCGCCCTGGCCCTGCCCGGCGACGGGAGGGTTCAGCGTGGCCTTTAGTTTGCCCCGGACCGCTCAAGTGGCTCTGAATCTTTACGATCTCGCCGGCCGTCGGGTGGCCGTTGCGGCCGGGGGCGAGTACACCGCGGGGCGCCACGAGGTCGCTTTCGATTCGACCGGGCTGCCGAGCGGCGTGTACCTCTTGAAGTTGGATACCGACTGCGGCGTCCGGACGAGCCGGATCGTCATCGCCCGCTAGGCCGCCGGACAAGTTCCCTGGTTCAGACGTTTAGAGCCGGTGGAAGGCGCATGCGAACCGGGCGGGCTGCTCGAAGAGCACGTCGGGGGACGGTCGGGTGGGCCGTTCCCGCCGGTCCCACGTAACCCCGTCCGCGGCACCCTTCGCCGGTGACGGTCCGCCGATTCGCCCAACCGAGGCGATTCCGGTCAGTCAGGAAACGACGATCCCGTGAGACAAGGGCGTGGGTCCATCCCCCGCCCTTTCCAGAAAGGCGCCCTTGCTCAAGGACGAGGATTTTTCCCGGATGCTCCTGTCGGTGGAGCGGCCGGCACGCTACGTCGGCGGCGAGTGGGGCGCCTACCGCAAGAACCCCGCCGGCCTCGTCAACGTTTGCTGGTGCTTTCCCGACACCTACGAGATCGGGATGAGCAATCTGGCGGGGCGGATAATCTACGACCGGCTCAACCGGAATCCCGACGCCGCCTGCGACCGCTGTTTCCTGCCCTGGACGGACATGCAGGAGGCCCTCGTCCGCCGCGGCCTCCCTCTCTTCTCCCTGGAGCAGAGACGACCCCTCCACGCCTTCGACGTCGTGGCCGTGACCCTCGGCTACGAGCTATCCTACACGAATTTTCTGAAAATGCTGGAGCTGGGGGGGATACCCCTCACCGCCGCAGAGCGCGGGGACGGCCCGCCGCTGGTGATCGTCGGCGGCCCCTGCACGACCAACCCCGAGCCGCTGGCGGACTTCGTGGACGCCGGCTTCGTGGGGGAGACGGAGGATTTCCTCCCCGAGCTGGTTCGGGCGGTGGCGGGTGCCCGAGGCGATGCCGGATTCGACAAGCGTGCCGCCCTCGAGGAACTCGGCCGCTGCGCCGGGGTTTACCTGCCGAACCGGATTCGCATCGGCACCGAGGACGCCACCGGTCAGCTCGTTCCCGACCCGGGCTCCGCGGCGGTGGATCGGCGACTGGCCGGCCTCGATCCCCACATCGAAAGCCCCCTGGTCCCCGGGACCGACATCGTCCACGACCGGGTCACCCTGGAGGTGATGCGCGGCTGCACGGGCGGCTGCCGCTTCTGCCAGGCGGGGATGATCTACCGTCCCGTCCGCTCCCTGGAGGCCGACGAGGTCTTCGACGAGCTGGTGCGCCAGCTCCGGCTCACCGGCTACGACGAGGCCAACGTGTCCAGCCTCTCGTCAACGGACTGGCGGGGGCTCGCCCGTCTGGTGGAGCGGGTGCTGACCGAGTTCGGACACCGCGGGCCCTCGATCAGCTTCCCCAGCCTGCGGGTGGGCGAGGCGGTCATCCGGCTCGAGTGGCTCCTGTCGGGCCGGAGGCTGGGCTCGTTGACCATCGCCCCCGAGGCCGGGAGCGAGCGACTCCGGGAGGTCATCAACAAGCCCCATTTCACCAACGACGAGGTGGTGCAACTGGCCCGGCGGATATTCGAGACGGGCTTCACCACGCTCAAGCTCTACTTCATGTTCGGGCTGCCCACGGAGACCGGGGAGGACCTGGCGGCCCTAATCGCCCTGTCGCGGCGCTGCGCGGAGGTTTCCGGCAAAAAGCAGATGGTCAACGTCGCCCTCTCCCCCTTCATCCCGAAGCCGCACACCCCCTTCCAGTGGGCCGCCCAAACGTCCCTCGCGGAGCTGGAGGAGAAGCTGGCCCGCCTGCAGGGCGACCTGCGGCACCGGAAGATAAATATCAAATGGAACAGCCCACGGATGGCCCTGGTCGAGGCCGCCCTGACCCGGGGCGACCGGCGGGTGAGCCGGGCGATTCTGGAGGCGCACAGGCGCGGGGCGGTTTTCGACGCCTGGGACGAATTCTTCGACCTCGGACGCTGGCGTGAGTCCTTCGCCGCGGCCGGTCTGAGCCTGGAGGAGTACGCCAACCGGGAGCTCCCCCTCGACGCCCGCCTGCCCTGGGATTGCGTGAACAACCTGGTCCATAAAACCTACCTCCTGGAGGAGCGCGCCCGGGCGATGGAGGGAAAAATTTCCCTGGACTGCCGCCGGTCCGGGTGCAACGTGTGCGGGGTGGAGCCCGAGCTGTGCGAGCCCGGCACCCTCGGCGCGCTGGAGGGGGAGCTCGAGCGCCTGATGCTCTACCCGCCGGAGCCCAACCTCCCCGAGCCGCCCCTCAAGGTCCGGGTGAGGTTCGAGTTCGAGAAAATCTGGCCCGCCTCGCTCCTGGGACACCTGGAATTGAAGAACCTCCTGGCGCGGTCCATCCGCCGGGCCGGGTACACCCTGCGGATGTCCTCGGGGTTCAACCCCCAGCCGCGGCTGGTCGTGGCCCTGCCCCTCCCCCTGGGCGTGGAGAGCAGGGCCGAGGTGGCCGAGGTGGAGCTGGCCACCTGGTTCTCCGAAAAGGTGTTCGTCGAGAGCCTGAACCGCAGCCTGCCGCCGGGGGTTTCGGTCAAGCGGGCGGTGGAGTTGCGCCCCGGGGCGCCGAAGCTCTCCGAGTGCGTCCGTGTGGCCGAGTACCTGGCCGGCTTCAAGAGGCCCCCGGAGGGTTTCTCCGAAAAAATAGCGCAGGTTCTGACCCAGAAAAAGCTCCTCGTCACCCGGGTCAAGGACGGCGAATCGAAGGAGTTCGAGGTCAGGGCTTCGCTACTCGATTTGCAGATCCGCGGGGGACTTTTAAAATTTTCCCTCTGGTTCGAGCCCTCCGTACCCTCCCTACGCGTGGACGAGCTCTGGTCGGTGCTCGGTATCCCACCGGACCGACAACCGGAGACGGTCCGGACGGGGATGCGGGGGGTGGACCACCGGGGCGCCTTCCACGATCTATTCTCCGACCCCATGGTGCTGCCCTGGTGGGAGGGGGGAGGGGTCAGGCCCAAATCGAAGGGATAGACTACTGCGAACCCTCTGACGTTGAACCCCAGCCCGAGAGGAGCCGATGATAACCGCCGAGCTGAAGAAGGCCGCCGAAATCGCCGTCCTCAGGTGTATGGGCGTGAAGGCGGGCGAGTCGGTGCTGATCGTGGTGGACACACCCCAGCGCGACTTCGGTCCCCTCTTCTCCTCCCCCTGCCTCGCGGCGGGGGCCGAGCCGCTCATTCTGGAGATGACGCCCCGGGGGAGCCACGGCGAGGAGCCGCCGGAGGCCGTGGCCCGGGCGATGCTGGGGGCCGACGTGATTCTCATGCCCACCAGCAAAAGTCTCAGCCACACCGCAGCGCGGCTGGCCGCCACCCGAGCGGGGGCGAGAATCGCCAGCCTGCCCACCATAACTCCCGAGGTTATGGGCCGCACCCTCGTCGCGGATTATGACGAGATAGAGCGGCGCAACGAGCGTCTGCTCGGCGTACTCGGCGGGAAGAGCCGGGTCAGGCTCGGCACCCCCGCCGGGACGGACCTCACTTTCTCCATCGAGGGGCGGACCTTTCACGCCGACGGCGGCATCAATCACCGGCCGGGAGATTTCGCCAACCTGCCCGCGGGTGAGGTTTACGTGGCGCCCGTGGAAGGCACAGCGGTGGGCCTTCTGGTCGTGGACGGCTCCATGGCCGGCGTGGGACTCCTGACCGACCACATCGAGCTGGTGGTGACCGACGGGTCGGTGGTTGAAATCCGGGGGGGGCGAGGAGGCCGAGGAACTGGAGAGGCTCATCACGCCCTACGGGTGGGACGCCCGCAACGTGGCCGAGCTGGGAATCGGTACCAACGAGACGGCGACGGTTTCCGGGAATGTCCTGGAGGACGAGAAGGTTTTGGGCACCTGCCACGTGGCCCTCGGCGACAACTCGACCTTCGGGGGTAGGGTGAGCGTGGCGAGCCACCTGGACGGAATCGTCCGCGGACCCACCCTGGAGGTGGACGGCGAAGTGATTCTGGACGGAGGGGAGCCGGTGGGCTGGTAGTGCTCGGGCCCGCGGAGGGTGGCCGATGTGGCGAGGGCTGCCCTATTCCCCCTTCCCACTCTGAGGGAGTCTGCGAGGCACGGGCCGGGGAGGGGGGCGGCGGGGATGGGTATCTGCGACCGAAGGTAATCCCCGCCCTTTTCGGCGGCCCGTGGAAGGGCCGCCATACACCTTTTACATTCAGCATCTCTTCTTTTAAAAGTGTGCTGACAGATCGTTAGCGGTCGTCTCAACATCGTGCTGGTCCGAATTGAAGTGGTGATCCCTAAAAAAAACGGCGGACCGCGGTCCGCCGTGTTACGTGAGAAGTCTAGAACTGCGCCTTAATGGACCCCCAGCTCGTTTCGGTGACGCTATCTTCTTCAATCCACTGACCACCGAGGACGAGGGTGGTCGGGCTGTCGGGGTAGCCGGGCGGATTGGAGAAAATCTTCGTGTAGTACTCTTCGTCGTAGTCAACGATTTTGTTGAAGTTGTGGGGGTTGATCACCATTCCCAGCAGTTCGTACGTGGCGTACCACCAGGCTGGGTTGTTGATGTTCTTGGCGATGGGATGCGAGGGGTCCTCGGCGGGGAGAAGGAATTCGAAGACGCTGAACCGCTTGATCCAGATGGTGTTTTTCGGGAGGAACGCGAGCTGCATGCCGGAGGGATCGGGCACATCGTTCCAGGTCCCCGCGAGGATCAGCTTGCCGCCGAGGCCGACGTAGGTCGAGTACTCGCTGCGGGTGTGGAGCCGGTTTTCTACCCACTCATCGCCGATCATGACGATGTCGTAGAGGGGTTGCCCGGCGTCCACCAGCGGGTCGTTGCCGGTGATGTGGACCAGATCGAAGGTGCAGCCCACGCCGGAGAGGTTGTCCTCCAGATACTGCATAAAATCAATGTCCCAGGGCGGGAAGGGGGGATACCCTTCCTGGAGCCCGTTGGGTATACCGAACTCGCCCATGCAGCCAATGGTCCCCGAGGTAACGCTCTGGGCATCGGGGTCGAGGAGGTAGGTCATGCAGTTGTACACCAGCCGCAGCGCCTGGTCGTTGGCGTAGAAATCATACCCCCACAGATCCGTGTGGGAGTACTGGGCCGCGGCGAGGAACATGCGGGCCCCGCAGAAGATAACCTCGGGGACGTAGACCCAACCCGCCGGACGGGACTCGGATTGGGCGGCCAGGGGGTTTTGTGTGTCGGAGAAAACGCTGATGTTGGCTAACGCCGGAGAGAAGGTCAGTACGACCAGTAATGTTAACAGCATCCTTCGCATTTCAAGCCCCCGTAGCACTTGTGACCTCATCTCGGTAAACGCCGAGGGGTCGTTCGATTTCCGGTGGGTTGGTTTGTTTTCGAAGTAATTATAGCCCGAATTTCGAGTGTGTTCAGACGGCGGGTGCGTATTTATAAAATTGATGCGCTCGCCGGGCGTTTCAAAATTAGCGTATATACTACCCACCACGTTTAAAAATACCCTAAAAAACCGTTATCGTCAAGAGTGGATTTTACTGTGCCGCTTGCTTTTTTTCCGCGCCGACCTTAGAATCAAACCGCTCTTAAGGGTAAGGGGGTGTCTTGAGAGAGCAGCTGCGTCTGGTGGCTAAGCTGCAAGAAATGGATCACCTGCTACACCGCCTGGGCCACGCCCTGGAGGATCTACGCAACGAGGGTCTGTCCGACGACGAGATCCGCGCGATCAGCATGGAGCTGGAACAGATCGCCACGGGCAAGGACGAAATGAAGGACAAGATCAAACGCGATCTTCTTGTCCACTACCAGCGCTTCTACCAGCGTCACAACCTGAACGCCGTGTCCAAGATGCTGGGCGGAGTGTGCCAATCCTGCCACGTCACCGTTCCCAGCGGTAGAGCCCTGTTGGTGCGTCGTGGAGAAACCCTCGAGTTCTGCGAGAACTGCGGCGCCATCCTCATCTACGAGGAGGAGAAGCAGGCCCCGCCCGCGGGTCGGGGCGGATCGGCTTGACAAACGCCGGACCGTGACCTATATTTTACCGGGGCATAACTCGCTTCGCTTCGTTTCACCGGCCGTTTGCCGGAGGTTTTCGGGAGTTACCGATGATGATGGAGAACCGTTTCCAGATGTACCGCGAGCGTCGTCACGGAGCGCACCATTCGTCTTCGGTGAGCCCGCTTACTCTCGCCTTGGAAAGGCGGCAAGGGTAGCGGGATAACGTTCTACACGAGACCCGCGCCACTGGACGCGGGTTTTTTACTACCGCTGTAGATTACTGCTTCGCCGTCGCAGACTTGAGGAGTTTTTCTATGACCGAGCCGTACAGGCCCAAAGACGTGGAAGCTAAGTGGCTGGACCGTTGGGACACGGGTTTCTGCCGCTTCGCGCGCCCCGATCGCCCCCTCATCGGCCAAAGGCCCAAATACTACGTCCTGGACATGTTCCCCTACCCCTCGGGGACGCTCCACATGGGCCACGCCCGTAACTACTCCATCGGGGACGTCATCGCCCGTTACCGCCACCGCCGTGGGTACGAGGTGCTGCACCCCATGGGCTGGGACGCCTTCGGGCTGCCCGCGGAGAACGCCGCCATCAAACACGGCACCGACCCCGACGAGTGGACGCGGGCGAACATCGCCTCCTTCAAGCAGGCCATGCGGCGGATCGGCATCCCCTACAACTGGGACCGCGAGGTGGACACCTCGAAGCCGGACTACTACCGCTGGACCCAGTGGCTGTTCCTGAAATTGTTCGAGATGGGGCTGGTGGAGCGCAAGGAGAGCTCCGCCAACTGGTGCCCGAGCTGCCGGACGGTGCTGGCCAACGAGCAGGTCGTGGGCGGCCGCTGCGAGCGGTGTAAGGACGAGGTGACGCAGAAGGTCCTGGAACAGTGGTTCTTCAAAATCACCGACTACGCCCAGGAGCTCCTGGACGATCTGGACATCCTGGAGGACTGGCCCGCCGAGGTGAGGACCATGCAGCGGAACTGGATCGGCCGCTCCGAGGGGGTCGAGTTCGACCTGCGCGTCGAAGGCTTCGGCGAGCCCTTCGGAGTTTTCACCACCCGGGTGGACACCGTTTACGGGATGACCTACGTGGTGCTGGCCCCTGAGCACCCGCTGGTGCGGCGCCTGGTCGCGGGGACGGAGCGGGAGGCCGAGGTCGGCGCCTTCGTGGACCGGGTTTTGAACCAGGACCGCTTCCTGCGCGCCGCCGACGAGACGGAAAAAGAAGGTGTCTTCACCGGGCGCCACGCGGTCAATCCCGTCAACGGGAAACGGGTGCCCGTCTGGGTGGCCAACTACGTCCTGTTGGAGTACGGCACCGGCATCGTCATGGCCGTGCCGGCCCACGACACCCGCGACTTCGCCTTCGCCAGGAAGTACGGCCTGGAAATTCTGCCGGTCGTCATGCCCCCCGGGGAGATCCTGACGGCCGACACGATGACGGACGCCTATGTCCTGCCTGGGATTTTGGCCGACTCGGGCCCCTTCGACGGCCGGACGTCCGCCGAGGCGGTGGACGGCATCGCCGACATGATGGAGGCCGGGGGCTACGGCCGCCGGCGGGTGAACTACCGCCTGCGCGACTGGTGCATCTCGCGCCAGCGTTACTGGGGCACGCCCATCCCCCTTATCCACTGCGAGAAGTGCGGCGTGGTTCCCGTGCCCTACGACGACCTGCCGGTGCTCCTGCCCCGCATCGTGAACTTCCGGCCCAAGGGCCACCCGCCGCTGGCCGAGGCGGAGGACTGGGTCCGCGTGAAGTGCCCGAAGTGCGGCGGCCCGGGGCGGCGCGAGGTCGAGACAATGGACACCTTCGTGGACAGCTCCTGGTACTTCCTGCGCTACGCCAGCCAACCGACGGACCGGCCCTTCGACAAAAAAACCGTGGACCGCTGGCTGCCCGTGGACACCTACATCGGCGGCATCACGCACGCCATCATGCACCTGATGTACGCCCGTTTCTTCGCCAAGGCGCTGCGCGACGCGGGGTTGCTATCCTTCTCCGAGCCGTTCACCCGCCTCTTTACCCAGGGCATGGTGACCCTGGGCGGAAAGGCCATGAGCAAGAGCCGGGGCAACACGGTGGGCATCGAGGACATCACCGGGCGCTACGGCGCCGACACGGGGCGGATGTTCACCCTCTTCGCCACGCCGCCCGACAAGGAGATGGAGTGGACCGAGGAGGGAGTGGAGGGGGTGTACCGCTTCCTGGGCCGCGTCTGGCGGCTCTTCGACGGCCGGTGGCGGTTGACGAGCTTCGATTACGCCCCCGCGTCGCTCTCCGGGGCGCTCCGTGAGTTGCACCGCAAACGCCACGCCACGGTGAAGAAGTTCACCGAGGACATCGAGCGCATCCACTTCAACACGGCCATCGCGGCGGCCATGGAGCTGGTCAACGACATATACGCCCTGGAAACAGCTGGGGGCATCCCCGACGGGGCGCACACGGTGGTCGCCGCCTGCCTGCGCGACCTAGTGGACGTCCTGGCACCCATCGCCCCCTTCATCTGCGAGGAACTGAACGGGCGCTTCGGCGAAAAAGAGTCGGTCCACGACCGCCCCTGGCCCGAGTGGGATTCCAGCGCCCTGGAGGTGGAGTCGGTGATGCTGGCGGTGCAGATAAACGGAAAAATCCGCGGGCAGATAACAGTCTCCGCAGAGGCCGGTGATGACGAGATTCGCAATGCCGTCTTCGGGATGGAAAACATTGCACGCTACACCGACGGCAAAGTTCTCAAGAAATTCATCGTCGTACCCGGGCGGCTGGTGTCCATCGTGGTCCAGTGAGCCGAGACCCCGACTCCTGGAGGCGGCACGCCGTTTGAGCAGACCATTGCCCGACAATTTTCCAGCGGCCTCCGTGGGCAACCGACGCACCGCTGTTCTCGTCAATCGGAAAACCGCAGCTCTCCGCATGGAGGAGCCGATGAACGAAGGGGAGAGACGCTTCTGGTGGGGACGGACGGCCCTGGTGGTCGTCGTCTACCTGACCAGTTGGGGGCTGCTGCAGTGGCTGGGTCGGGCGCTGGAGGGATGGGCCGAAGCCCTGAGCCTGGCCCTGTTCATGATGCTCTACGTCGCGGCGTCGGGTATCCTCCTGCCCCTGAACGTTGGAAGCAAAGCGGGCCTGCGACTCCGCGAACCCAGCCGGGGTTGGAGACCGTGGGTCGGCGCTCTGCTGCTGATAGTCGCCCTGGGCGCGGGTTTGCTGGGTTCCGGCGTGCTGACGGAACTGCTCGCAACTCCCCCGGGCTGGACGGTAATCCTGAAATACATGTTGCTGTTCCTGCCGATGAGCCTGGCCGTGGCCCTGGTCAGCTTCTGGTTGGTGCCTTTAACGGTACTTAAAAGGTTCGGGTCGGGTCTCGGGGGGACACTGACCGCAGTCGCCGCCGGTGGGGTGGTAAGCTTCCTCGGCTTCTGGGTGGACGGCCTGTTCGGTGACCCGGCGACGGCCCTGATCATGGGCTTTTTGGGTTTACTCTTAACGGCCGCCGTGGTTTTTCTACGTTCCATCTGGCTGGTCTACCCGGTTTTCGCCCTGCTGATGCTGACCAATACTCTGGTCGAGGGGAAATACCACGGTGTGAGTTGGTGGGCTCTGGGCGTAGGGTTTGCGGTGGCGTTGGCGGCGCTCATCGTCGGTTTGCGGGGCGGGCGGAAGGGATTAGAGGCGCGGCGGGTTGAACCAACCGGGTGAACCGCGAGGGGCGTGGTGAATATCATGGTCGTCGCATGATATTCGCGCGGAGTTCGGACGGTTCGCTGATCAGCGCGAGCTTAAGGAGGACTGATGAAGGTTCTGGTCGGCTACGCCAGTGGCTACGGCTCGACTAAGTCCTACGCCGAGGTAATCGTCGAGGAGCTGAGTCGGGCCGGGCACGAGACCGACGTTTTTCCGGCCCAGAAGGTCAGAGACCTCGCGTTCTACGATTTCGTCGTCATCGGGGGGAGCATCCGGGCGGGGACGTGGCTCGGACCGGCCGTAAGACTGACCAAGAGGGCGGTGAAGGCGGGAAAGAGACACGCCGTCTTCTTCTGTTGCCTGGCCGCCCAGACCGAGGAGGGGAAGCAGAAGGTTTTCGGGGAGTATTTCGATAAAGTCAAGGAGAAGGTTCCCGGCCTCGCCCCCCTCGCAATCGGCGCCTTCCCCGGTGTGGCGAACTATGCGGAGTACCGCTTCCCCGTCAAGGGGATCATGACCGGGATAGCCAAAAAGGAGGGGGTTGATATCTCGGTGAACCAGGATTACCGGGAGCTGGAGACGGCCCGGGACTGGGCCCGGGAACTGGTCCAGAAGATGGGATAGGTGGACGGTCGCCCCTGCGGGTGAGATTTGCGGGGTATGAACGTAGGGGCGGGTGTCCACACCCGCCCGTTTGAGCCCGTGCATCGAAAGAAACGGAGTTGTCTAACCTCGCCAAGATCCCACATCGCGTAACTGGAAAAAAGGCGCCCGGAGCGCCTTTTTCAATGCCTCAGGAATCCGCTAGTGCCTGCTTCCGTTGCGGCAATGCGAGCAGTAGCCGATTATCTCCAGGGAGTGGGAGACGTTCTCGAAGTCGTTCTCCATGCAAATCCTGTCCTGCAGCTTTTCCATTTCGGAGCTGCGAATTTCGATGACCCGCCCGCAGGAGCGGCAGATCAGGTGGTCGTGATGCTCGGCGCCAATCTCGTAGTGCCGGTGTCCCTCACCGAGGCTGGAGCAGGTCAAGAGGCCGGTCTCCACCAGGAGGTCCAGGGTTCGGTACACGGTGGCCCGACTGACGTACAGAGGTCCCCTTGACAGTTCCCGGGCTATCTCCTCGGCGCTCGGGTGACCCTGGTGCTCCCAGGCGGTTTTGAGAATGGCGAGGCGCTCGACGGTGCAGCGGAGACCGCGCAGGGCGAGGTACTTCCTCAAGGAGTGCTCGGCCTCTTCGTAGGTGGGGATGGCCATGGCGGACCTCCCAAATGAGAATACATCTCACCCACCATTCTAGCGGCTTGTTGCGAATTAATCAAGCCTGACCGGGCTTTTTTTCATCTGGGTTGCGTTCGGTCCGCGGGGCCGTTCTGCCGAACACCAGATTCGTGTCCGCGTCGCGGTGCTGCACTTTCCGTCCTACCGGCTCAGGCCCGCCAAAGTCGAGGAGATGTGCCGGTCCGTTCTGTCTTTTTGCGCCAGCATATCCTCACAGAGCTTGACGATGTCCATCTCCAATCCCTGGGCCAGCCGTAAGATGTTCACCAGGGTGATGTTGCGCTCGCCGCGCTCGATGCTGCCGATGTAGGTCCGGTGCAGGCCGGCCCTTTTCGCCAACTGCTCCTGGGAGAGGCCGAGCCTCTGACGGTGACGGCGGACGGTCACGCCCAAAGCCAGTTTGTGGTTCACATGGCCTCCTCGGTTTAGTTATCCGTATGTCTGCGGTCAACGTCATGACATAATTAACGTTACCGAGGGCCGCTGACATAAACTGTCATCCGTGTCAGAGTTTTTACGTTGCCTTGCCCCGAGCCCAGGGCTCTGGTAAAATTGCTCCAATTCGTTATTTGCGGGGTTTAATCCGATGCTGGCCAAAGTCTTCTCGGCGGCGGTGCGAGGTGTCGAGGGCTACCTGGTGGAGGTGGAGGCCGACGTATCGCCGGGCCTTTCCACCTTCTTCACCGTTGGGCTGCCCGACGTGGCGGTGAAAGAATCCAAGGACCGCGTCCGGGCGGCGGTGCGCAATTCCGGCTACGACTTCGCCCCGGGCTCCTACACCGTCAACCTCGCCCCCGCCGACACGAAGAAGGAAGGCCCGTCCTTCGATCTGCCCATCGCCCTGGCCGTTTTGATCGCCACCCGGCAGATGGTGGCCGTCCGTCGCGACCGGATTGCCGTGGTCGGCGAGCTTTCCCTGGACGGCACACTGCGCGGGGTGCACGGCATCCTCCCCATCGCGGTGGCGCTGCGGGATGAGGGGTTCAAGGCGCTCATCGTGCCGAAGGATAACGCCAAGGAGGCCGCCCTGGTGGACGGTCTCGACATTTTCTCCCTGGAAACCCTGGCCCAGGCGGCGGAGCTCCTCGAGGGCCGTTTGACCCCCGAGCCCTTCAAGGTGGACCTGCAGGAGGAGTTCACCCAGGCCGCCCACTACGCCCTGGACCTGCAGGACGTGAAGGGGCAGGAGCACGCCAAGCGCGCCCTGGAGGTCGCCGCGGCCGGCGGGCACAACCTGTTGATGATGGGCCCCCCCGGCGCCGGGAAGACCATGCTCGCCCGCAGGCTGCCCACCATCCTGCCGAAAATGTCCCTGGACGAGGCCCTTGAGACGACCAAGGTCCATTCCGTGGCGGGGATGCTGCCGCCGAACCAGGCCCTGGTCGCCACGCGCCCCTTCCGCTCGCCCCACCACACCATCTCGTCGGCGGGGCTCATCGGCGGGGGGAGCTACCCCCGGCCGGGCGAGGTGTCCCTGGCCCACCACGGGGTCCTCTTCCTCGACGAGCTGCCCGAGTTCGAGCGCCACGTCCTCGAGGTGCTGCGCCAGCCCCTGGAGGACCGCCGGGTGACCATCGCCCGGGCCCAGATCAGCCTCACCTTCCCCGCCAGCTTCACCCTGGTCGCCTCGATGAACCCCTGTCCCTGCGGCTACTACGGCGACCCGAACCACAGTTGCACCTGTTCCCCGGCTTCCATTCGGCGCTACCGCTCGAAAATCTCCGGCCCCCTCCTGGACCGTATTGACATCCACCTCGAGGTCCCGGCGGTGCCCTACCGGGAGCTTTCCGCCGAGCGCAGCGGTGAACCGAGCGCCCAGGTTTGCGAGCGGGTCAACGCCGCCCGGGAGCGCCAGCAGAAACGCTACGCCGGCACCGGCATCCACTCCAACGCCGGGCTCACCAGCAAGATGATACGCACCTTCTGCCAGCCCGAGCCGGAGGCGCAGCAGCTCCTGCATCAGGCGGTGGACCGGCTGGGGTTCTCCGCGCGGGCCTACGACCGGGTGCTCAAGCTGGCCCGGACCATCGCCGACCTGGAGGGCGCGGACGCGATAACGGCGGCCCACGTCTCCGAGGGCATCGCCTACCGGAGCCTGGACCGCAAGTTCAAGGTCTAGATTTCCGCCGGTCGCAGGTGAAGGGGGGATATTTTGGGAAAATCGGTGGCTCTCATCTGCTGCCTGCTCGGCGCGGCGGCTATGGCCGGGACCGGGCCGACCGACGCGGGTTGGGTCGAGGCAGAAGGGTTGGTGAGTCTGACGCTGCCGGGTCCCGACGGCCTGGAGTATCTGGTGGAGCCGCTAGAATCGCGGCCGGTGTGGGGAGAGTCTGACGACACGGAGCCGCTGCATCGGGTGGTCACCCTGCGCCTTTCCGTCGGCGATGGAACGGAGACGGTGGTCGAGGTGGACCTTTCGCGGGGCTGTGTGCTGACGCTGGACCGCGTCGCACCCGACGGCTGCCTCTACCTGCTCCTGGGCGGCAACTCCCGCTACGACCTCCTGAGCTGGCGGCCCGGAAACGACGCCGAGCTCCTGCTGGAGGGCGGCGATTTCATCGCCCGCACCGCCGACGAGCGGCTCATCCTCACCCGCGACCTGCCATGCGACGCCGAAGCCTATGGATTCGGCTGGGGTTTCGCCATGCCGATGCGCAGCGACTGCTCACCGCCCGGTGGAATCAGCCAGAGTCTCTACCAGCAGTACCTGCTCTTGGATATCGAGCTGGAGAAGATTCTCGAACCCCTGTGGCTCGTCAGCGCCAGCAGCTACCTGGCCGACGACCCCGCCGACTGCTCACCCGCTCGCGCCATTGACGGCGACATCGGCACCGCCTGGGTCGAGGGTGTGGAGGGCGACGGCGTCGGGGAGTCGCTCACACTCGAACTGGGGATTCCAACGGAGGTGTGGAGCGTGGCCCTCCTGCCGGGGTACTGCGCCTCGCCGGAGCTCTGGCGCGCCAACGGCCGGCCGCGGGAGGTGCGGCTGGTGCTCTCCGACGGCACTTGCCTTGAGTGGGAGCTGGAGGATGACCCCTACCCCAAGGTTATCTATTTGGGTCTTCCTTTTGCCGAGACGCACATGGTGAGTTGGCTGCGGCTGACTATTTTGAGCGTTTATCCCGGAGAGAGGTGGGCTGACACCGCCGTCAGCGAGCTGACGATCAACTTCATGGAAGGCTATTAGAGATACGGTGATACTTTTTAATCCCCAAGGACGATGCCGATGAGAATCACCAACCACCCCATTCTGCAGTTCAAGCTGGGCCGGCGGGTGCGGTTCACCCTGGACGGCGAGGAAATTTGGGGCTACGAGGGCGAGCCCATCTCCGCCGCGCTCCACGACTCCGGCGTCCGCATCCTGCGCTACTCGATAAAGGAAAAGCGACCCCGGGGCTTCTTCTGCGCCATCGGCAACTGCTCGAGCTGCCTGATGGTGGTGGACGGCGTGCCCAACACCCGCGTCTGCGTCACCCCCCTGCGAGAGGGCATGGCCGTCCGGCGCCAGCACGACAAGGGACACCTCCTGGTGGAAGGGGGTGCCCGGTGAGCGCCTTTTCCATGGAGCCCGTCCATCGTCCGCAACCGGTGGACCTGCTGATCGTCGGCGGCGGCCCCGCAGGGCTCTGCGCGGCGGTCGAGGCGGCCCCGTTCGACCTGAAAATCCTCGTCGTGGACGACGGGCCCGCACCAGGCGGCCAGCTCGTCAAGCAGACACACAAATTCTTCGGCAGCAAGCTCCAGCTCGCCGGGACCCGCGGCCTGCGCATCGGCGAGATGCTCTACCAGGAGCTCGCCGAGTACCCCAACGTCGTGCTCTGGAACGACTCGCGCGTCCTGGGCATCTACCCCGACGGCGTGGTGACCGTGGACCGGGCGGGGACGTACCACAAGTTCGAGCCCGGAAAAACCGTCATCGCCACCGGAGCGGCGGAGAAGTTCCTCGCCTTCCCAGGCAACGACCTGCCCGGGGTTTACGGCGCCGGCGCCGTGCAGACCCTGATGAACGTCCACGGCGTCCTCCCCGCGGAGCGCCTGCTCATGGTCGGGGCGGGCAACATCGGCCTGATAGTCAGCTACCAGCTCATCCAGGCGGGGTGCGAGGTGGCGGCGGTGGTCGAGGGGCTGCCCACCTACGGCGGCTACCAGGTCCACGCCAGCAAGCTTCGTCGCGCCGGGGTGCCGATTCTGGTCAACCACACGATAAAGCGGGCGATGGGGGAGGAGCGGGTCACCGGCGCGGAGATAGTCAAACACAAGGATTGGGTGCCGATTCCCGGCACGGAGCGGGAAATCGCCTGCGACGCAATCTGCCTGGCCGTGGGGCTCTCGCCCCAGAACACGCTGGCGCGCATGGCCGGGGCCGAGCACGCCTACGTGGGCGAGCTGGGGGGCTGGGTGCCGAAGAGGAAGAAAACCGGCGAGACGACCGTCCAGGGGCTCTACGTGGCGGGGGACTGCGCGGGGGTCGAGGAGGCCACCAGCGCCATGATCGAGGGTCGCATCGCCGGCATGGACGCGGCGCGCGGGCTGGGAAAAATGCCGCTGACTGAGTACACGGCACGGATGGTGGACCTGGAGCGCCAACTCGTCGAACTGCGCTCCGGTCCCATTTCGAAGCACATCCGCGCCGGGCTGGAGGATGTTTTATTCCTGTAAAATGCCATTCGTTGGGCGTAGGGCGGGGGCTCTGTACCCCGCCTGTTCTCGCAACCGACCTTCACCCCGTAAATTACGATGACGTATCGGCCGACCTTTAGGTCGAACCGTTCCGTAAATGTAGGGCGGGGATTTTAATCCCCGCCGCGGCGGCCCGCAGAGGGGCCGCCCTACACCGTTCCACCGCGGGTGACCGTGGACGGTCGCCCCTACGAGTCGGATACGCGGATTGCAGACGTAGGGGCGGGTGTCCACACCCGCCCGTAATATTTTAATTTAGGGCGGCATATGGAGCCGCCGCCCCGCCACATCAATCATGCACGGCCATCGGGACGGTTATATACCCGCACGCTTACCCTCACCCCGGACCGTCACCAGCAGGTCTCACCTGAGGGGACAGGTGGAAGGTTGGGGGGTTTCGCGCATCAGGCGGCGGGTTGCCTGATTACGCCCCGCTTCCGGCCGCCCAGTTGGGCGATGGTAACGCCGGTGAGGGTTATCACCCCGCCGATGACGAACCAGAGTGTAATCTGCTCCCCGACGAAAAGGGCGGCGAGAATCGTGGTGGCCACGGGCTGACCGTTGGCCATGACCGCCACCTGGCTCGCTTCCAGGCGCCCCAGGGCGTAATTCCAGCAGAAGTAGCCCACCACGACGGTCATGACGACGAGGTACGCCAGGCCGAGCCAGGCCAGCCAGCTCACCGAGGAGAGGTCGGCGGTGAGCGTCGCCGTGAGGCCGACGGGGGTGAAGAGGACCATCCCGGCGCAGACGGCCAGGGTCAGCGCCGCCAGCGTCCCGCGTCTCTCGACGAGGGGTTTCGAGAACGTCGTGTACAGCGCCCAGCTCGCCACGGCTCCCAGGACCAGAAGGTCGCCGAAGAGGTGTTCGGTCTGATAATTCAAGCCTTTCTGCGTCAGGAACAGGCTCACCCCGGCGAGGGAGAGGACCACGCCGAGCCAGCGCATCCGGCCGGGCCTCTCCAGGCCGCGCAGGCCGGCGAAGATGAGCACGAAAACGGGAGTCAGGGGATACAGGAGGCTTATCTGGGCCGGGGTGGAGAGCCGCAGACCGTAGAGGAAAAGGAGCGGATCGGCCATCACCACCAGGACACCGAGGCCGATCAGCCGGGGCAGCTCCTCCTTTTTGACGCGCAGGTCCACGCCCTTCAGCCCGCAGATGACGAGGAGAATGATCGCCGCGCCGCCGAAACGCAGAAAACAGAGGCTGAGCGGCTCCAACTCCGCCACGGCGTACTTGCCCAAAATGTACGTTCCGGCGGAGATGAGCGTCTGGGCGATGAGAGCCAGGTAGGCGAGGGCTTTTCCCGGTTTAGCCATTTGGAAAAATTCACCCGTGGTTGGGGATGACCTTTTCTGGTAGCATGGCGGCCATGTCGAAGGACCGCGGTCCGGCGCTTCTGGTGATGTTCGGTGTGGTGCTGGTCTGGAGCGGGGCCTTCGCCGCGCTGAAGTTCGGCCTCTCGACCCTCTCGCCCGGCGCGGCGGTCCTGCTGCGCTTTCTCCCGGTGTGGCTCGTCTGCGGCGTGTACCTCGTCCACCGTCGGCGGGAGTTCGCGAAACTTTTAAAGGGACACCCGTGGAAAATAGCGGGTGCCGGCCTCCTGGGAGTCGCCGGTTATCACCTCTTCCTGACCTTCGGGCTCGCCGGGGTCACCTCGGCGGCGTCGTCCTTGATCGTCGCCTGCGGTTCCCTCTTCACCTATCTTTTCAGCGTGCTGGCCCGGACGGAGCGTCCGCGTCTCGTCCGGTTCGCCGGCATCGCCGTGGCCCTGGGCGGCCTCTTCGTCGTTCTGCGGTACGGGTCGGGGGCGGGATTTAAACTGGAGTACCTGTGGTACGCCCTCGTCGTCTTCGGCGCGCCGCTCGCTTGGTCCGGCTACACCGTGGTCTCCAAGAAAATTATGAACGCGGGCTGCGACATCCGGCTCCTGACCGCGGCCACTTTTTTCCTGGGAGGCCTGCCGGCGTTCTTTTTCATTGACCGGACCTTCTTCGAGGCCTTCGCCTCACCCGGGACGCTCCTTTTAATCGGCGGCTACCTCGGGCTGGTCGCCTCCCTGGCGGGGTATTTCGCGTGGAACTGGGCGCTCTCGCGTTCCGACCCGAGCCAGGTCGCGGCGTTCATCGTCCTCATCCCCGTCCTGGCCCACCTGTGGGGGTACGTCTTCCTCGGCGAACTGTTGACGTGGCTGGCGGCGGTGGGGGGCGTCCTGGTGCTGGCCGGGGTTTTAATCGTAAACGTGGCAGGCAGGAATAAACTGTCGGAGCCCGGCCTTACGGGGCGCTCTCCGTGAATGGGATGGAAATGCCCCGGCGGTCGAGCTCTTCGAGGAGCTCGGCGGCGGGGACGGCCCGCTCCGGGGGCAGGGCGCCGCGCTCCGTAATCCGGCCGTCGGCCAGCATCCGCGCCGTGACCGACACCGGAAAACCGGTGCAGCGCATCATCGCCGTGAGCCCCGTATCCTCGTCGGCGTAGTCCAAGAGGCGGCAGGAGATTGTCAGCGGTTTACCATCCCTCTCGCCGGTGAACTCGCCGTGGAGGACCACCAGGTCCCGCCCCTCACCCGCCAGGTTTTCGAAGAGTTTTTCCAGGAGACGGCGCGGCCTAACCCTCCTCCCGTCCACCTCCACCTCGTCCTCACCGTCCAGGCCCAGCTCGAAGAGCGCGCGCACCAGCCGGGCGTGCCCCGGGTAGCGCAGCGTCTTGTACTCCAGGGAGCGGACCTTTCCGGTGAAGGTTTGTGGCAGGGTGCTGGAGCCGCCCGAGGTGTGGAAGGCTTCCAACTCGCCCAGCTCGGGGTCGTGGACCGTCTCGACCTCGGTCAGGGGCGCCACGGTGACGACCTTCCCCTCACGCAGGACCCGGCAGGGCTCCCGGTACTCGTTTACCAGCCCCTCGGCGGAGAAGACCAGCTCGTAGTTCCACTCGCCGCGCTTGGTTTGCGGCAGGCCGCCCACGCGGAGGCGGACGGTATCCAGGCGGTCGGTGAGTTCCGCGGCGCGCCGCGCGAGGACGTTGACCAGACCCGGCGCGAGACCCATGTCGGGGATGATCGTCACTCCTCGCTTTTTCGCCTCGCCGTCCAGCTCTAGTTGCCGGGCGACGACGTCCGAGTTGCCTCCCATGTCCACGAAGTGGGTGCACGCGGAGATGGCCGCCAGCGACAGGCCGAGGTTCAGCCGGTAGCTCGAGGCCGAGACCAGCGCGTCGCAGCCGTCAATCCAGCGCGCGACGGCCCTCTCGTCGGTCGCGTCCAGGCGACTGGTCCGCACCCGGTCATTGTCGAGCCGTCCGGCAAGGGCGTCGAGGCGCTTCTCGTCGGCGTCGGCCAGGCGCAGCTCCTCGAGCTCGGAGCTCCGCAGAAGGTCGTGGGCCACGGCCCGACCCATGAGGCCGGCTCCTAAAAGGGCGATTCGCATGGGCTCTCCCAGGCGGCACAGCCGCTTCTGCTATGAGTTGCGTCGGAGCCGCTATTCTACCATCGGTGGCGAATTACAAAAAGGGGCCCGCGGGCCCCTCGTCGCGCATGTAAACTAGTAGTCGAACCCGCCCGCGTCGCCGTATGGCTTGTCGCCAGCCGAGCCGTTCATCTCGGCGATGGCGCGCCGTATTTCTCCCGAATCCAGCCGCATCATCTCCAGCGTCGCCTCGTAGGAATTGGGGTCCGACTCCCCTCCACCGAAATCGTCGGAACCGCCCGTCTCGACCACCACCCCGCTCACGTCCACGTACCCGACCTCGCAGAGCCGGTCGGCGGCCTGGTCGTAGATGTAGTAAATCCCCATGTTCGGCTCGTAGGCCCAGACCGCGTCCGCGTTCGGGTCGTAGATGAAGAAGACCCGGTGGGCATCGTCCCAGGAGATGTAGAGCCCCAGCGCGGCGTCCCAATACCAGTTGGTCGTGTCAACCCCGGCCAGGGCGCCCGAGAACCCCAGGGCTAGAATCAGTGCGCCGCAAAGCGCCACGAAGAAGGCCCGGCTCATCGTCCACCTCTGCGTCTGTCGGCGGTTTTCGGTGTTCGTTCACAGTAGTATCTGCGGTTTCCCATCCACGGGGTGCCGGACGACGGTCAGCTCCGCGCCGTACACCTCGCGCAGGAGTTTTGGCCGGACCACCTCTTCCGGCCTCCCCTCGGCGATGATCCCCCCGCCGGAGAGAATCGCCATCCGGTCGGCGTACCGGGCAGCCAGGTTCAGGTCGTGGGTCACCATGAGGATCCCCCGGCCCTCGGCGGTGAGCTCCTTCAAGAGTTTTAAGAGATAGGCCAGCGACGATGGGTCCAGGTGGTTAGTCGGCTCGTCGAGGAGCATGAGCCGGGCGCCCTGGGCCAGGGCCTGGGCCAGAAAGACCCTCTGACGCTCCCCGCCCGAGAGCTCGCCGGCCGACCGCTCGGCCAACCGCCCGATGTCGCAGCGGCGCAGCGCGTCGTCGGCGGCGGACTCATCACCGGGAGAGTAAGTCCCGAAGCCCGTGAGGTTACCGTACCGCCCCAGAAGGACCACCTGACGGACCGTGTACCCCGGCGCATTCGGGAGTTCCTGGGGCAGCCAGGCCACGGTCCTCGCCCTCTCGACCGCGCTCAGGGAATTCAAGCGGCGGCCGGCCAGGGTCACTTCCCCGGCCTGCGCCGGTAAATAACCGGTGGCGACCGCCAGAAGGGTGGACTTGCCGGAGCCGTTGGGGCCGACCAGCGCCGCGAATTCGCCCGCGCCCACCGAGAGGTTCACCCCGCAAAGAACGGGTTGCGAGGCCGAGTACCCGGCAATGACCCCGCTGAGGCGAAGAAGGTTTTTGTCATCGTTGGTCATCGTCGTCCGGAGTGTTTCGGAAATTCATTTGAACCGAGGCGTGATTCGTTGCGTTCAACCGCAGGGGGCTGGTGTCCACACCCACCCGCGCACCGGGCTGCCGCGGGTACGCGACGCCGCATACTTTAGAAAATGTGCCCGATGGCCAGGTGGAGCTCCCAGTTGTCGGAGGTGTCCTTATAATCCTGCGGCGCGAGAGGCGAGATGATGCTGTTATTCCCCGGAGCCACGACGAAGCCCACGTCCAGCCGGACGGGGCCGATGGGGGTGACGTAGCGCACCCCGGCGCCGACCCCCACGGCGAGGTCGGCCGGGTCCATATCGGAAATTTTCCACCACACCATTCCCGTGTCCGCGAAGAAGCCGAGGGAGAAAGCGCTGTCCGGGATGTCCACCCGCAGCTCCGCGTTGCCCACCAGTGAGGCGACGCCGCCCAGGCTCACGCCCCGGGCGTTGCGGGGGCCCAGGCTGCGTTCGGGGAACCCACGGACGGAGTAGGCGCCACCGGCGTAGAACCGCTCGTAAACGGGCAGCGTCCGCGTGTCGTGGTGGAGGGCGGCCAGGCCGATGTAGCCGCGCAGGGCGAGGCTGACATGGTCGCCGAGGGGGATGTGGCCGGACAGGTCCGCGGTGAGCTTGTAGAAGTCGTTGTCGCCGCCCAGGGGGCCGCCGGCGTACTCGCCGTAGGGGAGGAGGTACACGCCGGAGCGGGGGTTGAAGGGGTTGTCGCGGGTGTCTATCCCGACGCGGGCGAAGAGGGCGCTGGTGTTCGAGTAGCCCTCCTCCTGGGGCAGGTCCGGGATGTCGTACTCCCAGAGGTTGACCCGTTCGAAGCGCAGCCCCAGGGCGCCGGTGAGCCAGTCGTAGAAACGCTGCTCCAGGGACAGGTCGCCGCCGAAGGAGTCCGCGCTGAAGCCGGTCCTCTGCTCGCGCCCGAAGTACACCCGCATCCTCCCCGAAAGCCCCCGCACCGACATGAGCCACGGCTCGCGGTAGACGGCCTGGTACAGCTCCTCCTCGAATTTACTGGTCTTGAAGGCGTAAACGAAGTCGGCCCCCACCTCCAGGTGCTGGAGGTTGCCCCAGAGGTTGTCGTCGCCCCAGGACACCTTGAAGCGCAGCCCGGACCCCGTGCTCTCCGAGTAGGTGTACCCGAGCTCGAAACCGACCCAGTTAGTCTTGTCGGGCTCCAATTCGAAGAGGATGCGGACCTCTGGTGACCGTTCGCTCTCGCCGACGATGGCGTAGCCGACGTTGGTAAAAATGCCGGTCGAATAGATGTTACGCTGGCTGGCGAAGACTTCCGAGGCCTTGAAGTATTCCCCCTCGCGGATGACTATCTCGCGCCGGATGACCCGCTCGATGATCGGCTCGTAGCCCTCGATGTCCACCCCGACCACCCTCACACGGGGCCCTTCGTCCACGGTCACCGTCAACCGGGCCCGGCGCTCCCCCCGCTCCTGCTCGACCTCGATGTTCGCGTAGAGGTAGCCGTGCTCGGCGAAGAGGCGTATCAGGTTCAGGCGGACGGCGTCGGAGTAGGTCAGGGTCCACACGTCGCCCGGCTCGAACCCAATCGCGGCCGAGATTTCCGCCTCGTCCACCAGCCCGGCGTGGAGGACGTCCACCGACTCAACCAACGTGGGCGGCCCCTCGTCTATGTCAACGTAGACCACGGTTCCGCCGCGCAGGCCGTACCGGCGGACGATTTGGGTTTCGATGTGGATTCCGGTGAAACCGTTTTCGCGGTACAGGTCCAGCAGGCTCTGCCGTCCGCGTTCCACCCGGCGCTCCGAGACGTACTGCTCCTCGCGCACGCCGAAAACCATTCCGAGGGTCTCCTGGGAGAGGTAGGCGTTCCCCCGGAAGGCGACCCGTACTATCTCGTCGTCCTCCGCCGCCCGGACGAGGGCGCTCGCGGCCAATAAGATAAGTGCTGCGCGTCGGAGCATTTTCTAAAACCCGATGCGGGCGTCGAAGTCCCAACGAAAGGCCCAGGGCGGACCGCCCGGCTCGGCCTCGTCTGTATAGGGCGCGCTCACCCAGAGCGGGAAGTTGAACTCCACGTAGATTGCGTCGCCCACGCGGAAACGGAGCATCGGACCGAAGGACGACCGCCAGAGCGTCTGTTCATCGAAGAGTGTCCGCAGTCCGTCGGCCACGGCCCCGCGGTCGAAGAAAACGCCGAATTCTATCCCGAGGATGACCGGCGTGTAGAGCTCGGCGCCCACGACGGCCATGTCGTCCGTGAAGAGGTCCAGGTCGTTGTAGCCCCGAATTTCGCCCGTATGGGGCAGCCGGATGAGGTCGTACTCGAAGGAGACGTCGTCCTCGGTGAGCTCGAACCGGCGCTGGTCCGGCGCGCGACCCTCGATGTGCCCGAACGCGCCCCGGAAGGCCGTCCACAGACAGGGGGCCATGCGCAGGTCCTCCTGCGCCCGGAGATAAAAGCGGCCGTAATCGAAGGGAGGATGTTCGGGGTTCAGGCGGGGCAGGGGGTCCAGGGCGTACTCGACGCCGAGGTGAAGCTGCGGCCCGCCCAGGGCGCCGCGGTCGTTCAGATTGAAAGAGGCGTAGACGGAGAGCTGTCGCCCGTCCTCGCCCTTTAAACGCAAGGCCCGGTCGCCGTGGTCCCAGCTACGCAGGCGGCAGTAATTCACCCCCAGGATGAACTCGAGCTCGGGAACGTGGGACAGGCGCGGCCGAATCGGTATGGTGAACTGCAGCGAGCCGCCCTGCTCGTCCTTGCGGGAGTAACCCGCCGTTCCGAGGCGCAATCCCGGGTACCAGTCGTCCAGGCGCGTGGTGAACTGGGCCAAGAGGTTCCAGTCACCATGCTCGAGGTTGCAGGTGGCGGAGAGGAGCAGGTCGTCGTCCCCCCAGATTTCCATGGGCAGGAGGTGGACCCCCTCGCGACCCCAGAGCGCGGCCCCCAGCCGCCAGGTGTCGTCGTAATCGGGCCAGGGGAAGGGCACGAGGAAGAGGGTCCAGGCCTCGGGATCCAGGGCGTCGGGCAGGATGCGAAATTCGAAGGCCGGCTCCTCGATCTCCCGCGGGGTGAGGGTGGTTTCAAATGAGCCGGTCGGCGCTTCGAGGCCGAGCTTCCCCGCCAGCTCCACGGCCGGGGCGTGACCGGCGACTTCGGCGAGGGATTCCAGAAGGAGGTCCTGTGTCGCCCGCCCCGTTTCGGCTTTTTCGAGGTAAGCCGCGACCGCCTCGCGCAGGACTCCGGTGTCCCAGCGTCGGGACCAGCGGATGAGTGCCTGCGCGGTCTTCTGCCGGACGGCGGCGTCGTAGGTCTCCGGCTGGTCGAAGGCGTCCGCCGCGGCTGATGGAGAACGGTCGCGCCCCGATTGCTTCAAATCCTCGATAAACGTGCGCGACAGCCACTCCTGCTCGACGCCGAGCACCGCCGCGGGCAACAGGTCCCGCCCCTCGCCGAAGACGCTCGTCAACGCCTCGCGGGCCGCCCAGTGGGCCAGGCCGTCCACCAGGAAGGGGTCGTCGTAGCCGTCCACCTCCCGACCGGTCCGGAACCACCGTCCGGCCATCTGCCGGGCGTAGGCCAGCTCGGGGAGGCGCACGAGTGGGTAGCTCGGTACGTCGCCAAGAAGGACCAGGCCGTCGTAGAACTCGTCGCCGGATAGGGGTACGTCGGCCGCGACGACGACGAGTCCCCCCTCGGGGGGACCGAACCAGTCGGAAAAACGGTCGAAAACCTCACGGGCGAAGTGGAGGTGCGCCTCCCCGCTCTCGTCCTCAGCCGTATCCGCCAGCTCCACGGCCAGGCCGCCCCAGACCTCCTCGATGACCGCGCCCCCTTTGACGAGAACGATGTCCGCCCCTCGGCAGCCCTTCCTCTCTATCGAATAAACGCCGTCCTCGTCAATGACGGCCGGACCGAGCAGAACCCACCCCGGACCGACGGCAAGGCTGACCGCGTAGTCCGCCGCCCGGGCGGGGAAGACGCCCCAGGGCAGCTCCCGCGCGTCCAGGTATTTACCGTCCCCGTCCACGGGCCAGGGCTGGGGGTGCCAGCCGGAGAGGACGACGAGATTATCCGCCGCGCCCCAGAGGTGGCGGAAGGTGGGGACGTGCGTGGTAAAGTCGAGGGAGACTTCCAGCGGGCCATCCGGCACGGGGCCGACGGTCAGCCGGACGCCCTCGACGCGGAAATCGTCCGCTTCCTCTCCATTGATGGAGAGCCGCGTGACATCCATCCACCCGTCGAAGGAATAGGCGCCGCGGTTATTGTCGGAAAAAAGGCCCATTTCCTCCACCGGGCCGGTGAAGGACGGGTCGCGGTCGCGGTCGGCGGGAAGGTAGAGCAAAAGTTCGTCCCCGACCGCCTCTTCGAGGGCCATCGTCAGCGTGCCGTTTATCGAATCGCCCTCGATCGCGGCGTCAATCACGACCGTCGGCCCCGCGGCGGCGCCGGAAGCGAAAAAAAGCGCGATGGGGACGGCGAGCCGCACTGAAAACTCCCAAAACCTTGACAGATGCGCCAAAATCGCCTATATTCTACCACACTTGCTTGCGGAAGGCGTCCGCAGGAGGTTCGAGGTGGCCTGGGGATTCCTGGGAGTGGCGGTTCTTGGCCTGGCCCTGCTGGTCGGCGGTTTCTGGCGCGCTCAAGTTACCGAGCGTCGCTGGGTGCGCGTCGTCGGCCCGCCCGTTGCCGTGTTGGGCCTGATCGTCTTCTTCCTGGGTGTCCTCGTAACCACCGTGCCGGGCTTCTTCGGCTAGGTGGGCCGGCTGGGAGGTTAGTTTGGTTGGGGCCTGAGGGTATCTCGACTGTGAAACAAGCTTCCGATTGAACCGGCCCGCCGCGAAACTTCCTCTCGTCGCGGTTTTTTTAAGGCTTAAGGAGTTGACGTGCCTTCTGACAAAAACGCAGTCCGCCTCCGTTTTCCCGACGGCTCGGTCAAGGGCTACCCCGAGGGCGTCCGTCCACTGGACATCGCCCTGGAGATTAGCCCGGGCCTTGCCCGCGCGGCGGTGGGCTCTCTCATTGGTGATTTACTCTGGGACCTGAACCGTCCGCTCCCCGCCGGGGAGCACGACTTCCGGCTGGTGACCTTTGACGACCCCGAGGGCCGGGAATTTTACCGGCACACGGCGGCGCACGTCCTGGCCACGGCGGTGCAGGCGCTCTACCCGGAGGCCCGCTTCGGCATCGGCCCCGCCATCGAAAACGGCTTCTACTACGATTTTCTGGTGGAAAAGCCTTTCACCGATGACGACCTGGCCGCCATCGAGGACAAGATGCGGGAGATCATCAAGGCCGACCTGCCCCTCGTGCGTCGGGTCGTCTCCCGGGAAGAGGCGCGGGCCGAGATGGAGCGCCGGGGCGAGTTGCTGAAAGTCGAGCTCATAGACGAACTGCCCCCCGAGGCAGAGGTGACCTTCTATTCAGACGGTGACTTCGTGGACCTGTGCAAGGGGCCGCACCTGCCCTCCACGGGGCGGCTCGGCGTGGTCAAGCTCCTGTCGGTGGCCGGCGCGTACTGGCGCGGCGACGAGCGGAGACCCATGCTCTCGCGCATCTACGGCGCGGCCTTTCCGAAAAAGAAGCAGCTCGACGAGTTCCTGGAGGGCATCGAGGAAGCCAAGCGGCGCGACCACCGCAAGCTGGGCGCCGAGATGGAACTATTCTCCATCGCCGAAAACTACGGCCCGGGGTTGATCCTCTACCACCCCGCCGGGGCGACGCTGCACTACGAGATAGAAAAGCTGGCGCACGAGATGCACCGCGAGCGCGGCTACGATCTGGTCCACACGCCCCACGTCTTCCGTACCGAACTTTGGAAAATGTCGGGTCACTACGACCACTACAAGGACAACATGTTCTTCGCCCGACTGGGAAGCGGCGAGGCGGAATACGCCGTCAAGCCGATGAACTGCCCGGGGCACGTGCTCATCTACTCCCACGGCCTGCACTCCTACCGGGAGCTGCCCGTCCGCTATTACGAGTTCGGTCACGTGTACCGCAACGAGATGTCGGGCGTGCTGCACGGCCTGATGCGCGTGCGGGGCTTCACCATTGACGACGCCCACATCTTCTGCACGCCGGAGCAGCTCGAGGACGAAATCGTCGGGGTCATCCGTTTCGCCCAGGACTTCATGGGCGTCTTCGGCCTGCCGATGAGCTACGCCCTGGCGACGAGGCCGCCGGACGCCATGGGGTCCGCGGAAATTTGGGACCAGGCCACGGTCGCCCTGGAGCACGCCCTGGCACGGCTCGGGGTGCCCTACGTCGTGGATTCGGGCGGCGGCGCCTTCTACGGCCCGAAGATAGACATCAACGTCACCGACGCCCTGGGCCGCAAGTGGCAGACGACGACCTGCCAGGTGGACTTCAACTTCCCCGAGCGGTTCGATCTGGACTACGTGGGGGAGGACGGCGCCCGGCACCGGGTGGTCATGGTGCACCGGGCGGTCCTGGGGAGCTTCGAGCGGTTCATCGGCGTGCTCATCGAGCACTTCGCGGGGAATTTCCCGCTCTGGCTCGCCCCTGAACAAGTTCGAGTATTGCCGATTACCTCGGACGTAAACGACTACGCCCACGAGGTGTTGGACAAATTCACCAGAGCGGGGTTTAGGGCGAAGATAGATGACAGCAACCAAAAGCTGAGCATTAAGATAGCTAAAGCAACTGAAGCCAGGGTAAACTACATGGCTATCTGTGGTCGTGTGGAAAAACAGGAAAAAGGCGTTTCATTGCGGAGACACGACGGAAAAAACACGCGCTCTAGCGTGGAGGTCGCCATCGAGTTCCTCCAGCGTGAAATTGACGCCTACCGAAGCGGAGGATGGGCTGTTACTGCGTAATCCTCGAAATTTCGGCCGAAGGCCGGCTTGCCCTCCCTAGAAGGGAGGGATGGGAGGGTTGAAGCGCGTGCTGCCGGTGGCGGAGGAGTTTCTCGAATACGCGGAAAAAGTGGCGAACGAGTTCAGGGAAAAGGGGTTGCGCGTCCGCGTGGACGCGAAGGATTCGAAGCTCGGGGCGAAGATCGCCGTGGCGGAGACGGCCAAGGTCAAGTACATCGTCGTCGTCGGGAAGGCCGAGGCGGAGGCCGGGGACATAAACCTGCGGCCGCACGGCAAAAAGGCGTTCAACATGAGCCTTTCCGAGGCGGTAGACGAGCTGGTGAAGGAAAACGACGGGCGTCTGCTGGCCGGTCGGTGGTGACCGACCGGCGTCCGGAGCGGACGCACGGCCGCACTGTGCATTTTTACCCGAGGGGATCGGGCTCGACCCCGGTCGGGCGGCCGGTTTATTTCATTTGACTTGCCGCGTGTATTCATGCTATAAAAGCGCGGCTCCGCTTGAGGTTGCCGGAGGTGTTCCATAGCTAAAGACCAATCTCGCGTCAATGAGCGGATACGCGTCCGCGAAGTGCGGGTGGTGGATGAGGAGGGCACACAGGTCGGCGTAATGCGCACCCTGGACGCCCTCGACCTGGCCCGGAGCAAGGGGCTGGACTTGGTGGAGGTGGCCCCCAACGGCCGACCGCCTGTCTGCCGGATAATGAACTATGGGAAGTACCTCTACCAGCAGTCGAAGCGGGAACACGCGGCACGGAAGAAACAGCGGAACTTTTCGGTCAAAGAGATAAAGCTGAGGCCCAAGACCGGCGAGCACGACTTCACCTTCAAGCTCCGCCACATCGAGGAATTCCTGGCGAAGCTCAACAAGGTGAAGGTCACCATCCTCTTCCGCGGTCGTGAGCGGACGCACCCCGAGATAGGGGAGAGGATTCTCGCCCGGATAGCGGAATATTTCGGCGAGCGGGTGGTGGTCGAGCAACCGGCCCGGTTCGAGGGTCGCAATATGACGATGGTCCTGCTCCCCGGAGAAATGTTCAAAGAAGCGGCCAAGACCTAACCGACGAGGTTTCAACTCCGAGAGTCGTACCCGTTCAGCCACTCATCATGCCAAGTCCTAATCTGCGAGGTTTCAACGTTGCCGAAGATGAAAACGATAAAGGGCGCGGCCAAGCGTTTCAAGCCCACGGCCACGGGCAAGCTCAAACGCCACAAGGCGCTCTTCAACCACATCCTGACCAAGAAATCCGCCAACCGCAAACGGCGTCTGAGCCAGAGCACCCTGGTGACCACCCGGGGGGACGTCAAGCGGATCAAACGGATGCTCGGTATATAGAGGTGCCGGTATGCCCCGAGTGAAAAACAACGTCGCCTCCCGCCGCCGTCGGAAGAAGGTCCTGGCGCAGGCCAAGGGCTATCAGCACGGCCGGAGCCGGCTGATTACCACCGCACAGGACGCCGTCCGGAGGGCGCTGCAGTACGCCTACCGTGACCGCCGGAAGAAGAAGGGGCATTTCCGCCGCCTGTGGATAGCCCGCATCAACGCCGGCGTCCGGGAGCACGGCATGAGTTACTCGCGATTTATCAACGGTCTGGCCAAGGCGGACGTCCACCTCGACCGGAAAATCTTGGCAGACCTGGCCGCCACCGATCCGAAGGCGCTGGAGCATCTGGTCAAGGTAGCCAAGGGTTAAGATATCGTCGGTGGACGCCCGGCTGTGGCCTGAAAAGCACGGCCCGGGCCCGCGGTTGCCGTGGGCCCGTTTTTTCAACCGGACGTGTATGTGCTGAAGAATCTGGAATACATCGAGGTGGACGCGAAGCGGCGGATTGCGGCCGCTTCGGACCCCAAGAGCATCGAGGACCTGCGCGTCGAGTTCCTCGGCCGCAAGGGTAAGCTCACCGAGCTCCTGCGCCGCCTGGGCAATCTCAGCCCCGAGGAGAGGCCCCGGGCCGGGGCCCGGGCCAACGAGGTGAAGACCGCCATCCAGCAGGCCCTGACCGCCCGCACCGCCGAGCTCGCCGCCGGGGAGAAACGGGAGCCCCTTCTCGACTACACCCTCCCCGGGCGGAAGGTGGAGGTTTACCGGCGACACCCCGTGAACCAGGTCATCGAGGAACTTGTCTTCATCTTCTGCGACCTGGGGTTCAGCGTGGCCGAGGGACCGCTCATCGAGACGGAGCATTACAACTTCGACGCCTTGAACACCCCGCCGGACCACCCGGCGCGCGACGAGAAGGACACCCTCTTCCTGCGCGACTTCCCGCTGCTGCTACGGACCGAGACCAGCCCGGTCCAGGTGCGAACGCTGGAGAGAACGAGGCCGCCCGTGCGCATCATCGCTCCGGGGCGCTGCTACCGCAACGACACCGCCGACGCCCGCCACCACCCCGTCTTCCACCAGATAGAGGGTCTGTGGGTGGACGAGGGCGTTTCCTTCGCGCACCTGAAGGGAATCCTGCTGGAGTTCGCAAAAAGCCTGTTCGGCCCCGGGGCGCAGGTGCGCTTCCGGCCTCACTTCTTCCCCTTCACCGAGCCCTCGGCGGAGATAGAGGCCACCTGCCCCGCGTGCGCCGGCAACGGCTGCAAGACCTGCTCCGGCACGGGCTGGATCGAGCTGGGCGGGGCGGGGATGGTGGACCCCGCGGTGATCGCGCCCCTGGGGATAGACCCGGAAATTTACACCGGCTTCGCCTTCGGCATCGGCCCCGAGAGAATAGCCATGGTGCGCTACGGCGTCAGCGACATCCGGCTGTTCTACGAGAACGACCTGCGCTTCCTGCGGCAGTTTTAAAGGTTTTCCCGTGAAGCTGAACACCGAGTGGCTCACCGACTACGTCGAGCTGGACGCGCCGCCCGAGAAAATCGCCCGGGCGCTGACCGAGTCCTGCGCCGTGGCCGAGGCGGTCTACGACCCCTACGCCCACCTGGGTAAAGTGGTCGTCGCCCGCCTGGTCTCCGCCGAACCGCTGGCCGGGTCGGACAAGCTCTACCGCTGCGACGTTGATTACGGGGAGGGGACGGCGACCGTAATTGCCGGTGCGCCGAACACGAAAGCCTGCGTCGGCAAACTGACGGCCTACGTCCCGCCGGATACCGTCCTCCCCTTCGGGACCGTGACCGAGCGGGAGCTCTTCGGCGTGACGAGCGCCGGGATGCTGGCCAGCGGCCTCGAACTGGGTCTTTCCGCCGACCACACCGGCCTTCTCGTTTTGGAAAAAGGTAAGGTCGGTCAGCCTTTAGTGGACCTCTTCGACGTCCCGGCGACCGCGATTATTGACCTGGAAACGACGCCGAACCGGCCGGACACCCTGAGCCACCTGGGCCTGGCGCGGCAGCTCGCGGCCGTTATAGGCGGCAGATTTCTCTTCCCCGAACCGGAAATAAAACCCGCGGTCGTAGACGACGGTTCGCTGGTCCGCATCGAATGCCCCGAGCTGTGCCGCCGGTACGTGGGACTCGTCGTTCGCGGGGTGAAGGTCGGCCCCAGCCCCGACTGGCTGACCCGCCGGCTCATCTCCATCGGCCACCGGCCCATCTCCAACATCGTGGATGTGACGAACTACGTCCTGCACGGTCTGGGCCAGCCGTTGCACACCTTCGATTTGACGAAGCTCGCCGGGGGGCGGATCATCGTCCGCCGCGCAAGCCATGGGGAGGTTATCGTCTCCCTGGACGGCGACGAATGTCGCCTCACGCCGGAGATGATGGTCATCGCCGACGCCGAGCGCCCGGTGGCCGTGGCCGGTGTGATGGGCGGCCTGGAATCGGGCGTCGTCGCGGAGACGACGGACATTTTAATCGAGAGCGCGTGGTTCGAGCCGTCGAGCGTCCGCGCCACGAGCCGGGAGCTGGGGCTGGAATCGTCATCGTCCCACCTCTTCGGGCGGGGGGCCGACCCGAATCTGGCGCCCGTCGCCGCCCGCTTCGCCGCCGAATTGATAGCTGAAATCGCCGGGGGGACGGTGGACGGATTGCTCCACGACTGCCACCCCGTTCCGTACAAACCGCCGGAGGTCCTGCTGCGCTGGGGCCGCGTGGGCAAACTCCTCGGCTTCGACGTCACACCGGAGGAGGGGAGGCGGATTCTCACCGCCCTGGGCTGCGCCCCGGTCACCGAGGATGAGTCCGGCGCGACCTGGACCATCCCGAGCCACCGGCCCGACCTCTCCCGGGAGGTGGACCTGATAGAGGAACTGGCCCAGGTGGCGGGCTACGACAACGTGCCGGTGGAGCTTCCGCGCCTGACCGCGGCCCACCTGAACCGGCCCGACCCGCTGATGCCGATGCACACGGCCCTGGCCGCCGCCGGCTGCCAGGAGGTCCTTACCACCGACTTCGTATCACTGGAAGAGGCGGAGGGGCTCGGATTTTCCGAGAAGGACCTCGTGGCCGTGAAGAACCCCCTGGACAAGGGGCACCCCTACCTGCGCCCCTCGGGCTTCATCGGCCTGTTGAACGCGGCCCGGCACAACGCCTCCCGCGGCGCCGAGGATTTGCGCTTCTACGAAATAGCCACCGCCTTCACCGTTTCCGGGAAAGCCCCCGTCGAAGTGAAGCGTCTCTGCGTTCTTCTGGTCGGTGAGCGGCCCGCCGACGGCTGGCTCACCCGGGCGCGAAACCTCGACTTCTACGACCTGAAGGGCGTGTGCACGGCTCTCCTGGATGCCGTGAAAATCGGCCCCACGGAGCTCGTCCCGCGAGAGGCGACGGAGGGGACTCCCCTCGAACTGGCGGTCGGTCTGGATGGGACGACCGTGGGCCGACTCCTGCGTTTCGGTGAAAAACTGCTCGCCGCCTATGACCTGGAGGAACGGGCCGCCTGGGGCCTGGAACTGGACCTCGAACCGCTGCTGCGCCGCGCGGGGGACGTGAAAATCGAGCCGCTACCCCTCTACCCACCCGGAACCCGGGATCTGGCGCTCGTCTTTGACGAGGGCGTCCGGCACGCCGATATAGTGGAGGTCATTCGCTCCGCGGGCGGCGGGCTTTTGGAGGACGTCCGCCTCTTCGACGTCTACGTGGGCAGGCAGGTGGGCGCCGGTAAACGCTCCCTGGCCTACTCCCTCATCTACCGCGCCCCGGACCGCACGCTGACCGACGAGGAGATTGACGCGGCGCACGAGAGAATCGTAAAAACACTCCGGGAGCGCTTCAGCGCGGAGCTACGGTCTTAGCGGCAACCGTTGGCGGGGTCGTTATGGCCGCCGAAGCCCGTAAACGACCCCTCGATTCAGCACGGAGAATTAAAAAAAGCGACAGTCCCGGTTCCCGCCCTTGCGCGGCGCCCCGGCTTTCGTTTAAGATGGGGAAAATATCCACGCTCCGACTCCAGTGGAGGTGTTCGTGGAAGAGCTCCTGACGAAACTCGAAAACAAGGTCAAACAGGCACTGGAGCGGATAGAAGAGCTCGAGTCGCAGAATACTCGGCTCAAGGAGGATAACGACTCCCTGGTCGAGACCAACCTGCGCCTGCAGGAGGAGTTGGGGGAAAAGGAGGAGGAAGTCGGCGTAATAGCCGAGCTCCGCACCCGCCTGGAGGCCGCCGAGGCAAAGCAGGAGCTCGCCCGCCGGCGTATCGAGGCCATCATCGCCGAACTGGACGAAATTCTGGCACAGAGCGCTGAGGCCCACGGGGAGCCGGTCGAAGTCGAAGCGAATCCTTCCGACGAAATGGAGAGACCCGTCCCGCCGGGCATCGCGTTCCCCGTGGAGGTCGAAGAGCCGCTGTATGCCGGTGAAGAGGAACTTGGCGAGATGTCCGAGGACACCTTCCCGCTCCTGGATTTCGAGGAAGGTGGAAAAACACCCCCGGACGAATCCGGACCCCTCCCGGAGGAAAACGACGATTTCCCAGACATCGAGGAGGAGTCGGATTCCAAGCCGCTCGGCATGGACAGCCCGACAACCGAGGAAGACAACCCGGAGAAGGACGACGACAAGGACCCCTTCGGTGGCTCCTTTTGACAGACCCTCCTTCCGGTTAGCCCTGGTCTGGCTTCTCGTGCTGACCGCCTCGGCAGTCTCCCAGGACACCGGGTCCATTCCCGAATCACCCACCCGTGAGCCCACCGCCGAGGAGATGGAACGAGAACGTCTCCTCGAAACCGCTTCCCGAGAGGCCTACCTGGATTCGGATTCCGATTCGCTCCTCGTCGCCACCGGCGCCGAGCGGCGAGCCGAGTCCACCCCCTTCGCCGTCACCGTCGTCACCGGCGCCCGCCTGCGAGAACTGGCCTATACCACCCTGGCCGACGCCGTCGTGGGACTGGCCGGTATGTACCCAGACTGGCGCTACCGCATGGGCCAGTACGCCGGGGTGGGCATACGCTGCTCGCCGACCCAACGGGTTCAGATTCTCATGGACGGGATGCCGCTCGACCACGGCCTGACCTGGTTCGAGGCCCTGTCCACCGTACCGCTCGACGTTGTCCGGCGGGTGGAAATTCTTCGGGGACCCGGGGGTGGGTTGTACTCCGCCGGTCTGGGCGGGGTGATCAACATCGTAACACGCAATCCCCAGAGGCTGACCCTGGCCCTGGCCGAGGTCGCCGGCGGCAGCGGTTCCTTCAGCAACCAGCGGTACTGGGGCAGCTTCTCCAATACCGCCTGGATCGTGCAGTACAAGGTCGGGGGCTACAAGTGGAGCCACATCGGCGGGATGGACGAACTCGAGCGCGACGGGGGCTCGCTGGACGTCGAGGTACGCTTCGATTTGGACCGCCCCGAGCCTGGTGAATACGTGAACGGCGCACAGATCGGCCTCTACGCGAACACATTCTACTCCCGAGCCGGGGACCGCTGGTCGCTGAATGTACCCATGTGGCGGGACGACTTCAACCTCTACCACTACGGAGCTTACGCCCGGGCGCCCCTCGGCGCTTGGGGCGACTGGCGCCTGGACCTCCGCTACGCGGAGACGGAGCGATCCCGATACCCCCTGGGCTGGGACTACCGTTTCCAGCGCCAGGACCTGCGCGAATTGGAAGCGTCGTACTACACGGAGAAGACGGTGGACGCCGTCACCCGGCTGGACGCGCTGCCCTGGGAGGGCGGCCGCCTCGGGCTGGTCCTGGACGGTTTCTGGGAAGAGGCGGAGGGGCTCGACCGCGTGGGCCTCTACGACGCCGGGGCCGCGGTGGACCTGGAGCAGGGACTCTTCGGCGGGACGACGCAGCTCGCGGGAGGTGCGCGACTGGACTACTACGCCCTCTACGGTTGGACGCCCACCTTCCGTTGCGGCATCCTCCAGGGCCTGCCCCACAACCGGGGGACCGATTCGCTCTTCTTGAACTTCGCCGACGGCTTCCGGACGCCCACGGAGGACGAGCTGGACCGGGCCGGCGAGCTGGAACCCGAACGGGGCTGGGAGTTAGAAAGCGGGGTAAGGCTTAACCGCCTGGCCCCACTCACATGCGAGCTGACAGCTTTCTACCGCGAGATTACCGATGCCATCCTGCCCGGCGACACGGTTTGTAACCAGCCGGGAATCACCGCGGCCTACGGAGGCGAAGTCGAGCTGGCCCTGGGCCCCTTCTCCGAGCCGTACATACACGGGACACGGACGAGGAGCGAGCCTTTGGCCTTCGTCTGGGACTTTCCCATAAACCTGCGCGCAGACGGCTCCCTCGTCTGGGAAAAGGGGCCGGAACAGGTAACGGAGCCATACTTCATGGTTCGGGGTACCCTGGGATACGTGGACGATTTTTTTCAGAACGACCTCGTCGTCACGGGCGAGGCCGTGCTCACCTATTTCAACCGACGACCCGATCTGGGCTACCCCGGGGAACCCTCCGTAGAACCGGAAACCGATGATACCCTTGAACAGCTCACCCTGGACCTCTTCCTCCGTGCGCGTGTGATTGATTTCGACGTTTCCTTCCGCCTGAACAACCTTATCGGGGCGGCGAAGAGCTACTCCACGGCCGGTCGGCTGACCGAGCCCATCGGCTTTTCCCTCACCCTGAGCTGGGTCTTATACGACTGACCCCGGGGGCATAATTGGCCAAACTTTACCTGATAAGCGACGCCGAGCTCGATCCGGAAGGGATGCTCGCCCTTTACGACGCCGCGATGCTCGAAGGGACGGGCGCGTTCCAGCTCCGGGTCAAGGACCAGGACGACGCGGCTTTCTTACGTCTGGCGGAGGAGTTCGTCGAGCGGTGCCGGAAGGCCGGCGTGCCATTCATCGTCAATGACCGACCCGACGTCGCCCTGCTGGTCGGCGCCGCCGGGGTGCACCTGGGCCAACGCGACCTGCCCGTGGGGCGGGTTCGAAGGCTGGTCGGTCACGGGATGCTCGTCGGCAGGACGGTACGCAACCCGACACAAGCCGGCTCCGCGGTGCAGGCCGGGGCGAGCTACGTCGCCCTGGGACCCTGTTTCGCCACACCGATAAAACCGGACCAGAGGCCGGTTGGCATCAGAATACTCCGTCAGACGGTGCAGACGACCGATGCGCCGGTCTGCGCCATCGGGGGGATAACGCCGGTCAACCTCAGAGAGGTTCTGGACGCGGGGCCGGCTTACGTGGCAATAGTGTCGGCGATTTCACGCTCGGACACCCCGTTACAGGTGAAGAATTTCCTCCTGGAAACGATGAAGCGGGACGAGAAACGTCAACAGAGATAAAACGATCGCCTCAGACGGCCGTAGAGCGACGATCTGGTTTTCAATAGGGGTTGGACACCCCGAAAACACCTGAAAAGTAGTCCCGAAAAGCCGGACCTTTTATTTAAGGAATCACATTTCCTAACCGGACCACGCCAATCGGAAGAAGGCTTTAACAAACAGCATCACAAGGTTTATGACCCTGCCACAAAAGAACAGGAGGAATGTGGCAAAGAGGAAGGACACGCCTGTCGAGTTTATATCAACCTCTTGAATGACCCGCCCTTTTCGGCGGCCCGTGGAAGGGCCGCCATACACCTTTTACA
>Ga0307378_10000879_pt1 | contig 50288 bp, 37 predicted proteins | sample UN1MG_FD_202238 | JGI IMG/M metagenome (GOLD analysis project Ga0307378, IMG submission 202238) | Soil microbial communities from Risofladan, Vaasa, Finland - UN-1 | ecosystem: Environmental > Terrestrial > Soil > Coastal area > Acid sulfate soil | place: Finland: Risofladan, Vaasa | collected... | reverse complement strand
AAATCGATCAGTGTATCAAGATACGTTACAGTCTTCCGGCGGATACCGGCATCGGGTGTTGTAAAATGCAGACCTTTTGGCGGAGGCGCCAACAGCCAATGCAGGCCGACGCATGCGAGGCCGGCGTTTTTCATTACCGAGACCATTTCTTTGCGCCCTGTCGGGCCTATTTCCTGCACACCTTCTTCGACCAGAGTAAACGCTGCGATTTCGATTCCCTCATAACCGGCGTCGCTTACAATCCGGCATTGCTCGGCCCAGCTCAATTCGGCCATGCTCTCGTTGCACATCGCGTATTTGAAGCCGGCCCATTCTCCATGCACCGCTTCGTTTTTATGACAGCTCAGCGTCAACCCACTCAGCGCGGCAGCGCCCAGAATACTCCCCGATGTTTTAATAAAATCTCTGCGACTATAGTTTGACATGATTCTTCCTCAGCAACATTTCAAGTCATTCCCCGAAATACGTATTCCCACGCGACCCAGTCATAAACATGAATTTTTCTGTCATGCCTTGGGCCGTTTGAAGATTATATCGCATTCTCCCGGCAATTGGAATAGTGGCTAAAATTAGCTTTTGGAACCGGATGTATGGAAAGACGTGACGAAATAGTCAAATCATGGCATAATACCTATGTTAAAATGTGAAGCTATTATAAGGGATTAGCATGTTTAGTCGAAAATATCTTTTAACGATTTTAGTCTTTTGTCTTGTGAGCGTGAACTCAGTATTTGCCGGTGAGCAGGCCGGCAAGCCGAAGGGTTACTCGATACCGCTGATTGACCTGGCCGGCGAGACTCACCGCCAGATCATCGTCGACAAAGAGCCGGGCCAGTATCTCGGCCACCCGACGACGGTTCTGCTGGAGGATAATAAGACCATTATTACGGTTTACCCGAAAGGGCACGGGCGTGGGGCTGTCGTTATGAAAAAGAGCACCGACGGCGGTTTGACCTGGTCGCAGAGATTGGCCGTGCCGGAGAACTGGGCGACGTCACAGGAAGTGCCCACGCTCTACCGGGTAATCGACTTGCAGGGCAAGAAACGTCTCATTATGTTCTCGGGATTGTATCCCATCCGAATTGCAGTCTCAGAGGATGACGGCAGGGCGTGGACGCCGCTTCGGCCGATCGGCGATTTCGGAGGGGTCGTTGCGATGGCCTCTCTGGTCCGGCTGAAAAATGGGGACTATATGGCCCTGTTTCACGATGATGGCCGCTTCCTTCGCGGTGCCGGCAAGAGAACGAAATTCCAGGTTTTCAAGACGATTTCCAAAGATGGAGGCCTGACCTGGGGCCAGCCGGAGGTGATAACGGAACACCCGGCGGCGCATTTATGTGAGCCGGGAGCGATAAGGTCGCCTCACGGCAAACAAATCGCCTTGCTGCTGAGGGAGAACAGCCGTAAATACAATTCTTTTGTCGTTTTCAGCAACGATGAGGGACGTACCTGGTCCGAGCCTGTCGAGCTGCCCGGTGCATTGACCGGTGACCGGCACACCGGCCGGTACGCGCCGGATGGAAGGCTGTTTATTACTTTCCGTGACACGACACATGAAAGCCCAACGAAAGGCGATTGGGTCGGATGGGTGGGGACATATGAGGATATTGTCAATGGCAGGGAGGGGCAGTATCGTGTCCGGCTTATGGATAACTACAAAGCAGCGGATTGCGCTTATCCGGGCCTGGAGCTGCTGCCGGACGGGACATTTGTCACGACAACTTACGGACACTGGATTAAAGGTGAATCGCCTTTTATCGTAAGTGTACGCTTCAAATTGGAAGAAATCGACGCTAAAGCTCGTACGATAAATTCAAAGGAGACTTTAAGATGAAAAAGAAGATTGAGCTTGTTTTAATGCTGGCGCTTTTGCTGGCATCAAATTCAATTGGCCGGCAAAGAGCCGAACAACCTGTGGAATTCAAGAAGATATCCGACAGACTGTTTGAGATTGTGGGCGGACGGGGTTCGCAGGGGGGAGCATATATTGGCGATGACGGCGTGCTCGTGATCGATGCGAAGATGGACAAGGCATCGGTCGACCAGGTCGTCGAAGGAATTAAGCAAATCACCGACAAACCAATCAAGTATCTCGTGAACACCCACGGTGACGGCGATCATATCGTGGGAAATCGATATTTTCCCGAAACAGTGACCGTCATAGCGCACGAAAATTGCCGGAAGGATTTTTTTCTACCGGGCAGAAACGGTGCTGCTTCGGAATGGAGCAGGCCGGACTTGGCGCCTTTCGTGCCGTCGCTGACATTCAGTGAAAAGATGAACATAAATCTTGGCTCTAAAACGGTTGAGTTGTGGTATTTCGGCGTGGGCCACACGACAGGTGACACCGTAGTTTATTTTCCCGAAGAAAAAGCTGCCTTTATCGGCGACCAGATATTCTTGACGAGAGCCCAGCTTATCCATTCTTATAAGGGGGGCGATTCATTCGAGCATATCAAGACGCTTACAAGAATGCTTGATACGATAGATGCGGAAAAATTCTGCAGTGGTCATAGCGAACTGACAAATCGTGCCGGGATAAAGAATCATATTGGCCAGATGAAAAAGCGGCACGAAAAAATCAGAGCACTAATTGCGAAGGGAAAGAATACCGAAGAGATAAAGAGCGAATTTGAGGAGAGCGAGGCCAGGCTAATCGAAACTATATGTGATGAGATAAAGAAAGCTTCCCAGTGATAGAGTTCGTTTTGATAAACACAGTCTAATCCTCAAACGACTCTTCATAGAACTTGTACGGGGTCTCTTTCATGCCGACTCCGGCATACGTGTTTTGGCCGGTATGATTTGATTGCTCGACATAGAGGCGAAATCCACACACGTTTTGCTCGTGCGATGCCTTTTGCTTCAGGAATTCGTAGAGCTTTTTGAAAATGCCTCGCCGGCGAAACTCCGGCTTGACATAAACACTCTGAATCCACCAGAACAGGCCGCAGCGCCAGTCGCTCCACTCATAGGTCACCATGCATGAGCCTACAACTTCATCTGCTATTTCGGCGACAACGTAAAAGCCGTGCTGCGGATTTTTGAAAAGCGTTTGTACGCCCTGATTGACTATGGGCGGTGAGAGCTGTTTCCGCTCGGTCTCCCGTGCCAATGCGATGTTGAATTTCACCAGCGTCTCTACATCTCTTTCTTGTCCGGTTCTAACCGATATGGCATCCGGCATTGTTTTCACCTCATCTCTTGAAGGGCTCATAAGTGACGACATTTATTTCTGTAAAACATTATAATCAGAAATGAAAAATAATTCAGCAAAGATTCTATTTCCTGTTCCGGCAGGTTTTGCTCTTGATTTGTACAGGTTTTGTTTGTATTTCGTAGTTTTGTATTTGGGATAGAAGATCAGGTCGTCTCTTCGTGTGCTCATCGGAGAACAGGTATGGCATATAAAAGGAGTTTCGCAGCGCAAGCATAAGCGTCTGGAATGGACATCCGTTGAAGTCGAAAAAAATCATAAAAATTGCGATAGTTATCATCATTTTGGGCATCGGGTCCGGCTTGCTCGCCTATTTTTTCCCGCGCAATCAAGAAAATCCCCCAACGGCCATGTGGTACAGTATTGTTCCTCCCATGCTGGCTATCTTGCTGGCTTTTCTGACGCATCACGTCCTGCTCAGCCTGGGAATTGCTCTTGTTGCCGGTGGTTTTCTCACTGCGGTTCCGCAGGCTCCGTTGAGTATTGACGCCTGGCTGCAGGGATTAAGAGCAATAAGTACCTGTGTCACGGACACTGTGACAAGCAGCACGAACCTTCTGATACTCGCCTTCATACCGCCGATTTTTATGATGATCGAGATTATTATGGCCTCGGGAGGTTTTCGGGGGATTATTTTGTGGCTGCTCAAATGGGTTAAGGCCGGAAGGTCCGCTCAGTTGGCGACGGCACTGATGGGGCTGCTTTGCTTTATCGACGACTATGCGAACGCGATCATCGTCGGCTCGATGATGCAGCCCATTACGGACAGATTTCGCGTCAGCCGGGAGAAGCTTGCCTTTCTTGTGGATGCTACCAGCGCGCCTGTTTCGGGTCTGGCGGTTGTGAGCACCTGGATTGCTTACGAGGTCGGTTTATTCGCTGATATCGGGCGCGAGCTGGGTATCGATAAAACCGGCTATTCGATGTTCTTTGATGCCCTGAGCTATCGCTTTTACTGTCTGTTGATGATTGTTTTCGTGTTTGTGCATATCATTGCCAAACGGGACTTTGGCCCGATGAAGACGGCGGAGAAATGGGCAGCGGCAGGCGACCTGGCCCATGAACAGCAGGAGAATACATCGGATGACGTTGCCGGTAAAGATATGCCTCAGCCGATAAAACAGACCGGCAGGGCGGTCAATGCTCTTGTGCCGCTGGGCGGGCTCATACTATTTCATATGAGTGGTCTATGGATAGACGGCGATGGCCCGGCGAAACTCCGGGAAGGCGGCTCATTGCTCAGTTGGATTTACTGGAGAGAGGTTATCAGTAACGCTGAAAACAGCCATCTCATCCTTTTTTCTGCCGCTATTTTCGGTATGACGCTGGCCTTGCTCTGCGGGCTTATATTTGGATCATTGCGTTTTTCTGTCGTGTGCAGGTGCTTTGAGCGGGGAATTAAGCGGGCTATTATGCCCTCGTTTATACTGATTCTTGCCTGGTCGCTTAAAAATTGCTGTGAAAACCTGGGGACCGGAGATTTTCTGACAACGATTCTGGCAGACAAAATTTCGCCCTCCTGGTTCCCCGCAATTCTGTTTATAGTTGCCTCAATGACCTCATTCGCAACAGGCACCAGTTGGGGCACAATGGCCATTTTGATCCCGACAGCCATACCAATTGCCTTTGCTCTAGACGGACAAACGTATGGTCTGACTACAATGATAAGCCTCGGAGCGGTGCTGGATGGTGCGATATTCGGCGATCATTGCTCACCAATCTCAGATACGACAATTATAAGTTCCACCGCCAGTTCCTGCGAGCTGATGCGGCATGTTCGTACACAATTGCCTTATAGCCTTTCAGTAGCGGCAATTGCATTAATCTTCGGTTACATTCCCAGCGCTCTCGGCTTGGCGCCGGCTTTAAGCTTTGGCTTGGCGATTTTAGTCATCGTGAGTCTTTTCATTGGCTTAAATTGTTTCCTGAGAACGAGTTAAGTTAATTTACGGTGAAATAGGGTCCAAATCTTAATTTTGCCAACCTTACACCGCTTGCTTCCTACTTGCTGGACACAGGTTGCGTAAATCCGGACTGATGCGGAGGAACCAATCTCGATAATGACGCGATATTGGCTGTGATTATTTGATTATTTTTGCCGATAGTGTTCAATTCATGGGTTCAAACAGAATTTATAACCTCATTTTTACCCTGTTAAACAGCATTTTCGGGTTTTTTTTCATTTTTTTATAAAAAAATCAAAAAAGACCATCAACATTTTCCGATTCACAAACGCTATACAAAATAGAAGCACATTTAGCTCTTTGTTGTAACAGTTACTGGAAACCCGTTTTTTTTTATTAACCCAATTTAAGATATGGAGGTAATTATGAAAGCGAAACATTATGTATTAACGATTTTGTGCCTGTTTTCTGTTAGCGGGATCGCTTTTGGAGACAGGCAACTGGAGAGAGTTGAGATTTTGCAGATCCTTGAGAAGCTGACAAGCCAGCCAACAAAGACCTGGATAGCTGCCGGTACTATTGAGGCAACACATGAAGAGTACATGGCACCGAAAATAACGAACGCATCCGCGATCAGCACTGAAATCACAAAGGCGATCCATGAATATCAAAACAGCCCGGACAAACGGGAATTGACTGAAGAACTGCAAAAAATGAGGCTTGATGCGATCCCGTTTAACGTTCGTTACCGATTATCCAACGAACTCACCATGAATTCCACGGTTGTCGTAAAATTTGATGGTAACAGATTCTATTGGGAAATTAACGTAGATTCTCGAAAAGACTCTGTCAAGCCAAACGCAGCGCTGAAAGATAATTTTATGACCAAACAGTTCAACCTCGAGTGGAATGCCAGACGTATCTTCTCGTGGGACGGCCAAAAGTATACGATGTATTCGCTGCCCGCTAACCAGGCAATGGTTGATACGACTAACTCGTTCCCACACGTTGTCAATGGCCCATTGACTGCAGGGTTTATTCCCTGGGGATATGGTCTTTATACATACAAAAACCTGTCCGCAGCCGCATCCTCTGCAATCGAGAAGGATATCGACGGGCAAACGCAAATCCATCTTACGCTGAATAACTCAGATGGTTCGGAAATGCTCTTTGTGCTGGACGCAGGAAGAAATTATGCTGTTATTTCCCATTCAACGGATGGCCCTGATAAAATCATCTCCAGGCAATACGACAACTACCGGCTGGTCTCGGGAACTCTGGTTCCAATGACGATTTTGATCGAACAATACGATACCTTTACCAACAGACTCTTAGCCACTGACTTCTGGGATTTCACTTCTATTAGCGGTGATACGCCTTCGGTGGGGAATTTCAGCGTTGATTATGAACCTGATGCGTTAATAGAGTACCGCTCTGATGTGACCGATAAGCCTGCATTGTACCGCTACTCATACACAGTCGATTCGGATCAGCTCTTAACAGAGAGGTTGGATTATGCAGCATCCGAAGGCGTACAGGCCCAGAACTGCGCGACGGCGGCGCTGAAATATGCCGCTTCGCAATTAGGCAGGGATTTCACTTACCGGCAGCTTGCCCAAATGGTCGATAGGCCCGGTAGGGCGACAAGTCTCAATGCAATGAAGGATTTTGCGCAGCGTTCCGGCTTGTATTGCCGGGCGGTCCGGACTGATGTTCAAACTCTTAAGGGCCTGAGCGGCTGCCAGGTCATCCTGCATTTTCCCAAAAAAAACCATTTTACCGTGCTGGAAGGGATTGATAATGAGTATGCCTGGAGTGTAGACTTGTCAAAAGACAAATTCTACTATCGAACGGACCTGAACTTCTTAGATATGGACTGGACCGAGGGCACTGCGTTTTTGATTTCCGACCGTCCTATCCAGTTACAGGGCAACAGTACCGAAATTGCCGACAGCCAGCTTAGCAACATAATCGGCGGATCGGGGTATACGTGCACGCGTCTGCTCCAGGAGTATGACATCATATTTTGTATGAATCCTGTAGTAGGAGAATGCGACGGTTACTACGAGGGATACCCCACAAGATATGGATGTGAAGCCGCAGAGAGCGGCAGTTGTGTAACTGAAATGATGGTCAGATCCGCAGAAATTTTCTGCATAATGGACCCTTACGATCCCTATAATTGCTCTGTAACAGGAGATTGGAGCTTCTTCTATATGCGCGCATGTGCGTAGCAAGGGCAGCAACACGACAAGACGGGGCAGGTGCGTATTTATAGCGCCATCTGCCCCTTTTAAAATGCTCGGCCATATAGGATGTTCGAATCTATATTGACTCACCACAAAAACAATCATAAAATATGTGATTATGAAACGTCCCTGTTTTACTCTCATTGAATTGCTTGTAGTTATTGCCATAATTGCTCTTCTTGTAGCCATGTCGATCCCTGTATTGCAGAGTTCAAAGCAGCGAGCCAAAGCAGTTCTATGCGGCTCAAATATCAAGCAGTTGGCATTTGGAATGTTCATGTACGAAGGTGAAAATCGAACATTCCCCTATGGTTTTTATGAAACATACACTCGTCCGCCTGGTGGTTATCTTGGCGGTTCTGCATATGATAGAGTGGGATGGTGGTGGTTCCACTTTGTAGAAGGATTCTACAAGAAATCAAATAGGAAAACAACGGTAGTTAGTTGTCCCTCTAAACAGCTAAACAACCCAAAGCTAAAGAATAATATTCTCTGTGGCAATTACGGTGTGAACCGGTCGATATGCAAAAGCTCCGATGACATTCAACGCAACAGAGAGGAGTTTATTGGGACACCTTTACGTGGCAGTGACATACCGTATCCCGCCCAGACCTTGTTGATTGTTGACAGCGGCTATGGGATAATAAGCTGGTGGTATGTTACGGACGTCCCTCCAGCAACTCTTGGCAGCACCATAGAAGATACTGCTTATGTCCCCGGGCTTGAGATTAATAAAGACAGAGACTTATGGCCAGGCCAGGAAGAAGATGCTGTTGACGGTCGCCATCCAAATAAGACCGTTAACGTAGGATTTGCAGATGGCCACTCCGATCGTACAAAAGCTAATGATTTGTTTGTTGAGAAAACAGACGACTCCTACACGAACAGAAGCCCCCTTTGGTCGCCCAAGTGAAATGGCCTAAAAAGAGACTTCTTGAATAAGAGTTTCCATTTCAATATCACTCAAATACTCAACTATCTTTACTGACCTCAAAGTATATTCACTATCCCCACTACTTTTTGTGTAAGACTCGGTTTTCCTGGGAAGATACGTTTTGGGGTCTACTAAAACTCGCCATTTGTTGAATACCTTGTTCCCAGCAGGACTTCTTTCAATCCATATCAATTCGTATATTGCAGTGTCACTGGCAGCTTTTAATTCATTGCTTGTCACGTGGTTCCATTCGGCATCTTCAGGAACTAAAGATAGATCGCTGAACGGAACTAAGCCTAAAGAACCAGTTATCATGTTTTCCATCCCAGTAATTGTTTCGGTCGGCAGCGGTGACGTCTCAACAGAACCTGTATTGAAATGTTTTACTCTCCTAACTTTGTTTGCAAGTTCCAACAAAACCAATTCTTCTCCAGTCTTAGTCATATAGGTGTTTAATGAACGTGATACCCATCTTTCTTGTTCAGGTTCCGTTTTGCCTGGTTTAAACGTTGCTATATAGACATTTTTGGCGTTCTCAAGGGCCCTGCAAATCTGTTCGATGGTCACTGCTTTGGCTGCCGGTGTATTGAACAGCAGGGCAAGTCCTATTACAATCACAGCGGCGACAAGGCCGGCTTTGAGCAACGGTTTCAGATTCAATGCCGGGGCTTTCCGTTTAAGTCGTGCGGTCAAATTGATGGTTTTCGGTTGCTCTATGTGCAAATTATCTTCAGTACCTGCCATTTCCGAGCTGATCGTAAAGCCGGCATAGGGTTCGGATTCACAGCATGATTTAGTTTTAGCAGATTCATCTATATTGTAAATTGTAATTACCTCAGATTCAGCCCGCTCAGCAAGATTGGAGATCGTGCGATGAAGCTGTTGCATTTTGGACAGACATTTCGGGCACCTGCGAAGATGCGAGGTGAGGGATTCTCTGAATTCAATATATTGGTCATCGGCCGGATCAATCCCGTAAGGCAGACAGTAATCGTAAATATCAGTGGCTGAGACCGACTCACAGGGGAATCCGTTTTGAAGCGCCTTATTGAGCAATAATTCTTTACGAATGCTTTCGCGACGGAGATATAGCTGTTTCCGGCAATTGGGACAAGTGCAAAGATGTTTTAGTATTTCAGCGTTTGTTTCGTGGAAGGCCATTGACACGACGGCCGGAATGGCAGCCTGGGCTTGTGAACAGCTAAATTCATCTTCAACCGGCTTGTACGCCAGGATCTGGCCTAAGCGGCATAGATATTTGTGAGGAAGGTGCAGATCCAGCAGGATTAGCAGGTCATCGCGGCAGGACTGGCATTTATCAAGGTGTGTAGTTATCGGCGTTGGAATCCTTATCTGTAAAACCGGATCAGCCAGACTGGCGAGAAATGGTTTTACGATATCACATTTTACCGGTTCGCCTATATACTCAAAGTGAAGTCTGAGAAGGGTACTAATAGCTGAATCTTTACGGCTTTGCTCACTTTCAAATCTCTCGCCTGCCTTTACAAACAGATCTTTCAAGCTGTCCATTTCTGTCTGGCAACTCTGGCATTGCTTTATGTGTTGCAAAGCACCTTCAGGAATGCCTCCTCTGGTTTCCTTGCTTAGGAAATCATAGTAATACAATTGGGCATTCGTACAATTTATGTCGGGATTATGTGAAATCATAGGGCATCATCTTCATTATTAGGGACAAATTCACGCATTTTCTTTAACGCGGCAGAAAGATATCGAGAAACATTTTTTTTATTAACATTCATTTTTTCTGCCGTATCTGTAGTGCTGAGGCCTTGGCTATACCGTTGAACGACGACTTCAGCTTCATGTTTCGGCAAACGACTTTCAATTAAATGGAACATTTTTTTGGTGTTTTCCGTCTGGATAACAGTGTTTTGGGGATCTTCCGGTATTACAAAATGTTTACGGCATTCGGCATACTTCTGAATATGATCTTGATGACATTTCATTTGGCGGGAAACGTCAATAACATCATTTGTGACAGCCCTGTACAAATATGCTCTAATATTCTGGATGCCTGAAGGAATTGGCTTACGGACGATAGACACAAAAAACTCCTGGAAAATATCATCTGCTTTGGACTTATCTTTAACGTTAAAATGAATTATAGCTCGAATTTCATCGCCATATCTATCAAAGACTTTCGCAGCTAATCCTACTCTTTTTCGGATTTCCGTTCTATTCGTCTCGCTGAAAATGATGCCTTTTTCCCCGTCAGTCATTCAAGCTCGCCCAATAACCTAAAATTGAATAGTCAACGTTCAGCAGAGCAGTTTCGCTTCATCGTAGATAGTAATATTAAGATAAAACCTGATTATATGACCGATAACGCATAAAGTCAATTTAAATAATTAAAAGAAAACTATATAGGTATATAGGTATATAGGTGTATCTGGCGTGGGCGTGCATAAGTACTTTTCATTAAACAAGTTATCGGTTGCGGCTGGAATTGGTTGAGTCCTGTTTTTTCGAACAATCTGCTAATGTTAAAGCCAATTCTCTCCAAATCTGATTTTGATGGTTCGGTTTTATTTATCTATAATAATGTCTTTTATGGTGTTTATGGTACGTATGTTTTTGTGCCGGATTCACGTGTCATATGGTTTACAAGTGGTTCTTTCCTGCAATCGAAAGTTACTTCCAAAGACAGTTTTTCCGGTAATTCTTCGAGAGTTTCAATTTTATGTGAGCCGATAAAGAAAATTCTTTTCGTTTTGTTGCCATTAATTTGCAATGGAAGTTGTTTGCCAATCTTACCCCTGTCCCGTAAAGTTACTTCTTCTCTTATTTCGTCGGAAATATCACTAATCTCAAAATTCAGACTTTCGTGCAGCACTTGTACGCGCATAACATTACAAGGTTTGCGGCCGCTGTTTACCGCGAGAAAACTGCCTTGTATATATCTGAACGAAGGTAAATCGCACGGCTCTACCTTGACTTGGGCATAGGTAACATCGGGTTCCGCTTTGGATCGAAATAACCTCTTCATTAGAAGTATTATATATATGGCTGCCGCCGCTGCCCAAATTGCGGTTATGGGTATTGCGTGTTGCTTAAGCAAAGGCCATAAGGATTTCGCTAACCAGCGGAATATCTGTTCTAAACTCGCTAAGCTCATGATTATATTTAACTTAAGTTTGCTGATAGAGCTGATATTTCATTTTGGTATCAACGCTCTAATCATTTCCTCATCGGGCCGGCCGGCTTGCCCGACTATCCCGAAGCCTCCCTTGTAGTCCCAGTTCGCCCAGGCAATGTTGTGTTTTTCCAGGTTATGGCGAATGTCTGAATACCACTGCAATCTTGCTTTGCGGGGAACCGTTGACAGGCATCCCCACTCACCGCAGTAAAGCGGCAGATCATATTTTTTTGCCACCGCTAATGGCTTCTCAAGCAATTTATCGAGAATCTCACGATTATAAACGCCATTGTTTCTCTTCACTATCTCTGCAATGTCCGGCGGCAATCCTTCGATATCCTTTGGGGCAACAATTTGCCCCGGATAGTTTACCGGGCCTTCGTACCTGCCGACTCCGGTCCAGGAGGCTTTGTAGTGGGTGATCAGCATGGGCGTGTAGAAGTGGAAACTGAGTATTATGTTGCGATCTCCCCGGGGTATCCTGAGTTGGTCGAATGTGCTCACCGACTGCCACTTGTTGGAACCAATTACGATTTTCCTCTCAGGCTCCTGTTTTCGGATTTCTTTTACGGCTTTTTCAACCAGCTTGTTCCAATCTTCAGGATCATCCGCCACAGGTTCGTTCATCAGTTCATAGGCAACTAAATCGACCGGGTATTTCTTAAGCTCGGAAGATAAATCCCTCCAAAGCAGCAGGAACTTTTCCTGCGCTTTCGGATCGGTCCACAAAGGCTTATCTTCGGCATTGAAATGATGAGAACGCAGAATGTGCAGGTCTACAACCACCTTCAGGCGCTGGCTGTCGGACCATTTGATCGCATTATTGAGAAGTGTGAATGCTTCATTCTCTTTATTTCCGCTCTCGTCCCACATCTGTTCTTCATCTATAGGAAGCCTGATATGGTCATAGCCCAGCCCTGCAATATACGCTACATCTTTTTTCGTGAAGAAAGTTTGCCGCTGCTGCCCGCGTCTTTGGCTTTGTGAAAGCCAGTGACTTATATTAACGCCTCTTGAAATATGGAAAGCGGAATCGCCGGCGCAAAGCGCATCGGCGGCACAAATCAAAAAAAGAGCTACTGCAAAAAGCGACGTATATCTGATGGAGTTTATTTTTTTCATCGTCTTGCTCCTTTCAAGTTCATATTAGTTGCCGCCATCTTTGCCGACCAGACGATAGCTGACGAATGCTATATATTTGTTGTCCGGCGACCAGGATGGGACATTTATTGTACCCTGTCCGCCGAACAAGCGGGTCAGGACCCTGGGCTTATCTCCTGAAGAAGGCATAATACGTAAAGCGACGTCTTTGTTTGGAGGATGCCCTTTCACATCCTTATCATACGACAGAAACACAATCTGTTTTCCGTTGCCGGACGGGTGAGGAAACCAATCGGCATATTGATTGTCATTGGTTACCTGGATCTGGTTCGTGCCGTCGCTGACCATCCTCCATATTTTCATCGCTCCTGTACGTTCGGAATTGAAGTATATGTATCGGCCGTCAGGAGAGTAATCGGGGCCGTCATCCAGGCCTTCGGCGTTTGTTAATCGAGTTTCCCGCCCGCCTTCAACGGCAATCGTATAGATGTCGTAGTTTCCATTTCTTTCGGCACAGTAGGCGAGAGTCTTGCTATCGGGAGACCATCCATGCCAATAGGAAGGTCCCAACTCCGTTACCTGCCGTGGTGTCCCTCCGCTACCGGGTAAAGTATAGATGAGAGATTTTCCTTCATGATGATGGCTGATTGCCAGCAATTTGCCATCCGGCGAAAAACCGTGATCGTTATTGCAGCGATCCGCAAAGCCGGTATTCAATTGCACGGGTTTGCCGCCGGAAACAGGGATTGTATAAAGTCTTCCGCCGCCGTTAAAGAGCAGGTATTTGCCGTCGTTAGACCAGTTAGGAGCTTCGAAATGCGTGCGTGAACGATAGACAATGTGCCTTTGACCGGTTTCTACAGATATTGTTTCCAGGGAACTTTCAATAATCCGATCTTCCATTTTGTGTATGCCCAGTGACTTCATTTCAACTTTAGAGAAAATTGCTGTTTCGGTAGTCGTATCATCGTGGGAGCAAACGGCCAATCCCACATAAACGGGATCCACCAAGGCAACGGATACGGATCCGACAGGCTGAAATACTTTTCCATCTTCGCTGGTATATAGAGAAAAGACCTTCCCAAGTCGCTCAAAACGTAAAAAAACAGGGGCAGAAATCGGTGATTGTATTTCTTCGGTTGGGCCGCCTTTGGTTTTTCGGAATTGCAGGGAAGTTAAACCGTCACCGTGTACTACGGCATCGGCATAAGGAGAATCTGGAGTCAAACTCTGACGAATCATCCATCCAGCCTTTCGATGGGCGTTTTTCCCATCTCCAATCCAGCGGATTCTTGTTGTCAGACTAAAATCGCCGGAATCTTTTTTCCATAAATAATGGAAAGCGTCTTTTTCTCCCCACATATTCGCGCCGCCTCCGGTTATCTGATATTCGTTACTGCCTTGAATGAATTTTGCCGATCCGGCATGTGTTGTCAGGCCGACATCTGAGTTATTATCGAATATGCCCGGAGATTGAGCGTTCGTGTCAGGCGGTGTGAATAAAATAGCTGAAAAAATCATGAGTAAAACAGATAGTTTCAGGGAATATCCTGAGAAAAATGATGAAAAATGCCTCGGTCTCATGGTCATATCCTTTGCTCAGCTCCTATTGTCTTGTACTGTTTACTACGTCGGTTGTACGAAAGCATTTTACAATTCTCTTTATATTTAGCAAGACATAAACCATTCAGAAGTAGACCGGTAGGGGCGGTTCGCGAACCGCCCGTACTTGCGGTCAATGGCGGAAGAGACATCGAAGTAATCTAACAGTTTCAGACAAGAAGCGATATAAGAAGCCCCTGCAGTCAGAAGGAATGGGAGTGATGGCGACAGGGGCTTAAGACGCGCGCTTCCCATTTTGGGAAGCTTATATTATTAAGTATAGTAATAAAATCCATACATATCAATTGTGGTGACTACGTATTTTTACATAAAAAATTAAGATTCAGATCAGGTTGCAAACCTGCCCGATTATTCGGCCTCAATGTGCGTAAGCCCTTGTTATTAAGATGCTTAATGGTTATTGCTTTAGGGTGATGGATTATTATATTTATAAATACTTATAAACTCTAAGATATATTGTTCAGGCGGACCGCTATATTCGGCTATAAAATACTGCATTTCAAAGTTGTTCTAAATTCCAGCTCTATATTCGAAAAGGCTGACATTTGGGTGGTTTTCTGTTATCCTGCCTTCCAGCAGTTAGCACTCTTTGTATAAAATAAGTAGCAACTTAAAAAGAATCAACGATATACGGAAATGGCAAGAAAATTTACACTGACATCAAGAACTGCAGCGGGCCGGATAGACTTCGCAGCAGATCTCAACGAAGAACAACTGGCCGTAGCGACCGCTCCGGGCGGTCCCATGTTAGTCGTGGCCGGTGCCGGAAGCGGCAAGACGCGGGCCCTGACATATCGCCTTGCCTGGCTCGTTAATAACGGGGTGGATCCCTCGCGAATAATGCTCGTGACTTTTACGAATCGTGCTGCCCGCGAAATGCTCAGCCGGGTGGAGGTTCTGGTAAAGCAGAAAACACGAGATATTTGGGGTGGGACTTTCCACCATATTGCCAACCGGATTCTTCGCCGGCACGGCAAAATGCTGGATATCTCCCCTGACTTCACGATCCTGGATCGAGAAGACTCGAAGGACCTTATAGCCTCCTGTGTTCAGGATGCAGGAGTTGACATTCGTCAGCGGCGATTCCCGCAAAAGTCGGTGCTGTCCGCGATATCCAGTTTTGTCCAAAACACGCTGGTGCCGTTGGAGGATGTTCTCTCTAAACGCTATCCGATGTTCATTAGAGAAGCCGGTGAAATCGAGAAGGTTCTGATCCTTTATACCGCCAGGAAGAGAGAACGACAACTGCTGGACTTCGACGATCTGCTCAGCTTGTGGCTTCGGCTTCTGACCGAGCACGAGCAGGTTCGAACGGCTCTTGCAAATCAGTTCCTGCACATTCTCGTCGATGAATACCAGGATACGAATGCCATCCAGGGCTCTATCGTCGATCTGCTGGCCTCCAAACATCGCAGCCTCACTGTTGTTGGCGATGACTCCCAATCCATCTACAGTTTTCGTGGAGCGAGTTTTGAAAATATTATTACCTTCAGGCAGCGCTACCCCGATGTCAGAGAATACAGGCTTGAAACGAATTATCGATCTGTCGTGGAGATATTGTCGCTGGCCAACGCCAGCATCGCGCTCAACAGCCGTCGACTTGACAAAACACTTCACGCCAAAAGGCCGGCGGGGTTGAAACCCGCCATTGTCACGACCCAGGACCACTACGTCCAGGCCCGTTTCCTCGCCGAGTATGTGCTGCACCTGCTCGATGAAGGCCGGAATCTAAACGATATCGCCGTGTTGTATCGCAGCCACTGGCACTCGCTTGAGATTCAACTGGAATTCCAGCGTCGCAACATTCCGTTTAACGTTCGGGGCGGCCTGCGCTTTTTCGAACAGGCTCACATGAAAGACATGTTATGTTATATGCGGATTTTGCAGAATCCGCACGATGAGCTGGCCTGGCTGCGTCTGCTCAAGATGCTGCCCAGAGTCGGCGGCGTTTTGTCTCGCAAGATGTGGCAACATATCAGCCAGGCGGACGAGACATTCGAGCTGGCTTGCAAGCCGGAGACGGCCGGCCTGCTTCCTGCCGGCGCAAGACCTTTCTACGTGGATTTTGTGAGGCTTGTCGGGGAATTGGCGAAGCTTAATTCCCCCGCAGAGATTATCGACACCGTGCTGGAACGCTGCTATGATGATTACCTTATTTCTCATTATGACCGAGCAGAGCTTCGCAAGCAGGATATTCGAGCTTTGGCCAATTTTGCCGCCCAGTACAATACACTTGAGGCCTTCCTTGCCGATGTCGTCCTGGCTGGAGAGTTTTCCGGTGAGAACGTAGTGACCGGGCCAACCGAACAGGAATTCGTAATTCTCAGCACGGTTCATCAGGCCAAGGGGCTGGAATGGCCTGTTGTTTTCATTCCCTGGCTGGCAGACGGCAGGTTTCCGACGGACCTGGCTATCAATACACAGGAGGACCTGGAGGAAGAAAGGCGAGTCTTCCACGTGGCCGTGACCAGGGCCAAGGACGAGTTGTATCTTGTCGCACCGCAGCTTTACCGCAACCGGTCTCGCAGCCTGATAATGATGAAACCGAGCCGTTTTTTGACCGAGGTCGCACAGGACCTGACCGAGAATATGGAGCTGGAAGAGGGCTTGCCTCACTTGATAGCCGGCGAAAAACAGGATGTCTTACCTTGACCGGAACAAGTCTGATAGAGCGGATTGACATGTGATGGAAGTGTCTTGTGCAATTACATCGGGCATTCGGCCATATTTGTTTTTCCCGTTGGTACGAACTTTTCTACCGGCGTCTTCCTCGCTTCTAAAATCGGAAAAGGCAGCCGAACATGTAAACAGGGCCTCCGAAGTCGAAACCTGAATCTTGCTTGTCGTAATGATATTGGACCTCGAACTGCAGCTCGAAATTTGATTCGACCGGGACCGTCAGGCCCGCCGTGACAAAGGGAAAGAAGCCATGGGCAAGTGTGTCCCTGCCATCTCCGGTTTCATTGTATGTATAGAACACACCGGGGACGTACGGGTCTTCATAGGTTTCATAATACTCGTATTCCCATGAATCAAAAAACCAGAAGTATCCGATGCCCGCTCCAACGTAAGGCTGGAGCCAGCTACTGTCGCCTAATGGATACAAACGCCCGGCAAGACGGAGGTCGAAGAGGGAGTAACGATCCGTATAAAACTCTTCAATCAGCACACCGTCATCGAAGCCTGCGTATTCATCGTGAAAAGAACCGAATGACGAGCCGCCGAATGTTAGAGCCACATCGAAGTAGTCGTTGCCGAATTTTGGGCTGGCGAGCTCCAGCTCGAATCGAGCCCGTGTTGTTTTGTCGAAGTCAGAGGGGCTATCCAGAGTTTGGGCACCCACTTTAATTCCAATTCCGGGGCCGGAACCTCCGGCGAAACATGTGGTCGCCCAGCAGAGCAGCATGATCGCCGAACACATCCCGATTCCGCAACGATTAGCTGAGACGGCACGTTCGATGGAAAAACTGTTGATTAGATTCCGGCCTGGCTTTTGCCGCCATCTGTCGATAGACTCTATCTGTGCCATTTTGTCAAACTCCTTCAAAAACTTGAAGCATGTGAAAGACTGCGAATTATCGTGATTGTCTTCTCTACTTATAATAGGCACGAAGAGGTGTTTTGGTAACGCGCCTTATGCAGTTATGCTCACGTTTTATACCTTACCAATGTTCCAGGTAGCCGCAAAAAGGCAGGTGTGATTCGTTATTCGCCGGATACGCTTTACGCTGTGCCATTATCTTGTGGAATTCTATCGCAGCGACGATAGAATGGCCCTTTCTAAGGTGCAAGACGATGAAAGGTGTATTTGACAAAAATCCGATAAATGCTTTACATGGCGTTCGTCCGCTGTATGGCGCGGCGTTCATGATGGCTATCAGCCTCAGCGCATGGTGGACGACTATGCCCTTTATCGTTCGCAATATCGGCGGCTCGGAGGATCATGTCGGTTACGCCTGGGCTGCAAATATGTTCGGTTACCTGGTTTGTCTGCTACTGGCGGGCGCAACACTGGGTCAGCACAATCCTAAGAATACTACACGCGCCGCCGCGGCCATTACCTTTGTATCGGCCCTGGCAATGAGCGTTGTGGTTTATGCGATGTTGTCAAAGGAGCTGGTTGGTAACCTGGTGCTGATCTGGACCGTAATTGGTGCCGGTGCGGTGGCCGGAGCTGCCATGTCACTATTCTGGCCTTTTCTTATGAGCTGGGTTTCCGAGGACTTCGAAGGTTCCGCCTTGAATCGCCGGCTTGGAACCTACAACGGTGCCTGGTCCGGTGCCGCTATCGCAGGCCCTTTGGTCGGCGGTATTATGGTCGAGACAAATACGGTGTTTCCTATCATCTTTGCTACCTGCGGCATGATTGTCTGCTTTCTATTTCTGAGCGTTGCAACTGACGGCTCTATCCATGCAACTTTATTTGGTGACGAGGACGCTCTGCCCGTAGTCGGTTGTGAAAACAGGGCCGCCCTGATGCGGTTCCGATGGATGGCGCGTATTGCTCTATTCAGCTCCTGGGCCTGCCTGGGCATTACTCGCTCTCAGTTTGCTTTGCTTTTTACCGACATCGGTTTTTCCGAGACATGGTTCGGGGTAATGGTCACGATATTCGGCGTCTGCAATTTCACCGTGATGACGGCTGCCGGCAGATGTGCCTTCTGGCACTTCAAATCCACTCTCTTGCTTGCAGTCCATGTGCTGCTTTCAGTATCACTTGTGCTGATTATTTACGGCCGGTCACTGCCGGTATTTGCCCTGTCATTTGTCATTATGGGCTGCGGCTTCGGTTTTGCCTACAGCTCGCACCTTTACTATGGCGCCTGCGGCACTAAAAAACGCTCCGTACAGATGGTTATTCACGAAACCACAATCTCTATCGGAGTCATAGTCGGCTCGGGCGCCGGCGGATACTTCGCAAAAAACGTTGGCCTTCATTGGCCTTACTGGTTCGCCCTGATCCTCATGGCAGCCGGCTTTGTTCTCCAGCTAATTCTACTGCTGAAAGGTAAATATACGCGAGAAGTATCGAAATAATGCTCAATCAAGAGTCTTTTGATATTATAATAGAATTGAAAGGTGGAAAATGCTGCCGGCTATGCGCAAACGACGAGGATTTACGTTGATAGAATTGCTGGTAGTGATCGCCATTATTGCATTGTTAATGGCAATATTAATGCCGGTACTGAGGAAGGCCCGGGAGCAGGGCAAGGATGTGGTATGCAGGAACAATTTGCGTCAAATCGGCCTGGCTGCCAATTTTTATGCCGGTGAGTACGGTTTTTTAATCCCCCGCTCGGCGGAATGGGGAGGGGACATAAAGCCGTGGTTCCAGCTTTTCATGCCTTTTTTGTCGCAGAGAGCCGTTAGTGACGATTATCGTACCGTTAAGATATTTCGTTGCCCAAGCTATCCCGACAAGAGACAGACCGTCTGCTACGTCGTCAACGGCTGGGGCAATGACGGTGACGGCGACTGGCGTATGCAGGGGACACCGACCAGGCTGACCGCCTGTAAGCGACCGGCCCTGAGCATCTATCTTGCCGACAACGAGGACGGGCCGTGGAGGACGATAATCACAAAGGCGACCGACCGGGATGTCACGAGGTGTGACGTGTTCCGTCCAAGTCATCTGCCGAACTCTGACAGTCAGGACATCACCGGGGGCAGGCGGGTAGCAAAAGCTCGGCATAAAAACGGATGCAATTGTCTGTTTCTCGACTGGCATGTAGAATGGATGGCTGCCGAAAAGATGACCGCAGACATGTGGAACTATGAAGAATAAACGTATTGGATGGGAATATGGGATTATTGAATTTGGAAATCGAATGTTGCGTTCGTAATCCTGGCTTTTGAGGGTATTAAGCTATGGCTATCTATAATGAAATTAAGCGCACCAAAACTTTTATGGGTAAGTTGAAATTCGGCGGTGATTTGCTTGAGGAGTTGACTTCTATTTGTGAAGAAAAAGACATCTGTCTCGGCAGTACGGAGGCACTCGGAGCAGTCCAAAAAGCAAGGTTTGGCTTTTATGACCAGAAGGCCCGAAAATATGATTTTATCGAGATAGACAAGCCTTTGGAAATAACCAAGCTCATCGGCAATATATCTCTCCGTGATGGTAAGCCAATGGTACACGCCCACATTACTCTCTCAGATTCTCAAGGGAATGCTTTTGGCGGTCATTTAGCTCCGGGTACGATTGTATTCGCCTGTGAGTTCATCATAAATTCCTACGATGGACCCGATCACATCCGTGATTACGATGAACAAACCGGTTTGCCATTATGGAAAATATGATCCAATATCAATAATTTTGTGATGTCATTTATAGTAGTACGGGCGGTTCGCGAACCGCCCCTACATGCAGCGCGGCTACATGAAAATTCCATTTCTCATTGCTTTGTTTTCTCTGTTTGTAGTCCTTTCTGCTGACGCCGCTTGTCCACTCAGAGACCTTGATTGCATGGACAATCTGAGAGACGTTCAGATTCTTTATGAGCAATGGCCCGATGAGGACTGTTCGTGTGATCGTTGTACGGACCTCGACGGAAACAGGCGGACAGGCAGCGACTATTTCACCTTACTTGGCCTGGATTGGCCGGTAGGGGATCTGCCGCTGGTAATCAATGAATTTATGGCCTCCAACAGCAGCTCCCATCGAGATCCCCGGGGCCAATACGATGACCGGATAGAAATCTATAACGGTGGTGACTATCAAATCGACTTAGGTGGGATGTATGTCGGAAAGGATGATTGTAATTGTTGCAGGTGAGATTGGTGAAGTCTAAAATGTCCCGGAAGGCAGGTAGATTTGAATTCTGAAGACTTTGGACTCACCTGGGCGTGTAGGTAATATTGCGGTCCGTCGCACCTGTGACATGGAGCGTCACGGTTCTTCCTTCACTGACAGACCTCAGCATATCTCCGACGTTGGTGAGGATCCGGCCGTTGGCCTCCATGATAGCATCGCCTTCGTGCAAGCCGACCTTCGCTGCCGCGGAACCGACCGGCACCTTGAGCACGAAAACACCGCGAATCTCACCCACGCCTGCGGTGGACTGCTCGGCCTCGGTGTTCAGATTCTTGACCCTGGCGCCAAGGAAGTCATAGGTCTGTTCGCGGGCCTGTTTTTGCTTTTCAACAGCTTCCTGCAATCTCTCCCGGACCGCTTGCCCCCAGTAATCCTCGGGATCAAAGGTGTTATACTGCCGATGCGCCCTTTCCGCCATGACCTTCAGGGCCGGCTTGGTGACACCGAACTTGTCTAACGGGAAGGGTCTGAAGCCCAACTGCAATGCAGGGGAAGCCGGATGCAGACGAAAGTCCAGATTCAGGGGGTCCACAAACATCGGATCGGCATTCAGGGAGTTGCGATCGATGCCGCCGGCCTGGTAACGCTTTAGTTCGTGGTTTTCCAGGTTCGGATCGAAGTGCTGCGCCAGTGACCAGAACAGGTTCTCATCTATCAGGCTTGCATCCAGCATCTTACTAATCGGCGTACTACTGAAGAGGTATGCCGCCGGCAGATCAAGGACAATAATATTATGGGCAATATAATCCCGGTTGTAATCAAACGGAACATGCAACTGAATGCCCTCGTTACCGATCAGGATGTTATTTTCCACGCGCCGATAGAAACCTTCGCGGAGCTTTACCGAACATCCGAGGCAGAGATTGTCATAGACGTGATAGTGGGATGATCCATCATCGAGATCGATACCCCATGTATGCGAGTCTCCATGCCACCAGCGGTTGTTGCGGATCACGGTGTAAGTGCGATTGTCAAGGCGGGACCGCCGGCGCGCTTCGTCCTGCGGGATGACCTCGCCGTGTTGGGACACCGTGTCCCGGCGATATTCCTTGCCGCTGTGCTGCTTCGTGACCCAGTAGCGGTCTCGGCCCCATGAGTTGAATGGCCCGTGGTCTCCGGTTTCGATCACCGTGTCAAAGACATCATTGTGCTCCAAAAGATGGCCGCCCCAGCACCCGTCGTTGATGGTAATGCCGGAGCGGGGTACATGGTAAATCGTATTGTGGCTCAAAGTGATGTTTTCGGCCATGGAGATAAAGGCCCCGGCGGTTTGCTTGCCGGTGCGGCCGATGGCAAAGACCAGGCAGCCATCCATCCGGCAGAAACGAGGGTAGTCCATGCCCCGCGGGCCGGGTGTCGTATCCATCTCGTCGTAGCGATAGCTGTTGCTGTAACCGATGGGATTACTGCGTGTACATTCGTAATTGCCGACGAAACAGACGGCGCTCTCGCCCAGACGCTCGAACCGGCTGTCGATCACTTCACTGTAGCGGTTGTAATTGTTGAAGAACACGCCGTTGCCGCCGGTCTGGTTGAAGAAGCAATCGCGCACAACGCAATGCTCCGTGCCATCGAAAAGGACGGCGCCGGAGCGGTGGATTGACCAGTCGCCGCGCAGCAGACCTTCGTAATCTTCCATGAAGATCCGCCGGGCATGACGAAATTGAATGCCCTTCAAGACGATGTATTTTGCCGGCGTGGACTCCTTTGCCTTGAAGTGAATCAGGTTCTTGATACTCACCGCATAAAGCTTCGCTTTACGGATGTTTGTTCCGGAAGGGGGGTATACGTATAGGGTTCGTTTTTCGCGATCCAGGAACCATTCGCCGGGATGGTCGAGTTCCTCGAACACGTTTTCGATCATCAAGGCATCCTGCCGCAGTTCCTGGTGGCGGTTCTGCTGCCAGCCCCCTTCCAGTTGCAGTTTCCCATCTCGATAATCAGTGACTCGGTAGTGGACACTGCCCCAGCGGCTGCGATGTAAGGCATGTACGAAGCCTGTCTCCGGACGGGTATATCTTCCCGCACGCTGATTAACGGTCTTTAGATCGGTGATTCCGTTAAAGACCGGAGCGGATTCATCACGGTTCGGGAAGCGTGCCATGTCCAGCATCCGATTGCCGAGGAACAACTGATCAAACGCACAATTCGACACGACAGTCTGTGTTATTTTCGCTTTGAAAATGCCTTCCCGGTAAGGCTCGAATGTAAGCCCTTTCAGCTCAACCGCGCCGGAGATAATCGCCTTCTCCTCGTTTTCAGCCTGGTAAACCACCGGGAACCGTTCGCTGCCGGAGTCAACGGTCGTGAAGGTCAGCGTCTCCGGCAGGAAGTAATACCCGTCGGCCAGGTGAACGGTAATCGGCTCCTTCCCGGCAATGCCCGCTGCCCGGATCGCATCGCGGGCCCTGGTGATAGTAGCAAAGGGTCTGGTCTTTGAGCCGGGATTACCGTCACTGCCGGCGGGCGCAACGTAATAGTCTTTCCCATAGACGGCGCCGGACAAAATCAGTGTGCAGGCTATGCGGAAGATGATGTTGTGTTTCATTTTCATTCTCAATCTCTAATTGTTATCTGCGGATATTTCCAATATCCTCACGAAAAGTAGACTGTAAATATTTTTCATGTTGTGCTATTGTATCCTTGATGGTCGAAAATATAAGGCGTTTTTAGTTTTTTTATATAGAGATGCGCAGGGGCGGTTCGCGAACCGCCCGTACTGGTAAAAAAGGAGGTAAGTTTATGTCAGAAAATGTTATTCATCGGCGTGATTTCCTGGGGAGGCTGGGCAAGGTCTCACTTGGGACATTTGTGGCCGGCGGTCTTTCGGTGCAGGCGGTTGATGCCCAGGGCAAGCACAATCAGGGCACGTGGAAGCCTGTTTCCGAACGAAAAGTGCGAGTCGGAATCGTCGGTTATGGCGTATGTCGTTTTGGGGCGGCCTTTGGCTTCCAGGACCACCCGAACGTTGAGGTTGTTGCGGTCAGTGATCTTATTCCCGATCGGCGCCAGGGGCTGATGAAGGCCTGCCGGTGTGATAAGTCATACGAATCGTTAGAGGTATTGGCGAAGGATCCCGGGATTGAGGCTGTGTTCGTCGCAACTGATGCGCCGAACCATGCGCGGCACTGCATGGAGGTGCTTAAGCACGATAAGCATGTGATGACCGCTGTGCCGGCGGTGTTTGGATCAATCGAACAGGCCGAGCAGCTTTTAGAGACGGTGCGGCGAACCGGCTTAAAGTACATGATGGCTGAAACGAGCTGCTTTAGAGCCGACTGTTACGGCATGCGCCGGATCTACAACGCCGGGGGATTCGGCCGGCTCATCTACTCCGAGGGAGAGTATTTTCACTACCGCGCGACGCCCATTGACTCATACAAAGGCTGGCGGATTGGCATGCCGCCCCTGTGGTATCCGACACACTCCACGGCCTACTACGTGGGCGTGACCGGCAAAAGGTTCACCTCAGTATCCTGTGTCGGCTTCAACGCGGGTTTTGACGCCTACCAGCCCGGAGCCAACAGATACGATAACCGCTTCACCGACGAGGTCGCTCTGTTCGAAACCAGTGAGGGCGGCTCGTCTCGAATGCTTATGTGCAAGGGCATCCGGGACCTGACCGTCGAAAGGGGCCGTGTGTTTGGCGAGCGAGGATGGATGGACGGCACGGAATATCACGGCGCAGCGAAGAAACTTCCCGACACTTCACGCCCGCCGCTTCCGCCGGGGATGCCTGCCGGCGGGCACGGTGGATCCCACGGACCTTTGGCAAATGAATTTATCACATCAATACTCGAAGATCGCCAACCGTTGGTGAACATCTATGAGGCCCTCGCGATGACTGTGCCGGGCATTGTCGCTCATCAGTCGGCGCTGAAGGACGGCGAGACGCTCAATGTCCCGCAGTACGGCTAAAGTTAGAGTCAACACTGAGACTGCAGCGTTACCATCGACTCGAGAGTTTCTTGAGCAACTCTGCGGGTGTCGGGCCGTCATGCACGACGAGACGATAACGAAGCCGCAACATCTCTCCCTTATTCATTTTAACGGGCCCGGCAGCGACAATGCACGGATTTACCATCCAGACGTAACGCGGATTGTGCCAGGTCGCAGGAGGATTGTCCGGGTGGTCGATGACACCGACACCAATTGTTTTGCCGTTGTTGAGCTTGATCGTGTAATCGTACCACTTCTCGGCCGGCCAGTTCAATTCCGGAACTGAATAATGAGGATCCGGCAGCTCAACCTTTCCCTCGGCGGTAGCGTAATAGGAGTCACCATCGTTTCGGGCGCGCACACAGAATCCACCGAAGGCCGTATGATCCAGGGTCAAATCGGCTGTTGGCCTGAGTTGATAATCGAGGTCGATGATGTAGACGCCATTCTGCTCTCTTACCGTCGCCAAAGTTACCTCAGTCATCATTGTTTTGTCTTTGATGACCCAGTCGTTTTGAATTTCCAGTTCGGCTTTTTCGGCATCCGTTTTGACCAAATCGATTTTGCGGTTTTCAATGATTCTGCCTTGCGTAGGTGCGAATTCGCCCCAGCCCCAGAAGTCGGCCCGGCTGATATTCCAGCCATAAGTCGGACCGGTCGGGCCGAACTGTGAGAAGTCGGCTTTCTCGCGAAAAGCCATTGAGTGCCATGCGAGAAAGACGCCTCGATGATGATGGTGATCGCCAGGGGCCAAATCCGTCAGCCTTTCTCCCGAAGGTGTGTTGAGCGGATGAAAGCAACAGACACTATTGGCCGCGAGGTTCGTCTTTTTGGGTTTCTCGGTCATGTAGCGAAACACTGTCTTTCCGTTCGGGGCCTTGAGAACAACTCCATGTTTGTCCGGTACGAGGCTGTAACAATCCTTACGTTCACCGGCAGTCGCTAAAGAACCAGCGCAGCCCGAAACAGCAGCAGAGACCGTTATTGTCGTTAGCGTTATCAGTATCTTTCGCATGTTGAATCACTCCTTTCGAACATATATTGAATAATCCTTGCTAATCTTAAGCTTGATTTCTGCTTAGAGACGCTTTATCCAGATATTGCGAAACTGAATCAGGCTGGAAGCCGGGCCATGTTTGCCTGTTCTTTTGTCGATGCCTCCATGATGCTGCAGGCCGATGGGGCCGCTCTCTGCGATATCGGGAATCTGGGCATTCTCGATCACAATCTTGCCGTTCAGCATTATCGTCACGCGGTCGCCTGCCAGGGTGACATCCATTGAGTTCCACTGGCCGACGGGATTATCAGCTCGCACCTTCGGTACGGCTGCAGCGCGGAGTTCCGGCGCGAGTTTCTTATTGTTTCGTACCGACCATAACTCTCCCGAGCCTATCGGCCAGCACCACAGGTTTGCCTGGCCTCCAGTCGTCCCGCGAAGGAGGATGCCGGAGTCGGCGTTGGGCGTCGGAGTCTTTATCACGTTGCCGTCGGCGTCGGTCTTATACGATCCGTCAGGCAGGATTGCAGGCATCGGATACAGGCCGGAGGTGCGCTTAAACCGCCATTCGACATGCAGCGCGTAATCCCCGAACGATTCTTCGGTCCAAAGACTCTTGTTTCCTTTGGCCTCCGACATTGCATCGTAGTCAATCACGCCGTCAATTACTTTCCAATGGCCGTTGTCGCCTTCCGGCACTTTCCAGCCCGCAAAATCCCTGGTATTAAACAAGACCTCATATTGCGGCCATGTTCTCCACGTAGGATATGTCTCATGCGGCGGCAGTTTATGTGCCTGCCGCGGCGTCGGAGGGGAACCGTGGTTATAGAACACGTATAGACCGCCTTTTCCCGCGATGACCACATCTTCACGGCCGTCTTTGTCCATATCGGCGATATTGAGCTTCATCCCGACACTCACTACATAATTTGGAGGCGGGTTTATTCCGCCCTCGTCGGGGTAATACGGCAGATGGTTGAAGGACAGAACATGCCGCTCGAATTTTCCGCCCTTGATATCGTACCAGAAGGCATACAACGGCTCAAAAGCACCGATATCGCCGCCGTGGTGGGCGAAAAGACGCTTGCCCGTGACAAGGTCGGATTTGCCGTCGCCGTTCAGATCGCCCAAAGCCAGCGTGTGAAACTGGCTGAATTCGGTGTCGGCCCAGTGCGTTTTAAAGGTACGCTTGCCACTGCCGTCAACGGTCTGCTGAAGCCACGCCAGGCCGTATGCGTGGGAAGAACCGATGATGATATCGTTCGAGCCGTCTTCATCGACATCATGCACGAGGATCGGATGCGAAGCTCCACCTCCTCTGCCCCTGGCAGGCTCAAATCGATAGTCGGCATGAAACGTCCAGGGAGTATCGGTTGCGCGCCCGGGCTGCTCATACCAACCCTCCGGCGTGACAATATCGATTTTGCCGTCGCCGTTGATGTCGCCTAATCCGTTGCCGTGCACATCGCCTTGCGTACCGACAATATGCTCCGCGAACCAGGGCTCTTTGTTGATGTGCTCAAGCCATGTCATGCCCTGTCCCTTTACCAGCGACCAGTGGTTGCACAGAATATCGTCATCGCCGTCGCCGTCAATGTCCCCGTGGATGACCCCTTCCATATTGAGAGCGAAGTGAATTCTCCTGGATTTCCAGACGACGTTCTTCTTGCCCGGATTCTCATACCAGAACGCCCCCTTCATAAACATCCAGCCCGAGCTGACAATATCCATCCGTCCGTCGAAGTTGACGTCCATTGCAAACTCGCTGTTGTCGTCGGTTTCCGGGCCGTTGGTCTCGGCCCCGTCACGGAAGTTGGCATGCTTGACCCATTCAGGTGCTTCGTACCAGTTCCGCCCGGAGGCTATGTCGAGGTCTCCATCCCCGTCGACGTCCAGAACCGATGCGCATTCACAAAACGGGCCGAACCAGTAGGTGTGGTTAGCCGGATCGTGAACCGGGCCGTCAATCTTGACAGGGATAAGAATCGGTTCGCCCGCATACACAGTAACAGACGCCACGACCAACAATCCGAGCACAAAGTAACTGAACGTTCGCATAATCAAATCTCCTTAACATCGATCAAATTGAGACTTATACAAATTCCTTTATAAGTTGAACGAACAGGTAGGGTGGGGCTTGCCCCACCGTCATTCCTGTAAGTTGAAACGTCACAAAGCCCATCCCGAACGGTAGCTTGGCGTTACGTACTCATTCGCCTTGTCGTTATTGGCGAATTTCATATTCTCGGCATCCCATTGAAGATTCTTGTCAACCCTTATTGCAATGTTGCCTAATAGCACGGCCTCGGTAATAATGCCCGCCCAGTCAAAATTGCAGCCCGCGGGCTCACCGCCTCTGATAGCTTCGACCCATTCGCCCCAGGTTCCTGATCGGCGTTTGAGTGTCTTGGGCGGAAGCTTGTAGGCCTTCATTTTCGATTCGGGGATGATCCTGTTGTCCAATATGACCCCCTTGTCTCCGATATACATGTTGCCTGAGCCGGGCAATTCCCTTCCGGACTCCAGCTCGGCAGGGCGGGGAGGCTTAAGGCCGCCATCGTACCAGAACAGTCGCAGCGGCGGCATGCCCTCGCGGGCGGGAAAGTCATAAGTCACGACCGATGCCAGAGGCGCGGTTTCATCGAAAACCTTGCTGGCGCTGGCACTGATACTCGTAGGGTAACGCAGTTTCAGGGCCTTGAATACGTGATTGAAATGGTGACATCCCATATCACCGAGGGCCCCGGTACCGAAATCCCACCAGCCCCGGAAGTTCCACGGGTGGTACACAGCCGGGCGAGGTTTACTGCTTGCTTTTACCTGGCGCAATGCCAGGTCACCGTCGCGCCACTCGGCAACAAAGGGTCGCATCGGCGCCGGGCCAATCCACAGGTCCCAGTTAAGGGTCTCGGGAATCTCATCCTGTCCCGGTGGACGGAGCATCCCCTGTGGCCATAAAGGCCGGTTCGACCAGACATGCGCCTCCTTTACGTCGCCGATGGCCCCGTCCCAGATCATTTCACAAAGCCGGCACGCCGCATCTGTGGTATTCGATGAGGCGGTCACCTGTGTGGCGACACCGGCCTTTTTCGCCGCCCGGAGAAGAAAACGATTCTCATGAATCGTTCGCGTTAGCGGCTTGACACAAAGGACGTGTTTGCCTTTTCTCAGGGCCGCCAGGCTTATCACCGTATGGGTATGATCGGGCGTGCCGCAATAGACGGCGTCGATCTTGTCGTCCTCGGTATCCAGCATCTCTCGATAATCGCGATATACTCCGGCTTTCGGGAAACGGTCGTATGTCCGCTTTGCGTAAACGTCGTCAACGTCGCACAAAAAAGCGATTCGCGTGCCGGCTTGACGACTTATGCTGGTGATTTGCCCGTGTCCGACACCGCCAATACCAATCCCTGCTACCTGAATCGTCTCGCTGGGTGGTATGCGGCCGGCCCCGCCGAGAACGTGTCGAGGTACAATGGTTACGCCCGCCAGGACAGGTGCGGCACTTCGGATGAATTCACGCCGGGAGATTCCATCGTTGTCTTCAACTGTCCTGTTCTTACAAACACGCTGTTCGTTCTCTCTGTTTGTATTGCTATTGTCAAACTTCATAACACTGCTCCTCTTACTGATACCTTGCAGTTCTCACGCATTAATTTGTTAAACCTGCGATAGCGGCGCCGATAAGCGTTGCGTCTTTCACATGCACGAACTCAAAAAACCGGCCATGTTTGTCCTGTAGAAAGCTTCTTAGATAACCCTCGATTTTTTCCTTGAGTGATTTCAATTCATAGAATGTCGTACCCTCTGCAGTGATACAAACAGGCTCGCTTTGATCCATACTTTTACCTGTCTCAAGAACGACCGACGATAACATGGCCGCTACTACCAGGGCTGCTCTTTCTATAAGCCCATCGAGCAGATACCATACCGCGGCACGATCCTGTTCGGTTCCCTTTGCGCAAATCACAGCCAATGGGTTGTTGCCCTGGGGATATCGCATGAAGCTGTTCACGTCTTTAGTCTGCATGTCCTTGTAGGCAAGCAATTGCTCGCCTACAATCTCGGACAAAAGTCCCTGCTTGCTCGCTTGCTCCAGAGCCTTCAGGCAAAGCGATCCCAGATAGCCTCCTGAGAACATTTTCTCAAAGGTGTATTTGCCCGGATCGAGTGTGGATTCGTCCAACTGCAAGTCTATCGCTCCCCGCGGCGCCTTCCCGAATGAACCGGACTCGACGTTTATTATCTGCTCTTTGCTGGGATCAAGATCGGGCGTCTTTGTGATCTTGCGATTGGACTCGACATAACAACAATTCGATCCGGTTCCGAGGATGAATCCGACGTAGCTGGCGAAATCCCTTTTTCCAGAGGCAGACATACCCGCAAGCAGGGTTGCTACGGTATCGTTGAGAATTGTGACGTGCTTGTCACCTTTATGGCCTGCCGCTTTGATGGCTGTGATTAGATTCTGACCTATCAACTCGCCCTCGACCTCTTTAGCCTTGACTTCCTTACAGAATCGAATCAGTCTGCCGTCCCTGTTGGGCAGTATTTCAGTCGGGTACGAAAAGCAAAAGCCGATGCTGTCGCTGGCATCCATGACGCCGGCCATATACTCGACAATGGTGGCAAAGAATTCCTCTTTACAGGCCTCTTTGTCCAGTCCCGGCATAAGCTTCTGAACGAAGTTATCGATAACAGGTTTGCCCAATCGGTCAAAGTGCACGGCGGCGGCGCGGAAGTTCGTACCGCCGGCATCCAGGACGATGACACGCTCGCCTGCGGGAATGTCCCTGCCGGCCTCGATATAGGTCGGGATCATCGCGAGTGAGCTGTCCTCTCCCGCCAGACCGCTGTGCATTTCTTCGGTGAAGACATCGCAGAACTTTTCCATGACGATATCTTCATGGTACATCCCGTTATCTTTCAGAAAGTGCCGGACCTTGTCTCGTATTTCCTTCATGAGCGGACAACTCTATAAAGCCATGAACTGTTTGAGATACTCGCGGCTTTGCACCAAAGATTTTTTCCTCACCTGCAGGGAACCTTCGTACGAGCGGTCCTCAACTTCGACGCAAGCCGCACCTTTGTATCCTATGTCCGTCAGGGCAGAGAAGAATTTGCCCCAGTCCACGTCTCCGAGCCCCGGGAGCTTGGGCCGATGGAAGCAAAGCGGCGTTGCCAGGATTCCCACGTCATTGAGCTTCTCGCGTAATACCTTGGCATCCTTGATGTGAACATGGAATATACGATTCTTGAACTCATAAATTGGCTTGATATAATCCATGAACTGCCACACGAGATGAGAAGGGTCGTAGTTCAAGCCGAAATTCGCAGACGGAATCTCCTTGAACATTCGTCGCCAGATGGCGGGCGATGACGCCAGGTTCTTGCCGCCGGGCCATTCGTCATTCGTAAAGAACATCGGACAGTTCTCGATGCCGATCTTCACACCTCGTTTCTCGGCATGTTTGACGATGGGGGGCCAGACTTTCCTGAACCGCTTGAAATTGTCTTCAATGTTACCGTGGTGGTCCCTGCCGATGAATGTGTTTACGTTCCGCAATTCCAAATTAGCGGCGGCGTCAATGACCTTTTTAATATGCGTGACGTGACGGCCGGCGTTTTTCCTGTCTGCTTCGAGCGGATTCGGGTAGTAGCCTAAGCCGGAGATGCCGACGCCTTTTCGTTCAAGGAGGTCGCGTATTTCCTTTATTCTCTTCCCGGATAACTTCGCCACGTCGATATGTGTGATTCCCGCGTAGCGCCTCTCGGCCTTTCCCGCGGGCCAGCACATTATCTCGACACAAGAGTATCCCGCCTCACCGGCAAAAGATATTACCTTCTCAAACGTTTGGTCCGCCAATATCGCACTTACAAAACCGAGCTTAATCATCTTCGCAACTCCTGTTATGAAACTTTAATCCATGCCCTGGCCTGACTGCTCTGCATGATCTTCTCACATAGAACAAGCTCACGCAGCCCGTCCCGGAAGGTCGGATAAGGGGCGGGCCCCGACTTTTCGCCGGATATACGGGCGTAAACTTCCCTGAACAGTTGCTTGAACGTGTCGGGGAATCCTTCGTTATGCCCGCCCGGATAGTCTATCAGGTCCATACACTCGGGATAAACCAGCGACGGGTCCCTCATCATGATTTCATTGTTGCCGTCGCGCTTGCCGATCCAGATTTGATTCGGCGCCTCGGATTCCCACGCGACGGCTTGCCTCGAACCGTCCATTTCGAAATAGAGCCTGTTCTTCCTTCCTGCGGCAACCTGGTTAACGGTCATTACTCCCCGGCCCTCGTTTTCGAATCTAAATAGGACCGTTGCATAGTCCTCCGTATTTATGGGCATGTCCTGGTAGTCTTCGGGTTTCAGGACCTTGCCGGCATAGGTCTCGACGGGCTTCAACGGCTTCTTCCTGATCTTGTGAAACGTCGCAAAATCGGCGCAGACTTCCACGATCTTGAGCCCCGTGACAAACTCGATCAGATCCATCCAGTGAGAGCCGATATCGGCGATGGCTCTGGACTGCCCGGATTTCTCCGGCTCCAGTCGCCAGTTGTAGTCCGTCGGATGAAACAACCAGTCCTGCAGATAAGAGCCCTGTACGGCAAAGACCTCCCCGACGTCACCTTTGTCAACCATCAATCGAAGCTGCCTCATAAGCGGGTAGTAGCGGATATTGAAGTTGACTGCATTGACAAGGCCCGTCTTTTCCGCCAGCTCTACGAGCTGCTCCGCCTCGGCAACGCTGACGGCAAGAGGTTTTTCGCAGATAACGTGTTTTCCGGCCTCCAGCGCAGCTTTGGCCATTTCGTAATGCAGGTAATTCGGCGAACAGATGTGGACAGACCGGATCTGCCCGTCCTTTAGAAGTTCTCTGTAGTCGCCGTAATGCCGGTCGATCCCGAGCATCTCGGCCTTTGATTTAGCAACATCGTCCGAATATTCCGCCAGGGCGACAACGTCGATATTGCCCAGACGCCTGAGTGCCTCAATATGTGCCGGACCGATGAATCCCGTGCCTATGACACCGACTCTGATTTTTCCCATGTCTCTGATTCCTTACATCCAATACACTTTCAAGCTGTCCTGTAGAATCCGATCGTCGCCATTATTACAAATCTATGCCGGTCGGCAGGTTCGAAATCAGTTCGTTATTAGCATTAAGCCTGGCGCCTTGTTCGATGGCAAGCGCAACGTTTGCTCCGTCCGTCACTGCTCCCCGCACGTTTCTGACGTTCTTGGAATCCCCGATCCTGACTACGGTAAGACCTGCCTTCAGAAGGCTGTCGTATATGCGGTCGTTAGGCTCGACCCTGGCAAGAACGAGGGTGTCTGCTTTCAGTTCAGATCGCTCGAACGTATTACTGACCACTATCACCGTGCCGTCTTTCTTGATTTCCAGGACCGACGAGTTGGGGACAATCCGGACAGCGTTTTTGTAAGTCTTGCTCTTTAGGCCTTCGCCGTTGCCGCAGGCAAAGCGTTTCAGCATCACATCCCGATGGCACGGCTCCATCCACTCGGCAAAGTCGCGATTCTCAGTGACAATCGTGACCTTCCTGCCGTCACAGCCGAGCTTTTCAGCAGCGTCGGCGGCACCAAAATGGTCACCCCAAATCAGTACGTTCCGGCCGCATTCGACCGGCTTTGCCTTGCCCTTTGGATAGTACTCACATTTCGTACTCTTGCACCGCAGAACATCTTCAAACGTAACAACAAAAGGCAAGTCGATTCCAGGGATGTCCGGCTTTACAACCCTGCCCCCTGCAGCAAGCAAAACAACGTCGAATGTTTTCAGGTCTGCAACTTTCGGCTCTGTATTATATTTCACTACGACACCGAGCTTCTTGATCTGCTGCCGGAGCCAATCGGCGTACCAGCGCATTTTGTTCTTGCCCGGCACAGTGCAGCAATACAGAATCGCACCGCCTAACTCGCCGCTTCTCTCAAACATCGTGACTTTGTGTCCGCGCAGTGCCGAGATACGGGCCGCTTCCATCCCCGCAGGCCCGCCGCCTATGACCGCAACCTTACAGGCCTTACCGGCGGGCTGCAAGTGAATGAACCGTTCATCACCGATAGCCGGATTAATCGCGCATCGCATGTCACGCTTAATCATCAGCGATTCCTGCCAGCAGCCGACAAGGCAGGAAATACAACGCCGGATTTCTTGCTTCTTACCGGCTCCGGCCTTGTTCGCCCAGTACGGATCGGCAATCAACTGCCGGGACATTCCGACCATATCGGTCTTGCCCTCAGCCAATATCTTCTCACAGTAATCCGGGTTCCTCAAAGAATGGCTGGTTATGACTGGTATTTTGACGTGCTTCTTGACCTCCTCGGCCGTGTAAGTATTCCAGCCTTCGGGATAATACATCGGATCCATAACCGTTCCGGGCGATTCGAATATCCCCGCACTGATATCGACGTAGGCCAAACCCATTTCTTCCATGAGCTTCGCCACCCTGACGGTTTCATCGAGCGTCCGCCCGCCTTCTATCCATTCGTCACCCGAATAGCGAATGCCCAGGGGATAATCCTTGCCGCATTTCATTTGAATCCGGGTGACAATCTCCATCGTGAAACGCATCCTGCCCATGAAACTGCCGCCGAAACGGTCGTTTCGTTTGTTCACGAACGGGCTCATAAATTGTGCGATCAGGTAGCCGTGGGCGGCATGAAGTTCCACCGAATCAAAACCCGCCTGCTGCACCCGCCAGGCGGCTTCGCCGAACTTCTCGATCAGGTCGTATATCTCCTCGACTGTCATGGCGCGTATCGATTTGCCCTGGGCGATGTTCTCGGCATATATGACCTCGTGACCGGCCGAGCCGGGGACATCCAGCACGTGGTCGCTGGCGGACATCAGGTTCTTACGGGGCCAGGCCGCCTGCCGGCCGGGATGCTGAATCTGCACGGCGCATTTCGCCCCGTGACGATGCATCGCCTCGGCAAGGTGGGCGAGCCCCGGAATCAAAGGATCTTCGTCCGCGGCGAGACATGTCACGGTCGGCCTTCCCGTCAGCTTATCGGGCGTGGTCGCGCCGACAATGATGAACCCGCACCCTCCCTTTGCAATCTCTTCATGATATGTCACCACTCGCGGATTGACGGAGCCGTCCGCATTGGCCGAGCTTATGTCCGTCGGCACCATAGCGATTCGGTTCGAAACTGTCATATTCCCGATCTGAATCGGACTAAATAACTTCGGGTAATGCTTATTCTTCATGATTAGCCCCTCTTTAGTTGAGAATTCACAAATACGCGGCCGGACAGCTAAGCCTGTTTATTCTGTATTCTGTCTCCTGTATTCTGTCTTTTATAACATTCCTCCATAATAGTCTCCGTCCGGGTCGCCCCGAATCTCGTACAGCCAATCTCTCTGACCTTCAAAGCGGCGTCGAGGTCCCGCACACCGCCGGCGGCCTTTACCTGCACCTTCCCGGATACATTGTCCCGCATAAGCCGCAGGTCTTCCAGTGTTGCGCCGCCGCCTGCGAAACCGGTCGAGGTCTTGACGAAGTCGGCCCCGGCTTCTTCCGCGAGCCGGCACGCTTTAATTTTCTGCTCGTCCGTAAGGTAGTAATTCTCGAAGATGACCTTCACCGGCACATTGTGGCCGTGGGCAACTTCAACGACCGCCTCGATGTCCTTTTTCACATAATCGTAGTCGCCGCTCAAAAGTCTGCCGATATTAAGTACCATATCCAGCTCGGCCGCACCGTCTTTAATGGCCTGCCCGGCCTCGAACTTCTTCGTCCCGGTCGTATTGTAGCCGTGCGGGAAACCGATAACAGTCGTTGTCTTAACATCCGACCCGGCTAAAAGTTTCGCGACCAAAGCCACTTCGCAGGGCCTGCAGCAAACGGTAGCCACATCATACTTCACGGCAATCTCACAACCTTTGCGAATATCGTCCTCGGTAAGTTCCGGCCGTAGCAGCGAATGGTCGATCATCTTTGCAATATCATGACAAGTGTAATCCATAAATACCTCCTGAGCGCTCCGCCGGAATTCCCCGAATCTGTCGGCGCTTTGTTTGACGATAAAAATTCATATTCGTTTCTCCGGCTGCACCACCAGCCCTGGCCCGGCTTCGAAATGAGCATATATTATATCCAACCCCGCGCCAAGACCAAATAATTTGGGCCTTATCAACATACGACATACAACCTACTCATCTGTAGGCACTTACAAAATCCCTTAAAAAAGTAACGGAGAGGGCGGGATTCGAACCCGCGATACGGGTGTTTACCCATACGACGGTTTAGCAAACGCTTTTTACTGTCTTTCGTTAACCCGACGGTTTGCTGCGTTTACAAGTACCTTTAACAGCCTAAAAACAGCCAAGTTACACACTGGACACGTTGCTTGGACTATTGCTGGAGTGAGTGTAGCTAATGTTGGTCTTGGAAATGGCCGACATATTGATAGCGAGAACATCCTGTGGTATAGTCTTTCCCGTAGCGGCTATGCGGACAGTGAAACGGTTATGGGTTATTATACGGAAACCATATAATCAGTAGTTATGTCTTATGATGCGCAAAAAAGTGAAGGTTATGAATGAATAGCTACAAGGCGTTTGAAAAGGGACTTGACAATCTTTTCCACCGGTACACCGAGAAGTTGCGTCGCGAGGCGGGGAAAAAATCGAAAGGCCCCGAACCGAAAATGGACCGGCGGCATCTTGAACGCAGGATCGAGCGGCTCGTGCAAATTGCGCGGGATGCTGAACTTCACACGCATGGTCGTACGGCTTTCGACGAGGCACTTAATGAAAAGCGCCAATGGCATCCCAAACGAGGTAAAGGATGGGGTGTAGAGGCCAAAAGGCGAACGTTTCGGAAGTGGTATGATGACAATATCCATGGCCGAAACTGCGTCTACATATTCTGGGCAGGACGCAAATGCTTATACGTTGGTAGAACAGGTGCTGGTGGCCGACGTCCAGAAGCCCACTTCGAGAAATTCTGGTTTCGCGCGGCCACACGAATTGATAGCTACATAGTTAGTGGGAAGCGAAAACTACCGATGGCGGAATGTCTCGCAATCGACCTCTTTCGCCCCACTAAGAACAAGGTCAGATCGGCCCAAAAGAAATGGGCGAGTCGGTGTCCGGTATGTACGAAAGAGGTGAGTGTCCGTAGACAACTGAAGCAACTCTTTCCTCTAAAGCGAAAGCGATGATCGCCTCATTAGTCCCATCTCCTCTGCTTCAGCATATTACTGACCAGACCAGCGTAGGAAAAGATTTCCAGCCAGAAAACACAACCTATATGTAACCGGCTTTTTGAATTGACCGAAATCAGGCAAAAAACCGAGGATTATAATGGTTGAGTACACCGTTGTGCTGGCCAGATAGCTAATGTTGGTCTTGGAAATGCCCGATATTCATAGCGAGAACATCCTTCTGTTTGATTTGTTAGCAGTATTGAGTTCCTCTGAATTACGAGAAGTTCTGGATGTTATGCGGACAGTGAAACGGATATGGGGTTCTTATACGGAAACCATATAGACATTGTTAGAAGGAGAATGAAATGGCAATTCTCGCTGCACTATTGATCATGGTAGGAGCGATAGGCATTTTGCTTGTCCCGTTGCTGTTTGACGGCAAGATCGGCATCCTTCGTGACGATATTGATGAGATCACTCGAGGACGCCAGGAGGCGACACAGCAACTCACGCTGGCCATGATCCAGTACCATGGCGCTATGCGGAGCCATCAACACAAAGAGATTCTTAAGGCCCAAGGCGCCATCAACGCCGCGATGCGGCGACAAACCGAAGCAGAGGAGTCCCTCAGGAATGCCGCGAAACTAATGGTGGTCATGGCTCGTGCTGCCGGCAAGATAAGCCCCAAAGCAGAACAAGACACGGTGACCACCATACTGGGCCTTCGCACCCATGATGAAATTTGGCCAATCTATCAGAAGCACTTTTCACTCGTCTCATCAGGGCTGAACGAGTGGTTCTCACAACTCCGCCTTCACCAGCAGGAAATCGCACGGGTCGACAAGAAAAGGGCTCGGTTCTGGCACATCTTTGTTTTGTGCCAAGCTCTGGGCATGGCTATCGGTGTCTTTGTCCTTTTCCCCAGAAGCAAACCGAGCACCGAACCAAAGGTTGGACAGGTATTTTCAGAATCCGCGTCGAGCGCGGCTTCTGAGAAACCGTCATCCTGATCGTTATCAACCCAGCCAAGACAAAGACAATTGAAAACTGATAAGCAGAATCCCGAGAAGCATCGGGGAAATCGGGGGACAACTTATAATGGCACTAAGTTAAGCATATTTAACCGCCATAGAGGCTGACTCAAAGTTCCGTTTGATTGGAAATCCCGGTGATTTCGCTGGCAAACAAGCTGCTCTTTTGACCACGATTTCCTTAACTTAGTGCCATTAGGGACAACTTACTTATTTCTCCCTCTCATTGAGGTCCTTTCGTAGTTCTCATAGCTCATCTGTTAGGGAATTAAGGGTACGGTACATTTTTCGATCCATACTTAGCCTCATCCCACCCCAACCATAATTCGGTATGGTCTCGGCTGAGATTGTCGATTTGAGCAGGATTCATGTGATATAGCAGACACTTCCAGACAAGCACACCCAGAAAAACGCGACCTATACGCAACCGGCTTGTTGAATTGTCTAAAATCAGGCAAAAATGCAAGGATTGTAATGGTCGAGGGGACCGTTGCAAGCAGGAATTTATATGTGCTCCGTTATTAGCTGTTTTTCACTTCAGATTTCACTGATTCATCACCTCTGACCTTTTTCCACTCTTTGAATTCCGTTTTATCATCTAACGTTTTTTCCATGATTTCGATGCGATCGTAACTTTCATTTATGATCATATAACCAGTTGCATAATATTGTGCTCCGGCAGTTAGTAGACTAGTTTGAGTTTGTTTATTTGCATCGTCAATTTTTATTGTGTACTTGCCGGTTAGTTCGCTTATTCTCCCATCAATTACAATATCTCTTTCTTGATATATCTTCTTTGGTTGTAAGAAACTATAAGATGTCGCAAAAGCTGTGGCCATTTTATCTTCCTCTTTTGTATGAAGTTTGATTGTAAAAGAGTCTGATTTCTCATCAGTAGCTATTTTAGCTTCTCCCCAAGGAGTATCCCAGGATCCTTGCCAGTTCTTTTTGCTTATGGTTTTTTCACTAAGTTTCGCTTCTGAGTATTTAAGCCTGAATTTTCTTTCCTGCTCTGCTTCTTTCAGGAACTTAGCCTCGCTTTCGTTCTCTTCTTTTTTCAAATTTTCGAGTCTTCGTAAAGCGCTTCCGATCCCAGGATTCACTTTAATGTCCTCCGCAGAAAGTTTGTTAGCTTTATCTATGAGCTCTTTGGCATTCTTTATAAAACCGGCATCCAAGTATTTACCAGCTAGGTTGCTCATAGCAAGTGTTTCCTTTTTTTCTGCAGACTTAAGATAGTTGTTAACGCTCTTCCCTTTCAGCTTCAATCTATCGTAACACACACCAATGTTGTTCAATGCAACAGTATCCATTGATATGTATAATAATTTCTTGTAGTGTAATAGCGCTAGTTTTTCATAGCCCTCTTCGCTATAAGCGTATGCAATTTTGAATCTAATATCTGTATCAAGTGAATCATAGTTCAAGGAAGCCTCAGCATAACTGATAAAGTCGTCCACTTCATTTTTATCTTTAGCGATATATGCCATGGCTCTTAATATCATAGCACTTTGAGACTGAAATTCATTCTTTCCTAGTATTTGCTTAAGCATGTCTATAGCAGCATTGTATTTTTCAGCATTAGCTAAGCACCAACTTGATTCGACATAACACTGAACTATCTGGTCTCTTTTGTTTTCGTCATTAATATCCAGATTGTCCTTAGCGAGTAAAAACTTTTCTTTAGCTTTTTCATACTCTCCCATTTCCTTATACCGGAGCGCAAGTTGCTTTATCAATTGTGGATTCGTTTCATTTTCCTTAACTATTGCCTCAAGTTTCTGAAATGCGCTTACATCACCTACTTGATTTGAAATTCTCAAAACAACAGCTTTCCACAAAAGCTTTTCATCCTCATTAAGTTTTGGTTCTACTTCTTCACAAAATAATTTTTGTGCTTTCTGGTAGTTATTCTCGGAGTACAATAAATCTAAAACCCTGTTCAGTAATGGCTTAATTTCTTGCTCAACCAGAGGCGTTTCCGGCTCCTTTGGGCTTTCCAGCTTAGGCTCTTCGGATTTCGAAACACCTTCTTGGGTTTGCTCAGACGACTTACCAAGGTCAACACCTACAGGTCCTATTGTAACCTTACCGTGTTCAGACGTGACTAGACGTTCAACCAGACGATTTAAAGGTTTGCGTAGGATAACTAAAGTCACACAGATGACGATAACTGCAGCAGGCCACGATATTATGATTGGTAGAATTGTTTCCATTACTAAGCCAGAACCTTTCTTAACCGCATGATTATTGCTTTAACCATACTTGTAATTCTACAAGAACTTGGCTCGAAAGGCAATGTTTTACAACAATACATAAAAGGAACATTTCTACCAAAAAACGCAACCTATACGTAACCGGTTTATTGAATTGTCCAAAATCAGGCAAAAATGCAAGAATTAGAATGGTTGGTCAGACCGTTAACTATCCACAAGACATATGTTGTCAAACATGGAGTTGTTTGAAAAGCGTTTCAGACAGGATTTATGCAGATAAGAGCTATACCAGATAACAACAAACTCTGTTCTCGGTGCCCTCTGTGGCCAAAAACCGCGTTCATCAGCGTTAATCGGCGGCCTTACCATTGCCTATTGCTCTGTATTCTCTGTGTCATCTGTGGCAGAACAAAGAACGGCGTCTCAAGGAGATTTATTTGGAATTCTCTGGACTTTTTGTATAACGGTTCGTATAATGTATAACGAACAGAATACAGAAGACCTTTTCATTGATTATTTTCTATTGACTATTGATTATTTCCATATTTTCCGCGTAATCAGCGAAATTTGCGGCCTTTGCCATTGACTATTTACGATTTACCCCGTGAGATAGGCAAAGCCGTCATCTCATGGGGTGAACTATTGACTATTGCTCTGTGGCTCAAACAACAGTGTTAATCGGTGTAAACTCGTCCCTTCAACTCCGTTCAGGGCAGGCTCTGAGCGAAGCCGAACGGATCTGTGTCTAACAGAAAGGAATTTGAAAAAACAAACCCAATTTGCGGCAGGGCGAAATTGGCGCAAAGTCTTATATGAAAGGGTATTATGAGGAGTTTTGAGGTTTTGTGCGGCGAAAAAACAAAGCCAATTCAAAGCCAATCTCACATAGAATAAGGGCTTTTTTGCTTATAACACAAGAGATTGCCACGGCCCTTCGGGCCTCGCAATGACGTCAATATCTCTGCTCCTTTGCGCCTTAGTGCCTTTGTGGCTATGGCCCAATTTGAAAAAACAAAGCCAATTTTCGAAGGAAAAAAAGGCAGATTAATGAAAAAAACAGGTGAAAAAGAGTAGAAAACGACGAAAATTTGAACTAAATTTGAAAAAACAAACCCAATTTTCAAAAGGCCAAAATGGGCGTAAGTGTCTATATGAAAGGGGATTACGAAGATTTTCACGCTTTGAGACGGCGACAAAACAAAGCCAATTCAAAGCCAATTCAAAGCCAATCGCCGGGCTTTGGCCTGAAATCCGAAGCCCAAGTAAATGATTATTGATAATTGATGAATGGTGAATTGAAAATAGCAAATGCACAGTTTCTCCGGCGGGGCTATTTGAAAAAACAAACCCAATTTTCGAATGGTCGAAATGACGTTAAGTCAATATTAACAATGTTTTACGGAGATTTTAATGGGCAGGGGCGTCGAGAAAACAAAGCCAATTCAAAGCCAAACAAAGCCAATTTGTATTCTACCGCCGGGACCGACGAGTAAAACATTGCTGGAATGACGCCGAGATTTGCATTATTCCGGGGCCTGTACTGATTAATACCAATTGTAATTAAGATTTGCGCCTTTGTCATTTAGACCGGAGGGCCACGAAGTGGCGGTAGCTAAATCTATTAAATAACAGATTTCTCGACTCCGCTTCGCTCGAAATGACTCAAACAAGCGCATTTATTAAGTAAAATTGGTATAACTCGATATTTATAAAGGATTGAACGCCGTCATACTTTGACGCCCTTTTACTTTTATTAAATGGCACGGTTAAGGTAACACGCCAACACGCGGCCAACCGTCTTCCCAGACCATAGTGGAAATCTTCAGCTCAGAACGAGATCGTTGGCTTTGACTGTCATAGGCGTGGAAGACCAGGTAGTCGCCGCTGACGTCTTGCAGTACCGCGCAGTGTCCCGGCCCGACCCATTGACCTTCTTCTGTCGCATCCAATACCAGCGTGCCACCGCCTTCGGTCATGAGCTTGCCTTCTTTATCAACGTAAGGTCCGGTCACCTTCCTGGACCGCCCAACCATGATCTTGTAAGTGCTTCTGGCCCCGCGGCAGCAAAAATCAAACGATACAAAATGGTACCAGTACTTTCCGTGTTTGATAATGAACGGCGCCTCAATCGCACCTGTCACAGGTGGAGTTTGGTGTTCGCCTGTACGCGGTCGAGCAGCGATCGAATACAGTGTCGTGTCTTCCACGGAGAGCTTGCCGGTGGCACGATCAATGCGTCGCATCTTGATACCACCCCAGAAACTGCCCCAACAGAGCCAGGCCTTGTCTTTGCCTTCCAGCACGAGGTTGCCGTCAATGGCGTTCCAATCGGTCTGGCCGCTTGTCGAACGAATCACCATGCCCTGGTCTTGCCATTTATAGTCCGGACTGTTGGGATCAAGTGTGGTATTGGTAACCAGGCCGATCGCAGAGTTATTTTTACCAAAAGTAGAAACTGAGTAGTATATATGGTACTTGTCATTGAAATAAGAGATATCCGGGGCCCAGATCCCGCGTGTGCCGGGGATCTCCCGGGTCGCCCATTCAGGCAGTTGCTCAAAGACTGCGCCGCAACGACTCCAGTTGTACAAATCTTTCGAACAGCGGATCGGAATGAATCCGTCCCGCCTTGGACTCCCGCCCGTGCAGAATACATAAAGTGTGTCCCCTTCTCGTATGATCACCGGATCATGGACCCGTAAGTCTCCCTTGAGCTCCAGCATTTCCGGCTCACGCGAAACAGCCGTCATGTGGCAGGATGTCCCCAGTATCAGTGTCCCTAAGAACAATATTACTTCCAGGATAATACTCCGTACACATGTTGATCCAGACATACCGTTCTCCTTTCCAAATGTGTCCTAAAGATTACCGTTATCAACCTAAGGGACTTACCAATGACGCTTGTCTCTCTTATCATGAATTACTGAATAGGAATCCTCAATACGGTCAAAGAGCAGGGTTGAAAAGCATACGAAAACTGTGCATTATTAATTGTTTCGATCGTTTTGTTCGGATAGATATTCTTCGGTTCTGCCAATGAATTTTCGTCTGTTAGTTTCTCAGATGACAACAGGATAACTATTGCATCAGGCCCGACTTTCTCCACACCCTGCAGGTTGATAGCCGCTTCTACCACTTCATTCGCGACATTAACAGCTTTCAGGATGACCTCTGAAGTCTTTTTGTCGAGAGTACTGCTGACATTGAGAGCCTTCTTCTTGCCGTCCAGGTGGGGTACACCTTCGACCCTGGCGGTCAATTGATGTGTCCCAGGATTGAGGCTAAAGAGTTTCTGGACGTAGTAATTGGCTGAGCCGTAGACATTCAGGTTGTCAAACCAGATAAGGTCCGGACGCCACTGCCAGGCCTCCTCATGCCCGAACAAGGGTGCATAGCAGGTCATCCTTACCAGATCGGCATTGCGCTCCATACCTGTCATGAACGCTGCTTCATACAAAGCACATTTCAAGTTGTTACGGTTGTCAGGGCTGCCAACACCCACACTCTGCGAGGCATATTCACCCACGAACAGTTTCGGGCCCTGCCGATCATACTCATCGTACCAGTCGACATTCTCTAAGAACCATTCCGGTTTACGATAAAAGTGCTCATCTACAATTTCGGGCTTAAGCTTACGCCAAAACGACCATAAATATTCGATTTCTGCGTGCCCATTGGGAAATATGGTGGCATCTGAGCCGGTGGCGGCGATAAGCTGCATTTCCGGATGTCGGGCCTTAATCGCCTTAGCAAATACTTTATAGCGTTCGATATACTGCGGTCCCCACTGTTCATTGCCAATGCCGATCATTTTCATATTAAAGGGCTCGGGATGCCCCATGTCCGCCCTTACTTTGCCCCATTGGCTATCGGCCGGGCCATTGGCAAATTCAATTAAATCCAGGGCATCCTGTACATAGGGATCAAGCTGGTTCATGGGCACCAGTTCGGCCGTGTTGAACTGACAGGCCATGCCGCAATTAATGATAGGCATGGGTTCGGCCCCGAGGTCTTCGTCAAGTAAGAAGTACTCATAGTAGCCCAAACCATAGGACTGGTAATAATCCGGAGTTGGCCGGTGTTTAAATTCAAAGTTCCAACGATTAATGTTGATCACGCGCTGATTGGGTTCGCCGATCGTGTTTTTCCACTGATAGCACTGGGAAAGGTCAAAGCCCTCAACAATGCAGCCACCCGGGAAGCGTAAAAAGCCCGGCTTCATGTCTGCCAGCATCTGGACCAGGTCTTGTCGCAAACCGTTTTTGTGATTCTTCCAGGTGTTTTTTGGGAAAAGTGATACCATATCCAGATCCAGCGCGCCTGTGCCTTCTACCGTGAGATCCAAGTGTGCTTTGGCCACTGTTTTTCCGGCAAGCATTATACAGGTGCGCGTTTTCCACTGGTCTGTAAAGCCTCCAATTTTGGCCTCCGCTAATGTGCGTCCGTCGGATCCGACCAGTTCTACTTTTAGGAGTAAGCGCTTGCCTGCAGCGATGCGACCTTCTACAGAGAATACATACCCCAAACCTTGACGAAGACCCATACCACGAAAGCCTTCATTGGATAAGCCAAATCCTTTACCCTCCTGGTCTACGCGGATGCGTGCAAACCGCGCATTTTCAGGCTTTTCCTTATCGCGATAAATAAGGACATCACCCTTGGCGCCTTCACGTGCGATTTTTTTCCAGCCACGCAAAGGGTGGTCAAATTCAAAGGATCGGTTTTTGACCAGTTCCGCATAGAGTCCGCCATCGGCACCAAAATTGATATCTTCAAAAAAGACACCGTACATGGTGGGGCTAATGCCGGTGCCGGGATTGGACACATCTACAGTGATTTGAGGTTGAGTCCATCCAATGGATACAAATATCTCCAAAAAACTTAGTAAAACGAAGGTTTTCTTCATAATCGCATGTCCTTCATCTTTAGACAGGACCTTATTTACTTAGGACCATGGTTCGATTGACCTGCTCGCTTATATTGGCCCAGCCGTTATGAGAGTAATTCACAACAATTTTTCTTCTCTTGAGTAAGGTGGAGGGAACCGGAGCCTTGCTCAACATGCATCACTGCGAATGCTGCCGCTGCCATATAATCTGGTTTGCTGTGCGACCGGTAGTGATTATAATTCATTCACCAACGATCCACAATATATCTGAATCCATGGGAGATAGCTTCGGATTCAGTGCTTTTCGAACCAGTCCCACCAAACCATTAGTCGCACAAAAGTCACCTTTTTCATGAACTGGAAAACACCACAATTTTCAGGGTTGAGTAGACCGAGGGAATTTCACCCTCGGCCCCTCCGAGAACCGGACGTGAACCTCTCAGCTCATCCGGCTCCTATCATTCAAACCGCACGGAAATACACCATATGGTTCTGCTACGTTCAAGGACTCCTCCTGTTAAACAGTTGGTCGCTTGCCGGTTAAGAGGCCTGATTGAGAGCAACCATCCTTCCTTTACCATTGCAGACCATAAGTTAGAAAAGCGGCTCTCTGTAATTCGCGAGATGCTTTGCTATTTGTTCAAATCCACCCAATCCCCGGGCAGTTATGTGATAAGATCCAACGCCACAACCTCGTGATCCAAGATCGACGGCACGGTAAGCGAGACAATATCACTCCTGATTTCATAATTCGGGCTTCTATCGCTGACGAGCAGGTGGATTTTATTCACTTTTGTGTTTGGGGGAATTTTTACCAGAAGTTTTTGCTCGCCAATGCGAATAAATTCTCGGAACGGCCCTTTCATCATCATTGGGTTGGTAAGATTCACAAGATGAACGGTCATTGATTGTTTCTGCCGCCATACGGTCACATCAAGGATCCCGGGGCCAGTCACCTGAACGGGCGGCTCTTCATTTGTCGCCCAATTGATTATATTTCGCAGAAGTTTGCCATGATCTACATTCATGATTTCCCAAAACGTCCGGTCTATATCCCAGGGAATGTAGGCAATCCGGCTCTTATCCAGCTCTCGCAAATACACTTCTCGAATATCAGTCTCCGGCGTCCTGGGATAAACATGTTCCATCGGCAGGTCGGGATAGGTGGGGATAAGCGTCACAGGAGAGGGGAAGTCCAAGTTAGGTTTTACATCCAGGCGCCAAATCCCATTGATGATACGAAATGCTTCTTCCAACCCGTTTAAGACAGGATGAAACCGCCCGGTTTTCGAATCGCTCTTCAGCCTCAGATACGAGTTCTTCATCGGTCCCTCGACGCGGCCGTTATATGAAACACCTAACAGATCGGTAAGACCGAAGTCCTGCCTTCTTTTCCCCTCCTGGTCGTACAGCGACGTTTCAAAGGTAGCAACTATACTTCCTCCACTCTTCACATATTGTCTGAGCTGTTCGCACTGCGTCTCCGAAAGAGCGGCAACGTTCGGAAGAATGAGCAACTTAAACGGTTTGAGATGTTCAACATCGAGCAATCGGTCGTTCATCATCTCGAACGGTATACGTGCTTCGATTAGGGCATGATACATTCCTAACTCATGACCGCTGCTTTGCTCCTGCCATTTCTGGCCTCCATAGTAACGCTCAGTCTGTTCCGAATAGACCATCCCCACCCGTGCAAGCGGCGCAGTGTTCCTCAAATAAGGCTCAGCGCGATAATGCCACTGATAGATTCGCTCGACAACCTTGAGCCAACGCCGGTCGTAGATAGTACCCGAGAACTTGACAAACCATGGACGCATGTTGTTGGCGGTGCCTTCGGCTACCCAGATTCGGATTTCAGGTTCACTCTGCACGGAGTCTTTCCACCGGTAACGTTCTTCCAATCCAATACTGAATATGCCACCGAGAGGTTTCATTCCCATTGTCGCCCGAAGCTCTTTCGCCCGCTTGCCGTTCGACCAGGGGGGAATGACGCCCCTTCTTGCCTGATGATCAGTGAAGAAGATATCAGACAATGCACCTGTTACAACGTTATCTGGAAAACCATTGGGAATATACCGCGAGGTGGACTTGACTTCGCGAATTGTCCGGTCCCACAAGAACCACAACTCTCTTAGCCGCTCGATTCGCCACTCCGAGTACTTACGATAAGCCGGATCGTTCCGCTCGGTCGTTCGGGGCAGGTTCATGCCGGAAAACGACTTAAAATTTCGAATGCAATGCTCACAATAGCAGATTCCATGACCGGCCCAGCGATTGGAGAAAATCCCATCCAACTGATATAAGGTCATAATCTCCCTGTGAACCTGGGTCATAAACTCGAAGTTGTACGGACCGAGGGCGCAGGTGACCCATAATTCAGGATTCGACCAGTGACGCCGTTTCTGTCCTTTCGAATCTGCGGCAATCCAATCCGAATGGGCTTGATAGACGTCATCCCAAGTTGCGTGTGGGTCTGTGCGGGCGATTACTGCCATCCCCATTTTACGACATCCTCGCACCAGATAACCGAACGGATCAGAATCCCCAAGCCATGCACTTCGATGGTGCATGGGGATTTTGGTGGGGTAGTACGCGACCGCACCACCAGCGCTCAAACAGGCGGCATCGGCGTGGATACGCTTGAAGTAGTCCAGCCAGAAATCAGGATCGAAACGGCCGGGATCGTTTTCCACTAAGACTAATTGAGCCCAGCGCATCGGGCGATCAAACCAGGGCTCTTGATTCTCTTTGGCGGCTGCCCACGGCGCTCCCAGCACTGCATACGCCCCGGCGACTACCGAGGTTTTCATGAAATCTCTTCGGTCCATGTCTGCTGTCTCCTCTCAAAGTTATTGCAGATCTATTATGTTCGACTGTATGATACCACAATATCTGATACCTGTCACACAATTAGGCCAACCGTGCCACAACCCGAAAGCTCTTTATCTGCCGGTCTCAGTCGCGGTCATAGGCGTGGCAAACATTGAACAATTGAAAGCAAACGTTGAGATCGTGAAACAGATTAGACCGATGAACATTGTGGAACGGGAGGAGCTGGAAAGGGTCATGGGCCGAGAACCGCCAAGCTATATGGATCTCGACGGCCATACACGTCTTAAACCAGGAAATGCCATGAACAGGAAACACAACAAGGATACAGACCAAACGAACTCAAACCTCCTTACTCGCGGCGACTTTTTGGCCCAGGCAGGTGGCGCGATGATCGCTACCGCAGCGGCAACGGCGAGTTGTTTGGGCGGGCAGTCCACCATTATTAGGCGGCATAAGTGGAAGGGACGGAAGGACTCGAACGTCAAACGCTGGGATGTAGCCCGGACGATGGACAAGCTCGCGGCCATGGCCGATATCATTGTACCGGGACACGACAACTACTTTCTGGTTGACTGTGTTGTATGAGAAGCAGGTTATGGTGTGGGGGGACGACAACATCGCGAACAACTCAAACCGGCTTATCAGACTTATTTGTTGAAGACCGGTTATTTGGGCTCCCACATATGCTCGGTCATTTTTCCGGCCTGCACCCAGCCGGAGCCGCTGTCCATGAATGCTGCGTTGCAGCCGTCGCGGTGGCGGGCCCTGGCCACCCGCCGCTGTCCGTCGGCACGAGCGGGCAGGTGCTGAGGTCTCCAAACGTCGAACTCGCCCCTGCCGCTAAATTCGCGCTCTTCTCTGATGATCGGACGCCAGGACCCGTCCTCATTGTCGGCCAGAAAGATCTTGGAGGAGGGCCTGTGAAAATCACTGACAGGTGTGTAACCGATGTACTCTGTGACACCGTCCTTCCACGAGTTGATCACGTAATCGAGGGTTTGCTCCTTGTTGGGGTAACTTGGGCAGTTGTATATACCCATTTCCCGGTAGTCCTCGTCTTCGTCACCCTGACCGCCGATATAGGGCAGGAACTTGACAATCCAAATACCACCATTCCGGGGAAATTTGCCTTCGTTATCCTCGGTATACAGAGTGAACGCCAAGCCGATTTGTTTGAGATTATTGCGACACGTTACGCCCTTGGCCTGGTCCCGGGCTCTGCGCAAACTCGGCATAAGAATCGCCAGCAGCAGCGCAATGATCGCGATTACTACCAGCAATTCAATCAAAGTAAATGCTCTTTTACCCGATATATGCTAATCTCCTCAATCATCCGGACTGGGCTAAAGCCAATCCAGTATCACAGCGACATTAAAGGGATAGTTTACTACTTTCCTGGACAGACAAATATAACCATAATATTACACTTTCAATTGATGCCTCGATGAATCCTACCCCCGGTTATCGAGTTCGTCCTGACTTTCACCGCCGCGGGTCAAGTCCACACCGTCTGCCCGCAACGCGTCCTGCAGCTGGCCGACTTTCAACTCACGAGGCAAACACCGTTTATTTACCGACATAGCCGCCGCCAGTCCCGCCGCGTGACCGGTTGCTACGCAGTTGCCCATACTCTTTCCCGCCGAGGCGGCAACGTGAGTCGCCGAAATACACCTTCCGGCCATCAGCAAGCCGTCCAACTTCTCAGGCAGAATCGCCCGATAGGGGACATCGTGAATCTTCATTTTAGAAAGTCGCACGAATCCTATGTCCAAAAATCCACTCCGCCAGGCGATAACATCGTCGAACTTGCGTCCTTCCTGTGCGTCCTGTTCGGTCAAGACATACGGCCCCTTAACCCGGCGTGTTTCGCGAACACCCATTTGCGTTCCTGTTCCAATCAGTTCGATGCTCTTTAGTTCCTCGCCTCCAAATTCTCGCATTGCCAGGGTCATCTGCAGAACCTGCCTTCGGCTCTGGCACTCGGCCTGCGTGCGTTCGACCGGATCAGTCGCATCGAACTGGCCCAGGTTTTTCGTCCCGGCGTGATTTATGTAAAAGCTGTTGCTGTTCGAAACTTTACCGAGCCCCCATCCGTGGATCGGGCAGATCTGCGAAATGTTCCAGGATTGATTTTGCCATCCTTGGCCTCCTATGCAATTGTTTAACCTGACATAGGAAACATCGGCAAAAACAGCCCAAATT
>Ga0307378_10000878_pt1 | contig 50292 bp, 52 predicted proteins | sample UN1MG_FD_202238 | JGI IMG/M metagenome (GOLD analysis project Ga0307378, IMG submission 202238) | Soil microbial communities from Risofladan, Vaasa, Finland - UN-1 | ecosystem: Environmental > Terrestrial > Soil > Coastal area > Acid sulfate soil | place: Finland: Risofladan, Vaasa | collected... | reverse complement strand
TCACAGGCAACGTCATCGAATTCGCCAGCTCTGACCACGCGCGGCGCTATGCGTGCCGCGCATGCGGCGCACCGGTCTATTCGACCTATGGACGCGAGGATGAGTTCTATGTGTATCCCGGCTCGTTCGACGAGCCCGGGCTCTTCGCGCCCACCTATGAGCTTTGGACCATCCGCCGCGAGCCGTGGCTGCCGCCGTTTCCCTCCGTCAACCACCGCTACAAAAAGAACCGCACAGCATGGCGGCGCCGGGAAGACTAGCGCTTCCCCGTTGACGCTATGGTGGCGGGGGGCCATGGTCCGGCCAGGAAACACGCCATGAATGAAGCCATGAAACCCGCCCCAGCGGCCGCTGTCGCCGTCGGAAACGCCAAGTTCGGCAACGACTTGCCGTTTGCCTTGTTGGCGGGACCGTGCGTCTTGGAGAGCCGGGCGCACGCGCTCGAGACGGCGACGGCGCTAAAGGAGATCGCCGACCGGCTTGGCCTCGGGCTCGTCTACAAATCCTCGTTCGACAAGGCGAACCGCACCAGCGTCACGAGCGCGCGCGGCCTCGGGCTTAAAGAGGCGCTGCCCATCTTCGCGGAGATCCGCGAGGCCACGGGACTGCCCGTCGTCACCGACGTGCACGAGCCCGACCAATGCGCGCCCGCCGCCGAAGCCGTCGACATGCTTCAGATCCCCGCCTTCCTCTGCCGCCAAACCGATCTTCTCGTGGCGGCCGCCAAGACGGGCAGAGCGGTGAACGTGAAGAAGGGGCAGTTTCTGGCGCCCTGGGACATGCGTCACGTGGTGGCGAAGGTCGTCGGCGCCGGCAACCCCAACGTGCTCGTCACAGAGCGCGGCGTATCCTTCGGCTACAACACGCTTGTTTCCGACATGCGCGCGCTGCCCATTTTAGCCGAGACCGGCGCGCCGGTGATCTTCGACGCCACCCACTCGGTGCAGCAGCCGGGCGGGCAGGGAGGCACGAGCGGCGGTGAGCGCCGCTTCGTGCCGGTGCTGGCGCGAGCCGCGGTCGCTGTGGGTGTCGCCGGGCTCTTCATCGAGACCCACCAGGATCCCGACCATGCGCCCTCCGACGGCCCCAATATGGTGCCGCTGAAGGAACTCGAGCCGCTGCTCGGCGAATTGATGGACATCGACCGTTTGACCAAGCGCTCCGGACGCTCTCACTAAACCCGAACGCGTCGGATGTCAGTGCGGCGGGGGGATAAGCGTCTCGGCTTCGCCGTCCCAACGCCACAACTGATCGTCGGTGAGATGGGTGCCGCCCCACCAGCGATCCACGCGGTGATGCTCGGTCCAATCGGCGCCGCCGGCCAACACGGCCTTGCCGAGCGAGGTGAGAGTCAGCCGGCTTGTGGCATAGGCCTTGGCCAGCTCGGGATCTTCACGGTTGAACGGCGCCGCCTCGAGCCCCGCGATCAGCGGCTCCTCGGCAAGCGCCAGACCGTCGAGCAACTTCCAGAAGCTCCAGTCGCCCATGAACTCGGCGTCTTCCATTTTCTGCACGGCGATGAACAGCGCAATCGCGGTGACCGACTCGCCGCCCTCGATGGTCGCGAGCATCTGCCGCTCGGTCCGCGACAAGCCGTCAGGTCCGGGCAGTTCCTCCAGCATGCGGATCACCGCCGCGCGCAAGAATGGCAGTGCAGACAGGTCCTGCTTGAGGAGTCCCGCCCACGCCTCCGGTGTCGGCTGCCGAAGCGCGGCCCAGGCGTGGCTGGCAAGCTTGAGCTGGGCTTGGCTGAGGGGCCTTGCGGTCGCCGCAAGGTCGGAGATCGCTTCAGGCTCTAGGCGCCCGATATAGTCGTCAACTTGGACAAGCAGCAGCGTTCCGGGCTCGCGCGGATTGGCTGCGAACCAATCGAGCACCTGAAGCAACTGAAGCTGGTCGTAGAGATCGTGCTCGAACCACAGCATCACGCGGTCGAACTCGCCGTTCACGGCCAGCCCCCGGTAGCGCGCGGCGAATTCGAATTCGATCGCACCGATCTCGCCGCCGCCCGCGCCCGCAAGATACTCGACCCGCGCGGCGGTCAGATCCTCGATCGTATCGGTGAGGGGGACGGGGCCCTCGTGCAGCACGTCGCGCCACGGCAGGACCTCGGATCCGTGCAGCGTACGGCGTAGCAATTCGCCGGCGGCGTCGCCGTTGGTGATGACGAGATCGACCGTGACGTCACCCGCGCCCGCGATACGGCGCGACGCCCTGATCCGGAATCCACACGCCCTCGGGCGGCGTGCCATGCTGCCAAAACACATCGATTGGCATGCCGCCACGTGGGTACCAATATCCGCCGATCCGAAACCAAGACGGCTCGATCAGATCGACAATCCGCTTGCCGACGGTGAGTGTCGCATCCTCATGGAAGGCGGATGCATTGCGGAAGCTCGCCAGTAACAGCTTGAACGACTTCGACTCCAACAGCCACGGACCCGGCGCATAGTCGACCACGAGATGGGCGAAGTCCGGCTGGCCCGTGACAGGACAGAGACAGGTGAACTCCGGCGCGGTGAACCGCGCCACATAGGCCGTGTCAGCATGCGGATTGGGGACGCGCTCGAGCTCGGCCTCGTCAGGCGAAGCCGGGACGGGCGTCTCGTGCCCAAGTTGCCTCAGGCCTGTGATCTTGCGCGTCATGGTTTACTCCGCTGCAAGCCGCATCGGCGGCCCATGATAGACGCAGCCTTCGTGGCAAGAATCGCGTGCCACCACGATTTCGCTCAGGCCCGGCAGGCGATTGTGCAGCCTGTCCCACAGCCACATGGCGATGCGCTCCAGCGTCGGGAAGGCAAGGCCCTCCACGTCGTTGAGCATGCGGTGGTCCAGCGCGTCGCGGGCGTCCGCCACGGCGGCTTCCAGATCGTCGAAATGCACGATGATGCCGGTGTCCTCGTCGGGCTCGCCGTCCACGGTCACGCGCGCACGGAACGAATGACCGTGCACCCTTGAATTCGGGTGGCCGGGCGGAGCCGACGGCAGAAAATGCGCCGCCTCGAAGAAGAATTCCTTGTAGATACGCATGGGGCTGTTTAGGCGATTTTGCGTGGCACGGCCAGGGTTTGTGACCCTCAAAAAGGTTAAGGCAGGCCGAGCAATTTATGGGTCTGCAGGCTCAACCGCCATTTGGGATGGGCCAGGCAATAATCAACAGCGGCGCGCACATTTGCCGGATCGCCCGATCCATCGTCGAGCGGTTGCAGGAGAAAGTGGGTGAAGTCGAGCGCCTGAACCTCTTCCGGCCGCAACGTGCCTTGCGGATAGACGAGCTTCAGCTCATCGCCCGACTGCTGCCGCAACGGCGCACCCGCCTTGGGGCTCACACACACCCAGTCGATGGAAGGAAGCACGGGGAGCGTGCCGTTGGTCTCGATGGCCACTTCGAAGCCAGCCGTATGCAACCCCGCAACCAGCGCCTCGTCCACTTGCAACATAGGCTCGCCGCCGGTCAGCACGACGAAGGGTGGGGTGCCTGAGTTGCCGCGCCAGGTCTCGCGGCAGGCGCGGGCGAGCTTGTCGGCGTCGGCGAACTTGCCGCCACCGGGGCCGTCCACACCGACAAAGTCGGTGTCGCAGAAATCACAGACCGCAGCGGCGCGATCTTCCTCGCGCCCCGACCACAAATTGCAGCCCGCGAAACGGCAGAACACGGCCGAACGCCCGGCCTGGGCGCCTTCGCCTTGCAGCGTGTAGTAAATTTCCTTGACCGCATACATGCGCGGAACTTGGTCCTTTCACGGATGAGACGCAAGGCACGCAACGTTTCACCACCGAAATGGAACTTGCCACAGTCTCGCCACGTTACAGAACCGAGTGCAACGACAGCAGAAAGTGCCATGCTCTATATACTCTGAATTATCCTGATCGGATTTCTCGCCGGCGTGATCGCCAAGTTCATCATGCCGGGCGATAACGAGCCGCAAGGCTTCATTCTCACCATGATCCTCGGCATCGTCGGCGCGTTCGTCGCGACCTATCTCGGTCAGGCGATCGGCTGGTACGACGCGGACGATTCCGCAGGGCTGATCGGCGCCACGGTCGGCGCGATCATCGTGCTCGCGGTGTGGGGCTTCTTCGCCAGACGGAACGCCTAAGATGCCGCGGAGAACGAACATGCGCCCGTGGATTTCCCGTTCCCTGCTCGTTCGTTCTCCTCGTATGGGCATCGCCCTCGCAGGCGGAAGCCGGATCGCAGGAAACCATCGACCTGCAGGTCCGGCTTGCGCGCGCGCATGCCTCGCCCGGGCCCATCGACGGCCTGATGGGTAAGAACACCCGCAACGCATTTCGGCCTTCCAGCGCATTCAGGGTCTGGAGCAGACCGGAAAGTTGGATGAGGAGACCCGGAAGACGCTCGAGGGCCTCGGCGACGCGCCGACCATGCGCGATTACGAAATCACGGAAGCGGACGTGAAGGGACCGTTTCTCGATAAGATTCCGGATCGGATGGTCGACAGGGCAAAGCTCGAACGGCTGTCCTATACGAGCCCCCGCGAGTTGCTGGCCGAGAAATTCCACATGGACCGGGACTTTCTTCAGAGCCTCAACCCCGGCAAGAGCCTCGATAGCGCCGGCACGACAATCCGCGTCACGAACCTCGAGGGGTTCTTGGCCATCGAGGCGCCCGTAAAGCGCGTCGAGGTCCACACGGAACGGCATACGGTCGACGCTTACGACGAAGCGGACAAGCTCGTCGCGGTCTACCCCGCAACGATTGGCAGCACCGAAACTCCTTCGCCCGAAGGCACGCACGAGATTACCGGGATCGCCGAAGAGCCGACCTATACGTATGACCCCGAGAAGCTCGACTTCGAGGGTGTGGACTCCGACAAGGAGTTCACGATCCCCCCGGGGCCGAACAACCCGGTCGGGCTCGTGTGGATCGGGCTGAACGCGCCGGGCTATGGGATCCACGGCTCGCCACTCCCTGAGAAGATCAGGCGTCAGCAATCCCACGGCTGCGTCCGGATGACGAATTGGGACGCTCTGGCGCTGGCCCACGCGGTCAAGCCGGGGACCCCCGTCGCCTTCGTGCCGAACCAGTCAGCCAGTGGCGGCGAGAACGCCGGCGACACCGACGCGCGCTGACGAACAATCACCACGCCGCGAAGCAAATCGCCCGGCACGGGGGCCGGGCGATGTACTTTAAGTCGTGAGGATTTCTACTCCGCCGGCTTGTCTCCGGGCGGGGAATAGCGTCCGGGGATCACCTTCTCCGGCGGGTTGGTCCCCTCCGGATTGATCGACCGAATAAAGGAAATAATTTTCCAGAGATGGTCGGACGTCTTGATGACGTGGCCCATTTCCGGCATCGGCGCCTTTACGGTGCCCCACTGGATGCGCGTGAAGCCTTGCTCCTCCAATGCCTTCGAGCCCATCGCGATGAGCCGGAACAGCACGTCGTCGGTGTTGCCCCAGAACCAGACGCCCTGGCTCAGCGCGGGGCAAAAGCCGCCGCCGCCGCCGCCGCCATGACACTCGTTACAGCCCGGCAGGCGGAACTGCTTGACGAGATAGTCCTCAGGCGAGTCGGCCACCAGCTTCTTCCAGTCGTAGGGATTGTGCAGACCGCCCGGCGGCACTTGCTGCACCAGCTCCAGAGGCGGTGTTTCGTCGCCCTCTCTGCAGCAAAGGTCTTCGCTAGCCGCAGCGGCTTCCTCGGCGGCGCCGGCCGCTTCGCTCTCCGCCTCGGCGGCTTCCTCTTCAGCCGCCGCGGCTTCTGACTTGCTCTCCGCGGCTTCCTCTTCGGCGGTGGGCGCATCGTCGGCGGCGGCGATTTCGGACGGTGGTTCGTCTGCCGGCTTCGAGACTGCGTCATCAGCGGCCTCGGCTGGCGCGGCATCCGCGGTTTCAGAGGATTCCTCCTCCATGGCGCCGGCAGGCTTCGCATCCGCGACCTCGGTCGGTGCTTCTTCGGCGGGCTCCGACGGCTCCGCCGTGGCGGATTCGGATGTCATTGCCTGCTCGACGTCTGCGTGCGCAATTCTTTCTTGGAATGGCTTGCTCGTAACCACGGCGAGCCCAACGATAAAGAGGCCAGCCACGAACAGGCCGAGCATCGTCATCCACGAACTTCGTTTCCCTTGATCCATCAGTATCCCCTTAGTTGACGCCACCTGGAGTCAGAACGGCCAGGCCAAGCGCCTCTATAGCACGTCGGCGCAATTTGCCTTGGGGGACGCGGCAAAAAACCAAGCGATTGCCCGGCAGAATTGCCGGGCAATGCAGGCTCAGGTCTTGGAAGAGGAGATCAGCACGAGCCGCCGAACAGGGCGCGCTTGCGCACGAACGTTTCGGACTGCGCGGCGCCCTTGGAGGTCGAGCGGCACCACTCATAGTGACCGTCGTACCAATTGTGCCAGCGGAAACCGGTGCAGGCGAGGCCCAGATTCTGGGCCTGATGGGCCTGATTCACGGCAATATTCGCGTAATTCCGGCAGAACTGTGTTGGCGCGGCCATGGCGGTCGAGGTGAAGGCGGCGCCCATCACGGCGGCAACGGAAATCAGGATCGTGCGGTTCAGCTTGGTCATGGGTTACTCCATCTGTTCACGCATCCCCGAGCCCGGATAAGTCCATTGTTTCTCGGTTGATGGCCGGAGTTTGCCGCAAGGCTGCTGAACCCGTTTTGAACCGGTGGTTGTCTGACGTTCAGGTTCAATCGAGCGAGCGTATAAGCGCGAACTTTGGTCGCAGCCGGACGGCGCCAGCATGCACGATATCAGGACCACGAGCGCGCGCTGAGTTTCCCTGGACCTGTGACGCCTTCACGCCATTCCCAATAGCCTTTGGCGCGGAGTTCGCAGGCCGGGCATTCGCCGCAGCCATAGCCCCAGTCGTAGCGGGTGCCGCGCTCGCCCTGGTAGCAGGTGTGGGTCTGTTCTATCACGAGCGTCACTAACGCATCGCCGCCGAGCTCCTGGGCCAGCGACCAGGTCTCAGCCTTCGTGCGGAACATCAGCGGCGTCTCGATCTCGAAAGCCAAGTCCGTGCCGAGCCGGATGGTCTCTTGCAGCGCCCGCAAGGTGGCATCGCGGCAATCGGGATAGCTGGAAAAGTCTGTTTCGCACATGCCGCCGACGAGCCGATGCAAACCCCGCCGGTAACCGAGCGCAGCCGCATAGACGAAGAACACGAGGTTGCGTCCCGGCACGAAGGTCGACGGCAAACCGGACTCCAGCATGACGATGTCGGCGTCGGAGGTGAGGGATGTCTCGCCAATGGCGCCAAAACTCGAAATGTCGATCAAGCGATCCGGTCCGAGCCGTTCGCCCCATTGGGGGAAGCGGCGGGCGATGTCGGTACGCACGCGGCTCCGGCAGTCGAGCTCGACGCCGTGACGCTGGCCGTAATTGAAGCCGACCGTCTCCACGCGCGCGTAGCGGTCGAGCGCGTAGGCCAAGCAGACGGTCGAATCCTGCCCGCCCGAGAACAGCACCAGGGCGCCGGCCTCGCCATTTTCAGGTTCCGCCGTCATCGGAGTATTCCTTCGGGCAATCTCATCACCCGCACATATACGCCTTCACGTTGACTGCCGCCTAGGCTAAGACGGCCCAAAATGCGTTAGGGGGATTCCCGTATGACAGCCATTGTCACCATTATCGGCCGTGAAATCCTGGATAGCCGCGGCAATCCGACCGTCGAGGTCGATGTCGTGCTCGAGGACGGCCATCACGGCCGCGCGGCCGTGCCATCGGGCGCATCGACCGGCGCGCATGAAGCCCATGAGCTTCGCGACGGCGGCTCCCGTTATGGTGGCAAGGGTGTGCAGAAGGCCGTGGAGGCGGTCAACGGCGAAATGCGCAAGGCGCTCGACGGCTTCGACGCCGACGATCAGCGCGGCCTCGATCAGCTCCTGTGCGACCTCGACGGTACCGAGAACAAGAAGCGCCTCGGCGCCAACGCCATTCTCGGCGTGTCGCTTGCCGCGGCCAATGCGGCGGCGGACTCCCATGAGCAACCGCTCTACCGCTATCTCGGCGGCGAGGAGGCGACGCTGCTGCCGGTCCCGATGATGAACATCGTCAACGGCGGCATGCATGCCGACAACCCCATCGACTTCCAGGAGTTCATGATTGTGCCGGTAGGCGCGCCGAGCATTGCCGAGGCCGTGCACATGGGCGCCGAGGTGTTTCATGTCCTCAAAAAGGCCCTGCACGACGCCGGTTACGGCACGGCGGTCGGCGACGAGGGCGGCTTTGCGCCCAATATCGAATCCACGCGCGCCGCGCTGGATTTCGTCATGGGGGCGATCACCACGGCCGGCTATGAACCCGGCAAAGACATGTATCTCGCGCTCGACGTGGCGGCGACAGAGTTCTTCAAAGCTGGAAGCTACGTGCTCGCAGGTGAGAACCGCTCGCTCTCATCCGGAGAGATGGCGGACTATCTCGCCGATCTCGTCTCCAGCTATCCGATCTTCTCTATTGAAGATGGCATGTCGGAGGACGATTGGGAGGGTTGGCGTATCCTCACCGAAGCGATTGGCGATCGCGTGCAGCTCGTCGGCGACGACCTCTTCGTCACCAACGTCACGCGCCTGAAAGAAGGCATCGACAAGCACATCGCCAATGCCATTCTCATCAAGGTCAATCAGATCGGCACGCTGTCCGAAACGCTGGATGCGGTGCGCATGGCCCATGATGCGGGCTACGCGGCGGTGATGTCCCACCGCTCCGGCGAAACCGAAGACACCACGATCGCAGACCTCGCCGTCGCCACCAATTGCGGGCAGATCAAGACGGGCTCGCTCGCCCGCTCCGACCGGGTGGCGAAATACAACCAGCTCATCCGCATCGAGGAGGAGCTTGGGCCGCGCGCCCGCTATGCCGGGGCCGCCGTGCTGAAACGCTAAGAAGCGCGACCATAGTAACTGCGGGTTAACCCCTCCCAACCGATCCTCGCGATTCGCTGCGCGGGGAGGGCACATGCGATTCACGGCCTTTATCTTTCCACTGCTTGCCTTGAGTGCGGGCGGGTATTTCGGCTACCACCTGCAAAACGGTGATCACGGCCTGAAGTCCCGCACCGAGCTCCAGCGGCGTGCCGATGTGCTCGAGGGTGAACTCGCCGGGCTCACCGAGGTGCGCCAGCGGATCGAGCGTGACGTCGCGCTGCTGCGGCCGGAGAGCCTGGACCCGGACATGCTGGACGAGCGGGCCCGTGCCATCCTGAACCTGGCCCATCGCGACGATCTCATCATGAAGAAGCGCCGCGAGCCGGATCCGACCGGGCCACTGATTAAGCGCTGACCGCCCTCACGCATCGCGCTCAGGGGCCGCACGCCTAAACTTCCAGCCTGCTTTGAACTCGTGCTAGCTTTTGCGCGCGCGTAGCTTTGAGTCGTAGGAGGCCGGAGTGACCAGCCCAAGCTTGACACCGGGAGCCACCAATTTTTGGCTGGATCAGGCGCGCGAGCGGCAGGCCGCTGAGGCCAATAAGCCGCGCCTCACCCCGGACGAGGAGCTCGAAGCCTATCGCGACATGCTGTTGATCCGCCGCTTCGAGGAGAAGGCGGGACAGCTTTACGGCATGGGCTTCATCGGCGGCTTCTGTCACCTCTATATCGGCCAGGAAGCGGTCGTAACCGGCATGATGATGGCCAAGCGCGACGGTGATCAGGTCATCACCGCCTATCGCGACCACGGCCATATGCTGGCGACCGGCATGGACCCGAAGGGCGTCATGGCCGAACTCACGGGGCGCCGCAGCGGTTACTCCAAGGGCAAGGGCGGCTCCATGCACATGTTCTCGGTCGAAAAGCAATTCTACGGCGGCCACGGTATCGTCGGCACGCCGGCGCCGCTCGGCTCAGGAATCGCCTTCGCCAACAAATATCGCGGCAACGACAATGTGTGCCTGACCTTCTTCGGCGAGGGCGCCGCCAATCAGGGCCAAGTCTACGAGAGCTTCAACATGGCCTCGCTATGGAAGCTCCCCGTCGTCTACATCATCGAGAACAACCACTACGCCATGGGCACGTCGGTGGAACGGGCATCCGCCCAGGCCAAGGAACTCCATAACCGCGGACGCGCTTTCGGCATTCCTGGCGAGGAGATCGACGGCATGGACGTAGCGGCAGTCAAGGCCGCGGGCCAGCGGGCGCTTGAGCACGCCCGCACCGGCAAAGGCCCCATGATCCTCGAAGCCCTGACCTACCGCTATCGCGGCCATTCCATGTCCGACCCGGCGAAGTACCGCACGCGCGAGGAGGTGAAGGACATGCGCCAGCATCACGACCCGATCGAGCTGGTGCATAAGCATCTCATCGATGCAGGACGCAGCGAGGACGAGCTGAAGGCCATCGACCGGGACATACGCGCCATCGTCAACGAAGCGGCCGACTTCGCGCAAGAAGATCCAGAGCCCAACCCGGACGAGTTGTGGACCGACGTGGTGGCAACGTGAGTCTGAGTTCCTAATGCCGACCGAAATTCTCATGCCCGCACTCTCGCCCACCATGGAGGAGGGCACGCTCGCCAAATGGCATGTGCACGAGGGCGACGCGGTGCAAACCGGCGACGTGATCGCCGAGATCGAAACCGATAAGGCGACCATGGAAGTGGAAGCCATCGACGACGGCACCATGGGCAAGATCTTAGTGGCCGAGGGCACCGAGCACATCCCGGTCAACAAGCCCATCGCGCTTCTACTGGCGGAAGGGGAGGACGCTGGAACCGACGGCAACGGTGCAGCAAGCGCCAGCTCTCTCGAGCGTGGAGAGGTCGCTTCGCACGGCGAGGCGGGTGCGGGGACTCGCACACCACCGGATTCATTTTCCTCCTCACCCCAGCCCTCTCCTGAACCGGGAGAGAGGGAAGCGGCACCAGCCGATCCATTCAGCGCCAAAATGCCCGGCGAGGCGCCCCACGACGAGAAACCGGCGCCGGAGTCCGGCGAGACAGAGCCGTTGGTCGAAGAGGCGCCCGCAGGGCCGCAAGACGCGCCACGAGAAACGGCGCCCCAGCCGGAGATCGAACCTGGCACCGAGATGGTCACCATGACCGTGCGCGAGGCCTTGCGCGACGCCATGGCCGAGGAGATGCGCCGCGACGGCGAGGTCTTTGTGATGGGGGAAGAGGTGGCCGAGTATCAGGGCGCCTACAAAATCACCCAAGGCCTGCTCGAAGAGTTCGGCGCGCGCCGGGTGATCGACACGCCCATCACGGAATACGGCCTTGCCGGAGTCGGAGTCGGTGCGGGCTTCGCGGGCCTGCGGCCCATCGTGGAGTTCATGACCTGGAACTTCGCCATGCAGGCGATCGACCACATCGTCAACTCAGCAGCCAAGACGCTCTATATGTCCGGCGGACAGATGCATTGCCCCATCGTGTTCCGCGGACCCAATGGCGCGGCTGCCCGCGTCGCAGCCCAGCACAGCCAGGACTATTCGTCGTGGTATGCGCATGTGCCCGGGCTGAAGGTGATCGCGCCTTATACGGCCGCCGACGCCAAAGGCCTGCTCAAGGCCGCCATCCGCGACAACAGTCCGGTCATTTTTCTCGAAAATGAAATTCTCTACGGGCAGAGCTTCGAGGTGCCGAAGCACGACGACTTCGTGCTGCCCATCGGCAAAGCGCGCATCGCACGTGAAGGCGCCGACGTGACGCTTGTCTCCTATTCGCGAGGGCTGGCTTACACGCTTCAGGCCGCGGAACAGCTGGCGGGTGAGGGGATCGAGGCCGAGATCATCGATCTGCGTACCTTGCGGCCGCTCGACATCGCCACCGTCGTCGCCTCGGTGAAGAAGACGAACCGCCTCGTCACCGTCGAGGAAGGCTGGGCCGCCTGCTCCATCGGCTCGGAGATCTGTTCGCAAGTTACGGCGGAGGCCTTCGATCATCTCGATGCGCCGCCCTTGAAGATCACCGGCGCCGACGTGCCGATGCCGTACGCTGCCAATCTCGAGAAGCTGGCGCTGCCGTCCGTCGAATTGGTCGTGAAGGCGGCCAAAGCCGTCTGTTACCGGGAGTAGGGCGCGTGACCTTCTGGCTCACGGACGAGGAAATGGACAGCGAGATCGCGGCGAACATGGAGGCGTGTGCGCGCTACGACACGTTCGACTGCAACGATGCCGGCTGGGATGAGATCTGGAACGGGCTGTTCGCCATGTTGATCGAGCAGAAACAGGGCGTCCGCGCCGTGTTCGGACTCGATCCCCGGAAGTCCACGCTGTTCGAGGCACATCCGCATCTGCTATGGGCCGCCTGCGATCCGCAGCAGCCAGTCCTCTATTCGCCCGCCTTCCGCGAATTCGGGTTTCCCGTGTTCGACGGGGGTCCCGCCGTGACGGCCATCGATTTCGACCCGTGGACGGGGACGGCGTTACCGCCATCGGTGCGCGATGCCTATTTCGAGGAGGCCGAGAAGCTGCTTGGCCAGGAGGTCGGCCTTCTCGACGACGCGCTCGATACGCTGCCGCAAGATTTCGACGGCGAAGCCTGGTGGATCGAGAGGGGGCTCTGACCATGATCACGCCGCCCGGACAAGACACCGAAGGCCCCGAGCATGTGATGAACCGGATCGCCGAGCAGATCCGCGCCAACGGCAACGGCCACGGCAAGCGCGTGTTCGCCTCGCCCTTGGCCCGGCGCATCGCGCGCGAGAAGGGCATCGATCTCGCGGCGTTGGACGGCTCAGGCCCCCATGGCCGCATCGTGCTGGCGGACGTCGAGCAGGCCGTTCCCGGAACGACCGCCCCCGAGACGGTGTCAGGTGCGATGCCGGAAACGCCAGCACAGGCGGAGCCCACGCATAGCGAGCCGTCCCACGGCGAGCCGTCGCGCGGCGAGATCATGCGTGCGCCGGCGCCATCGGGAACGCAAGGCCTGTCGAACAAACAAGTGCTGGCAATGTACCAGCCGGGCACGTACGAGCTGGTGCCCCACGACACCATGCGCCGCTTCATCGCCGAGCGGCTGACGCTCGCCAAGCAGACCATCCCGCATTTCTATCTGAGTATCGAGTGTGAGCTCAATGCGCTGCTTGCCGCGCGCAAACGCCTCAACGGCATGGCGCCGGAGGACGGTCCACGCCGCTTCAAACTCTCGGTCAACGACTTCATCATCAAGGCAATGGCCATGGCGCTGCAAACCGTGCGGCAGGCCAACGCCACCTGGACGGAGAAGGGCATCTTGTACCATCGCGCCTCCGACATCGCCGTCGCCGTGGCGCTGGAAGGCGGCGGCCTGCATACGCCGGTGATCCGAGATGCCGAGGTGAAGAGCCTGTCGGAGATCTCCAACGAGATGCGCGATCTCGCCGACCGGGCGCGGTCCAAACGGCTCGCGCCCCACGAATATCAAGGCGGCAGCACCTCCATATCCAATCTCGGCATGTACGGAATCGACAGCTTCGAGGCGGTGATCAATCCGCCCCAGGCCTCGATCCTCGCGGTGGGCCGCGCCGAGAAGAAGCCGGTGATCAAGGACGATGCGGTGAAGATCGCCACCATGATGAGCGTGACGCTGTCCGTCGATCACCGCGTTATCGACGGCGCGCTCGGCGCCGAACTGCTCGCCGCCTTCAAGGCCTATCTCGAAGACCCGGTGACCATGCTGGTGTAAGGCGGGATCAGGCCTCGCCGTCGTTCACGCCATCGTCCAGGAAATCGAGATTGGGCGTGAGGCGGTTGCCTCGCTCCCCAAGTTCCTCGCCGCGCTGCACGACCTTGCCGCCGAAGCGCTCGGCAAGCGCATCGAGCGCGACCTCGAGCTGCCGCCGGCGCCCGAACGTATCGAAGAGGCCGGCCTGCGCCACACCGCCCGCAGGCGCGAGATTATAGGCGGTCATGCCCACGAGCCGGAACGGACCGGGATGCTCGAAGGCGTCGAGCAGTTCCACGCCGACGGTATAGAGCTGCTCCGCCACATCGGTGGGCTCAGACAGATGATGCTGCCGCGTGAGCGACTTGAAGTCCGCCGTCTTGAGCTTGACGCCGACACCGGACGCGACCAACCCCTTGGCGCGGAGGCGCCGCGCGATCTTGTCGGCCGAGCGGCGCAAATGCAGCTTTATCTCGGTCTTGTCGCGCACGTCGCGCGCCAGCGTGTTTTCCGAACCGATGCTTTTCGACTTCCTCTGCCCTTCGACGCGCCTTGGGTCTTGCGCCTGGGCCAAGGTGTAAAAGTGGATACCGAGCTTGCCGAGTTTGTCGGCGAGAAGTCTGGGGTCGGCGGCCGCGACATCGCCGATCGTGCGCAAGCCCAAGGCATGGAGCCGCGGCTCGGTTTTCTCGCCCGCGCCCCAAAGACGCGACACCGGCATCGGTGCCAGCCAGGCCTTGGCCGTCTCGGGCGGCACCACCGTCAACCCGTCGGGCTTTTGGTAGGCGCTTGCCACCTTGGCCACATATTTCGTGGCGGAGATCCCGACCGATGCGGACAAGCCGCCGGTCGCCGCGCGCACCGCTTCCTTCAAGCGGCGTCCCATGGTCCGGGGATCGCCGAACAGCCGCTCGGCGCCGGTCATGTCGATGAAGGCCTCGTCGAGGCTCAGCGGTTCGACCACGGGAGAGAATTCGCCGAAGGCCCGCATGATCGCGGCGGAGATTTCTCGGTACCGCTCGAAGCGCGGCGGCACGATGAGCGCGTCGGGACACAAACGCCGCGCCTTCACCATCGGCATGGCGCTGCCGACGCCAAACGGCCGCGCCTCATAGCTCGCGGTCAACACGACGCCGCGCGGGCTCGCCCCACCGACCAGCAGAGGCTTTCCTTGCAATGTCGGGTCGTCGAGCTGCTCGACCGCCGCGTAGAAGGCATCCATGTCGGCGTGGGCGACGATCCGCGGCCAATCCCCGTGTGAGCGACTCATGCCGAGAGTTTAGCCCAACCTGCGGCGACTTTCCCGGCTTGGCCTGTCACGGGGCTGGTGTAGGGTCGCGGTCGATGGCAATCAAACCGACATTCCGCCCGGCGACGCTCGCGGACGCCTCCGCGCTCGCTGTCCTGGTCGACATTGCCGGCGAAGGCGCCCCCAACTGGCTGTGGCGCGGCCTGGCCGCACCGGGCCAATCGGCGCTGGAGGTGGGCCGGGAGCGCGCCCGCCGCGAGGAGGGGGGCTTCTCCTATCGTCACGCGACTCTTGCCGAAGTCGGCGACGAGATCGCCGCCTGTCTGATCGTGTACCCGCTAGACGATCCTTACGATCTGAGCGGCCTCGACGACATGCCGCCCCTTGTCCGGCCGCTCCTGCGGCTCGAAGCGCAGGCACCGGGGTCTTGGTATGTCAACGCGCTCGCGGCCTTTCCAGAGTTCCGGGGCCAGGGGATCGGCACCAAGCTCCTGAACGTTGCCGAAGCAAAAGGACGCGAGGCGGGTGCCAAAACGATGAGCATTATCGTCGGCTCATGGAATGTCGGCGCCATCGCCTTGTACGCAAACGCGGGCTATATCGCCAAGGCCACCGAACGCGCCGTTCTGCCGCCGGACGTCCCGCAAAGCGGAGACTGGATTCTCCTGACACGGCCGATTGCATAGATGAGCGACACCGAATTCGATCTCGTGGTGATTGGCGCCGGCCCCGGCGGTTATGTCGCCGCGATTCGCGCCGCGCAGCTCGGCATAAAAACGGCCATCGTCGAACGCGAGCATCTCGGCGGGATTTGCCTCAACTGGGGCTGCATCCCCACCAAGGCGCTGTTGCGCACCTCCGAGGTCTATCACCTCATGCAGAATGCGGAGTCCTTCGGGCTGCGCGCAGAGAATATCGGCTTCGACCTGGCAAAGGTCGTCGCGCGGAGCCGCAAGGTCGCCGAGAAATTGTCGAGCGGCGTCGCTTATCTGATGAAGAAGAACAAGATCGAGGTGATCGACGGCACCGCGAAGCTCGAAGGGCAGGGACGTATTGCCATCACCGGCAAGTACGGCGACACGCTGCCGTCGATTTCCGCCAAGCACATTATCATCGCTACCGGCGCGCGCGCCAAGACGCTGCCAGGGTTCGAGCCCGACGGCAAGCGTGTGTGGACCTACAAGGAGGCGATGGTCCCGGAGCATTTCCCAAGGTCGTTGCTGATCGTCGGCTCCGGCGCCATCGGCATCGAGTTCGCCAGCTTCTACCGCACTCTCGGGGCGCAAGTGACCGTGGTCGAGGCGATGGACCGCATCCTGCCGGCCGAGGACAAGGAGATCTCGCAGGCAGCTCAGAAGGCGTTCGCCAAGCAAGGCATCACCATCCGCACCGGCACCACCGTGGAACGGCTAGTCACGACGGATGACGGCGTCACCGCGACGCTCAAGACGCCTGACGGCGGCACGATTGAAGGCACCGTCGACCGCGTCATTCTCGCCGTCGGCATCACCGGCAACGTGGAAGGGATCGGTCTGGAAGAGCAGGGGGTCAAGATCGACAAAGGACACATAGTCGTCGACGAGTGGTGGGGTACCGGCGTCCCCGGTCTCTACGCCATCGGTGACGTGGTGGGGCCGCCATGGCTCGCGCATAAGGCGATGCACGAAGGCGTCCTGTGCGTGGAGAGGATCGCCGGCGTCGACGGCGTGCTCCCGATGGACAAGACCAACATCCCGGCCTGCACCTATTGCACGCCGCAAGTGGCGAGCCTCGGCTTGACGGAAGCCGCGGCGCGCGAGGCCGGTTACGAAATAAAAATTGGCCGCTATCCCTATTCGGCCAACGGCAAGGCCATGGCTTTGGGCGAGACGGAAGGCCTGGTCAAAACGATTTTCGATGCAAAGACAGGGGCTTTACTCGGCGCGCACATGATCGGCGCGGAGGTCACCGAGCTCATTCAGGGCTTCGCCATCGGCAAGACCCTCGAAACCACCGAGGCGGAATTGATCGCCACCATCTTCCCCCATCCCACATTGTCGGAGATGATGCACGAATCGGTGCTCGACGCCTTCGGGCGCGCCCTCCACACCTAGTCCGTCCCAGTCGGGAGCGCTATCGAGCCCAGCCAACAATGGGAGGACCACTATGAGCCTACTTATTTTTCTCGTTATCGGCCTGATCGCGGGCGTGCTCGCCTCTTACATCATGGGGCGGCAGCAAGATCTCCTGATCAACCTGCTCATCGGTATTATCGGTGCCGTGGTCGGCGGTCTGCTGGCCGGCCTGGTCGGCATCGCCGCCTACGGGCTGATCGGGCAGATCATTATCGCCACGATCGGCGCGGTGATCTGCCTCTGGGTGTGGCAACGCATGCGCTGAGCACACCAGCGGCAAAGAAGAGAGGAGGCTACGAATGGAAGGTCATGGCCTATTGTCCATGCCGGGGGTCGGCTTCATTGGCATGCTGATTATCGGCCTTATCGCCGGTTACATTGCCGAGAAGGTGACATCCAGCGATCATGGGATGCTGACCAACCTCCTGGTGGGCATAGCCGGCTCGTTTGTCGGCGGCACGCTCGCCGGTCTATTGAACATCGAGTTCTATGGCTGGCTCGGCAATCTGATCGTCGCGTCCATCGGCGCAATCCTGCTGATTTGGATTTGGCGAAAGGTCCAAGGGCACGAGGAAAGTTAAGCGTTTCGCATGGTAACAGTGCTCGATACGGTTCATGAGGTGAAGGCGCGGCCGCGACATCCCGAGAAGGCGCGGCTGCCCGACACCCCTTTCATGCCCAAACCGCCGTGGATCCGGGTCAAGTCGCCCGGCGCGCACGCTTTCGACGCAACGCGCAAGACCTTGCGCGCCCATCGCCTGCATACGGTCTGCGAGGAAGCGGCCTGTCCCAATATCGGCGAATGTTGGGACAAGCGGCATGCGACGGTGATGATCCTGGGCGATGTCTGCACACGCGCCTGCGCCTTCTGCAACGTTGCCACGGGCAAACCGGGCGCGCTCGACGCGGACGAGCCCGCCCGTGTCGGCGACGCCATCACAGCGCTCGAACTCAACCACGTCGTCATCACCTCGGTTGACCGCGACGATCTAGCGGACGGCGGCGCGGCGCATTTCGCGCACACCATCGCCGCGATCAGACACTCTTCGCCGAACACGACCGTCGAGGTTCTGACACCCGACTTCATGCGCAAAGCCGGTGCGCTTCAGACCGTCATCGAAGCCCGTCCCGACGTATTCAATCACAATGTCGAAACGGTCCCTTCGCTTTACCGGACAATCCGTCCGGGTGCGGACTATCGGCATTCTGTGGCGCTGCTAAAGGAAGCCAAGCAGCTCGATCCGATGATCTTCACCAAGTCCGGCATCATGGTGGGGCTCGGCGAGAGCGACGAAGAGATCGAAGGCGTCATGGATGACCTTCGCACAGCCGAGGTCGATTTCCTCACCATCGGCCAATATCTTCAGCCGACGCGCAAACATGTGGCCATAGACCGCTTTGTCACGCCGGAAGGCTTCCAATCGTATAGGCGCATCGCCGACGACAAGGGATTTCTTCTGGTGGCCGCGAGCCCGCTGACCCGCTCTTCCTATCACGCCGCCGAGGATTTCGCGGCGCTCAAGGCCGCCCGCGAATCTGCCGTCGGCGCCTGAGGCGACGTCCACTCATGCACGTTTTCGAGACCAAGCATCCCGTCGCCCATTCCGCGGACGACATGTATGCGCTGATCGCGCGCGTGGAGGACTATCCGAAATACTTGCCGCTTTGCGAAGCGCTTCAAGTCAAGCGCCGGGACATGATCGACGGGAAGGAGGTTCTCGTCGCGACCATGCAGGTCGGCTACAAGCTCATCCGCGAACGCTTCACCACCAAGGTGACCCTCGATCCCGCGACGCGGACGATCTTCGTTGAGTATCTCGACGGACCATTTTCGCATCTGGAGAACCGCTGGCGATTCATCCCGCGCGCCGACGGTGGCTCGGATATCGATTTCTATATTGCCTACAGCTTTCGCTCGCGCCTGATCGAACGGGTCATGGGTGGGCTCTTCGATAAGGCCGTGCAAAAATACACAAGTGCTTTCGAGGCCCGCGCCGACGCGGTCTACGGCAGGAAGACGCTGGCGCTGGCCTCACAAGATCGAGCGTAAGAGCGACAGCGCACGCTCGACGCTACGCCGCCTGACCTCCGCCCGGCCGAGATCGCCGAACACCACACGCTCATGATGCATCGGCCCGTCGGGACGGCCGGCGGCGAAATGCACCAGCCCGACAGGCTTCTCGGCCGTGCCGCCCCCTGGACCGGCAATGCCGGTCACGGCAACCGCAAGGCTCGCATTGGAGTGGGTCAACGCGCCCCCGGCCATGGCCCGGGCGACGTCCTCACTCACCGCGCCATGCTTCTCGATCAGCCAGTAGGGCACACCCAGAATCTCGCTCTTGGCGGTGTTGGAGTAGGTGACGAAGCCCCGGTCGAAGACGTCCGAAGAGCCGGCGACCGCCGTCAACGCTGCCGAGACGAGCCCGCCGGTGCAGGACTCCGCGGTGGTGATGAGATCGCCTTTTGCCCGGGCCCGATCGAGTATTTCCGCCGCGAGCGACATCAAACGTTCATCGAAATCGATCCGCTCCGTCATGGCAGCCGCACCGTCGCACTCGCCATGGCCGCGATCCCTTCGCCGCGGCCGACGAAGCCAAGCCCCTCGTTGGTGGTGGCCTTGACGCTCACCTGGTCCACCTCGATGCCAAGAGTCGCGGCCATGGCGACGCGCATGGCATCGCGATGCGGACCGATGCGCGGCGCCTCGCATAGAAGCGTCACGTCCACATGCACGATCTCGCCGCCACGGGCCTTGATCTTGTCGGCGGCCGCCTTGAGAAAGGTGTCGGAGGCCGCGCCGCGCCAACGCGCGTCGGATGGCGGGAAATGCGTGCCGATATCGCCATCGGCGATCGTGCCGAGCAGCGCGTCGGTGAGCGCGTGAAGCCCCACATCGGCATCGCTGTGACCGACAAGTGTCTTGGTATGAGGGATACTCACGCCGCACAGAATCACTGCATCTCCGGGGCCGAGCGCATGCACATCATAGCCGGTGCCGACCCGGATCGTACCGGCCGCACTTTCGCGTTCCGTCCGCAACATTTCGTCAGCGATCTTCAGATCCTCCGCCGTGGTCAGCTTTCGATTATGCTCGGAGCCTTCGACCAGCGCCACATCGAGGCCGAACCATTCGGCCACGGCGGCGTCGTCGGTAAATTCGAGCGTGGAGTCTTTGGCCGCCGCGCGATGTGCCGCAAGGATCGCATCGAACTTGAAGCCTTGCGGCGTCTGCGCCCGCCACAGGCCCGCGCGCGGCACCGTACCGGCAACCCGTCCATCCTCGCCGCGCTTCAACGTGTCGGTCACCGGCAAACAGGGCAGGGCGCCGGTCTGGTCCTCAAGCGTGGCGATCACCCGGGAGATCAGCGCATCCTCCACGAAGGGCCGTGCCGCATCGTGGATCAGAACGAAATCTGGGCCCGTCGCCTCGAGCGCTTCGAGCCCCGCGCGCACGCTGTCCTGCCGCCGCAACCCGCCCATAACAGGCGCCATAAGACGGGCATTCAAGATGCGGCTTGCGGCCTCATAAAGCGCCATATCGTCCGCGTGGATAACCACCAGGATGTCAGTGATGCCCGGATGCGCCGAAAACGCCGAAAGCGTGTGCGTTAGCATCGCTTCGGCGCCAATCCGGCAATATTGCTTGGGTTTTCCGGCTTCTGCCGCCGCCCGCGCTCCGCGGCCGGCGGCCACGATCAGAGCCGCGCCCCTCACTGAGGAAGCCTCTGAAACTGGCAACAATTCCGGGATGTTTTGCCGTTAAGCCTCCGGCGAACTTTATTGTTGCACTGCGGCAAAAGGAATATTGCTCCCACGTGCAAACCCTCGTATCGTGCCCAATAATAGTTCATGGGGTGGTCGTGCATAAAATTTATGCAAGCTAGTTGGCCATCCTTCGCGCGGCCGCGAGGATATACACTTTGGGCGTCTCGACCAAAAAGCCCGGCGATCGTCGCAAGGCGGACCCTCCGTCGATCCCCTGCGACGCGTTGCTCGATACCTTGCCCCATCCGCTCCTCGTGATCGGCGAGGGGCTTGCCATCGAGTACGCCAATACGGTGGCCGAAGACTTCTTTCAAATGAGCGCCGGCGTTCTCTGCCGTAACAGCCTTCCCGACGTGGTCGCCTTTGGCTGCCCGCTGATCGCTCTCGTGGAGCAAGTCCAACGCAACGGCACCACCGTGAACGAGTATGGCGTCGAACTCGGCTCTTTCCGCTTCGAAGCGGCGAAGCTCGTGGACCTTTATGGGGGACCGCTCTCCGAATATCCCGACCGCGTCGTGGTTATGCTTCAACAGCGCAGCATGGCGCAGATGATCGAGCGCCAGCTCACCCATCGCGGCGCCGCGCGATCTGTCTCCGGTCTTGCTGCCGTACTCGCTCACGAGATCAAAAACCCGCTGTCTGGAATAAGGGGCGCAGCCCAACTCTTGGAAAGCGACCGCACCGACGGGGACCGCACCCTGACGCAGCTCATCTGCTCGGAGTCGGACCGCATCTGCAAACTCGTCGACCGTATGGAAATCTTCGGCGACGAACGCCCGATCCAGCGCGAGCCCGTGAACATTCACGATGTCCTCAATCACGTAAAGCAACTCGCCTCCACCGGCTTCGCGCGGCACATCAAGATTGTCGAGAACTACGATCCCTCACTGCCGGCGGTCCCGGGTAGCCGAGACAAGCTGGTCCAGGTTTTCCTCAATCTCGTCAAGAATGCCGCCGAGGCGATCGGTGAGGACCGCAACGATGGTCAGATCACGCTATCCACCGCGTTCCGTCCCGGCGTGCGGCTTTCGGTGCCCGGCAGTCAGGCGCGTGTCAGCCTGCCGCTTGAGATCGCCGTGGAAGACAACGGCGGTGGCGTACCGACCGACCTCATTCAACATCTTTTCGATCCCTTCGTGTCCACCAAGCCGTCCGGCACCGGACTCGGTCTTGCCTTGGTGGCGAAAATCATCGGCGATCATGGGGGAATCATAGAATGCGACTCGCGACCCCGACACACGGTCTTTCGCGCGCTGATGCCGATGGCCGAAAGCGAAGCGATAAAAGTGACAGCGGGAGCTCAGGCGTAAAAACAATGGGGAAGGGCAACATACTCATTGCTGACGACGACGCGGCGATCAGAACGGTCCTCAATCAGGCGCTGGCCCGGGCAGGCTACGCGCCGCGCGCAACCGGCAACGCCGCCACGTTGTGGCGCTGGATCAGCCAAGGTGAGGGCGACCTCATCATCACCGACGTGGTCATGCCGGACGAAAATGCTTTCGATCTCATCCCGCGCGTGAAGAAGCTCAGACCCGACCTGCCGATCATCGTCATGAGCGCTCAGAACACGTTTATGACAGCGATCACCGCGGCCGAGCGGGGCGCCTACGAATATCTGCCCAAACCCTTCGACCTGAACGAGCTCATCTCAGTCGTCGGGCGCGCCCTCGCCGAGCCACGCAAAAAGGCGCACCGCCTTTCGGCGGAATCAAGCGACGGCATGCCCTTGATCGGCCGTTGTCCGGCCATGCAGGACATCTATCGCGTGCTGGCGCGCCTCACCCAGACCGACTTGACCGTGATGATCACAGGCGAGTCCGGCACCGGAAAGGAGCTCGTCGCCCGCGCACTCCACGAATACGGCAAACGCCGCAACGGACCCTTCGTCGCCATCAACATGGCCGCGATCCCCCGCGAGCTCATCGAGTCCGAGCTGTTCGGTCATGAGAAGGGCGCCTTCACCGGAGCTCAGACTCGCCATGTCGGCCGCTTCGAGCAGGCCGAAGGGGGCACGCTGTTTCTCGACGAGATTGGCGACATGCCGATGGAGGCGCAGACGCGGCTCCTCCGCGTCCTGCAAGAAGGCGAATACACAACGGTCGGCGGCCGCGTGCCGATCAGGACGAATGTGAGGATCATCGCCGCCACCAATCGCGAACTTCAGCAGCAGATCGACCAGGGCCTGTTCCGCGAGGATCTCTATTACCGGCTGAACGTCGTACCGTTACGGCTACCGCCCTTGCGCGAGCGGCTCGAGGACATTCCAGACTTGGTGCGCCATTTCCTGTCCATCGCGGAGAAAGAGGGGCTGCCGCCCAAGAGCTTCGAGCCCGCGGCCATCGAGCGGATCAAGCGCTATCATTGGCCCGGCAATGTGCGCGAACTGGAGAACCTGGTGCGGCGCTTGTCGGCGATCTATGCCCAGGACATTGTGACCATCGAGATGGTGGAGAGCGAGCTTGCCACCGCCGCGCGCGCCCCGTTCCCCGATGCCGCCGAGTCGACGGGCGATTTGTCGGAATCCGTCGAGCGCCATCTCAGCGATTATTTTATGGGCTTTGGGCAGGACCTTCCGCCGGCCGGCCTCTACACGCGGATTTTGCGGAAGGTTGAGTTTCCTCTCATCACCGCCGCGCTCGCGGCCACGCGCGGCAACCAGATCCGCGCCGCCGATCTGCTTGGGCTCAACCGCAACACGTTGCGCAAGAAGATCCGAGATCTTGGGATCAAAGTGATCCGCACCCCAAGCGCCTGATCTGGTTAATCCACGAGCAATCCCCATATCCCGTTAGCCGAGGCGGCTGACGGGCCGGAATACGTACGCCCCGGGCTGTCGCCAAAGCGCCACATTGTGATTTTATTGCACCACCATGAGGCGGACACTCCACAAGGGAGAACCCGGCAGCGACCGGGTGTCCCAGGGGGAAGGCAGGGGAAAGCGGTTGCGCAGCGTCTTCCAAACCTCCCAAAAGCCCACAAAGAACAAGCGCTTCTTGCCTGCTTCGGCCACCGAGAGCCCAAGTGGGAAGGCGATCCGGCCGCCCGACGCGCATGCCCGCCGCCGCCGTCTGCCGTTCACGCTCGGCCTGATCACCATGGTGCTCGCGCTCTGCTCGGGCCTGGCCACTTATCTGATCCTCACCGGGCTGACTCCCATCGTGCCCACCCAGGCCGTGGTGGTGGGGGTGCTGCTGATCAATCTGGTCCTCGTCCTGGCCATGGTGGGGATCATAGCCTGGCAGGTGACCGGCCTTTGGCTGGACAGACGCCGCCACGTCGCAGGTGCTCAGCTTCATGTGCGCATCGTCAGCCTGTTCAGTGTCATCGCCGTCGTCCCGGCGATTCTGCTCGCGGTTTTCGCCAGCGTTTCGCTCGATCGCGGCCTCGACCATTGGTTCTCCGACCGGACCAAATCGATCATTCAGAATTCCATCGATGTCGCCACGGCCTATCTCCAGGAGCACGGCCAGGTGATCCGTGCCGACACGCTCGGTATGGCCAAGGATATCGACGAGGCCGTCGAGTTGGTCCGGGCGCGACCGCAAGGCTTCGGCAACTTCCTAAAGGCTCAGGCCGCTATCCGGTCGCTGCCGGCCGCTTACTTGATCGATGGCAGCGGCAAGGTTCTCGCGACGGCCGCCTCGGCGCCTGAGCTGACATATCGGGCGCCACCAAAGGAGGCGATGGAGCTTGCTAAAGAAGGCCAGGTCATCGTCATCGCCCCCGGCCAGACCAGCATGGTCGGCGCCATCAAAACCCTCGCCAATTTCGACGATACCTTTCTCTACGTGATCCGGCCGGTGAACGCGCGCGTCCTCCAGCAGCTCCGCGCAACCCGCGCAAATGTCGCCGAGTACCAATTGCTCGAGCAGCGCCGCGCTGGCGTGCAGGTCGCCTTCGGCCTGATGTACGTGGCGATCGCGCTCACCCTTTTATTGTCTGCGATTTGGATCGGCATGTGGTTCGCCAATCGTCTCGTGGCGCCAATCGGCCAGCTGATGGGCGCGGCCGAGGAGATCAGCCAAGGCAATCTCGACGTCCAAGTGGGAGTCGATCGCGCTGACGGCGATCTCGCGGTTCTCGGTTCCACCTTCAACACCATGGCGTCCGAGCTCAAAACCCAGCGGGATGAGCTGGTGGGCGCCAACGAGACCCTCGATGAGCGCAACCGCTTCATGGAAGCCGTGCTCTCCGGCGTCACGGCCGGTGTCGTGGGCGTGGACGCCGACGGCACCGTCAATCTCGTCAACCGCTCCGCGGAAGATTTGCTCGGCGTGAAGGACGGGAAGCTTGTCGGCAATAAGCTGGCCGACGCCGTGCCCGAATTTGGCCCTCAAATGAAACGGGCCCAGAAACAGGGACGGCGGCTTCCCACCGATCAGATCACTCTGCGCCGGCGCGGATCCGAGCGCAGCTTTGCCGTCCGGGTTACAAGCGAGGGTGCGGGCATGGGCTACGTCGTAACCTTCGATGACATCACCGAACTGGTGAGCGCCCAGCGGAGCACCGCATGGGCCGATGTGGCGCGGCGCATCGCCCACGAGATCAAGAACCCGCTGACACCGATTCAGCTCTCGGCGGAGCGCATCCGACGCAAATACGGCAGCGCCATCACCAAGGATCGGGAGATCTTCGATCAGTGCACCGACACCATCATTCGCCAAGTGTCCGACATTGGGCGCATGGTGGATGAGTTCTCCGCCTTCGCGCGCATGCCCAAGCCCGTCATGGAAATGCACGACGTGCGCGAGATCGTGCGCGAGGCGGTATTCCTGTTTCAGGTAAGCCGGCCCGATATCGAGTTCGAGCTCGACCTGCCCAACAAGCCCATCAGGACGATGTCGGACCAACGCCTGCTAACCCAGGCGGTGACCAATCTGGTCAAGAACGCGAGCGAAGGCATCGACAGCGCGGTGGAAGCCGATCCCGAGCGCGCGGGCACCGGCCAAATCACCGCGAAGGTGACAACCAAAGGCGACCACATCCACGTCACCATCATCGACAATGGCTGCGGCCTGCCGCAGGAGAACCGCGACCGCTTGGTCGAGCCCTACATGACCACCCGCGTCAAGGGCACCGGACTTGGACTGGCCATCGTGCAACGCATCACCGAGCAGCATGGCGGCAAACTGCAACTGGCCGATGCGCCCAAGCGGAACGGCAAAGTCGAAGGGGCGTCAGTGCGAATGGACTTGCCGATCATCGGCGCGGAGGAGGCGGAGTTGGACGCGGCGTCCAAGACCGCCTCGAGCGCCAAGACGAGCAGTTCCGAGCCGGCCGAGGAGGAAGAGGGAGTAACCGATGGCGTCTGACATCCTGGTTGTCGACGACGAAACTGATATCAGGGAGCTTATTTCCGGCATCCTTGAGGATGAAGGGCACGCCACGCGGCTCGCCAAAGATAGCGACGAGACGCTTCAGGCGATCGAGGAGCGGCGCCCCTCGCTCGTGATTCTCGACATCTGGCTACAGGGCTCGAAGCTAGACGGCCTTGATTTGCTCGATCGCATCAAGGAGGCCCATCCTGACCTGCCGGTCATCATCATCAGTGGTCACGGCAATATCGAAACGGCCGTGGCGGCCATCCAGCGAGGCGCCTACGACTATATCGAGAAGCCGTTCAAGGCCGACCGGCTCGTTCTCATCACCACGCGTGCGCTGGAGGCTTCCCGGCTGAGGCGCGAGAACCGCGAACTGCGCGAGCGCAGCACCTATTCTTTCGAGATGATCGGCAAATCCGCGGCCATCAACCAGCTGCGCCAAGCCATCGATAAGGTCGCGCCCACCAATAGCCGCGTGTTGATCACCGGGCCCTCTGGCTGCGGCAAGGAACTCGCCGCGCGCGTGATGCATGCAAAGTCCGCACGCGCGGACGGACCTTTCGTGGTCCTGAACGCCGCAGCCATGGTGCCCGACCGCATGGAGCTTGAACTCTTCGGTACCGAGGAGGGGACCGGCTCAGGCCCCCGCAAAGTCGGCGCCCTCGAAGAAGCCCATGGCGGCACGCTCTATATCGACGAAGTCGCCGACATGCCCATGGAGACTCAGGCCAAGATTCTCCGCGTGCTTGTGGAGCAGCGGTTTCAGCGCATTGGCGGGGGAACAAAAGTGCATGTGGATGTGCGCGTGGTGTCCTCCACGAGCCACGAACTTGAGAAGGAGATCAGCGCCGGCCGGCTTCGCGAGGACCTATACCACCGGCTGAATGTGGTGCCGGTCCGGGTTCCCGGTCTCACCGAACGGCGCGAGGACGTGCCGGACCTTGTGCGCTATTTCGTCCAGACGATTTCCGTCGCTTCGGGCCTCCCGACGCGGCGCCTCGGCGAGGACGCCCTGGCCGCGCTTCAATCCCATGAATGGCCGGGCAATGTCCGCCAACTCCGCAACAATGTCGAACGTCTGATGATTCTCGTCGGCGGCGACAGCGATACCATCGTCACAGCCGACATGCTGCCGGACGAGATCGTGTCGCCCGTGCCGCTGTCGCCCAACGGGGCAGGGGGAGAGCATTTGATGTCGCTGCCCTTGCGCGACGCCCGGGAAATCTTCGAGCGCGAATATCTGCTCGCGCAGGTCAATCGCTTTGGCGGAAATATCTCTCGAACGGCCGAATTCGTCGGCATGGAGCGCTCCGCGCTCCACCGGAAACTTCGGGCGCTCGGCGTCAATTCGAATGAAAGAAGCGCCGCCATGCGCTAGCATGGCGGGTGACTCGCTTCGCTTGGGGGACACGCTCGCAAAACCATCCGCATCAGAGACCTTGCGGAGTAGCCTTGCAATCGCGTCTAATGCATACTGTGGCCGGTGGAGCGAGAGTCCGGCGCCATCCAACAAGCGTAAGCGTGGACCAAAGGGACGGGGAAGCCCATGGCGACAGAACGCACGCAGAGCCTACAAGACACATTTCTCAATCACGTCCGTAAGCAAAAGACACCACTGACCATTTTTTTGGTGAATGGCGTTAAACTTCAAGGGGTTGTGACCTGGTTTGACAATTTCTGCGTACTCTTGCGCCGGGACGGTCATTCACAGCTCGTCTATAAGCACGCCATATCGACCATCATGCCCGGTCAGCCCATCCAGCTTGCCGATATCACCGACGCGGAAGGTGCCGCTGAGTAATTGCGTCCAACCGACCCGAAAGAGCTAAAGCGCAAGAAGGGGAGTGGGGGACGCAAGGACGCGCGCGCCGATGGGCGCGTGAGAACGGTCGTCTTTGCGCCGATGCTTGAGAGAAAGCCGGCCAAAGCCGCCCACGGCCGGGGGCTGGATGCCCCTGATCGGACCCCGCAAGCACGCCTCGATGAGGTGGTCGGTCTGGCCGCCGCAATCGATCTCGATGTCCGGGCGAGCGGGCTTGTCCCCGTTCCGCAACCAAAGCCGGCGACGTTGTTTGGCTCAGGCAAGGTCGAGGAACTGGCCGGTGTCGTCCGCGTGGAAGACGCCGAGCTCGTGGTCGTCGACCATCCGCTGACGCCCGTGCAGCAACGCAATCTCGAGACCGCCTGGAACGCAAAGGTGCTTGATCGCACGGGGCTTATCCTGGAGATCTTCGGCGAACGCGCGCGCACGCGGGAAGGGCGCTTGCAGGTCGAGCTCGCCCATCTCGTCTATCAGAAGAGCCGGCTGGTCCGCTCCTGGACTCACTTGGAACGTCAGCGCGGCGGCATCGGTTTCCTCGGCGGCCCGGGCGAAACCCAGATCGAGACCGACCGTCGACTGTTGGGCGAGCGCATCGACGGCCTCCGCAAGGAGCTTGCTCAAGTGCGCCGCACGCGGGCGCTGCATCGCAAGTCCCGACAGCGGGTGCCATACCCGGCCGCAGCCCTCGTCGGATACACCAATGCCGGCAAATCCACGCTGTTCAACACGCTCACCGGCGCCGACGTCTTGGCCCAGGACATCTTGTTCGCAACACTCGATCCGACAATCCGGGCGCTTTCTCTCCCCAATGGTTCAAAAGCTGTCTTGTCAGACACGGTGGGCTTCATCTCCGATCTGCCCACCACCTTGGTAGCGGCCTTCCGCGCCACCTTGGAAGAGGTGCAAGAGGCTGATCTCATCGTCCATGTGCGCGACATCTCCGACCCGGCAAGCGCAAGCCAGCGCGCCGACGTCAACGCGGTTCTGGCGGCTCTCGGCATCGATGCCGAGGCGGAGCCGGACCGCGTGCTTGAAGTATGGAACAAAGCCGATCTCCTTGACCCGATGGCGCAGGAGCACGCGGAGAACGAGGCCAAACGCTACGGCGCCATCCTCGTTTCCGCGGTCAGCGGATTCGGTTTAGAGACTCTCTTGGCCGAGATCGAGGGGCGCCTCAACAGCCGCCGCCAGACCGTGGAAATAGCAGTCCAACCGCAAGAAGGCGCACTGTCGAACTGGATCTACGAGAATTGCGAGGTCATCGCCCGCGCCGATCTCGGCGACGGCGTCACGTCCTTGCGCATTCGAGTGGCACCCGAGAAACGCGACAAGCTTGCCCGCGTGGCCGGCGCCGCTAGGCTGCAAACCGCAGCCGAGTAGGGGGAACCCTAGCCTTTATTCTCGTCCCGTTTGGCCGCGTCCCACAACGCGTCCATCTCCTCAAGCGTCGCATCGCTCGGATCGCGCCCTTGCGTGGCAAGCGCCGCCTCAATGCTTTCGAAGCGCCGAACGAACTTCGCATTGGCGCCGCGCAACGCGGCTTCCGGATCGACGCCGAGATGCCGCGCAACGTTCGCCATGACGAAGAGCAGATCGCCGAACTCTTCGGCGGCACGCGCCTCTGACAGCGTGGTATCATCCGCGGCCAAAACTTCTTTCAGCTCCGCCAACTCTTCATCGACCTTCGCCAACACAGGCACGAGGTTTGGCCAATCGAACCCCACCTTGGCGGCGCGCTTCTGAAGCTTCACCGCGCGCGTCAGTCCCGGGAGACCCACGGGCACATCGGCGAGCATGCTCTTCGCATGGACATCCTCGCCGCGCTCGGCCTTCTCTTGCGTCTTGATGCGATCCCACAGATCGGTGGTCATGAACTCCTCGCGCCGCGAGCCGTCCTCGAACACGTGCGGATGCCGCCGGATCATCTTGCGGGTAATGGCGTCCACGACGTCGGCGAAGACGAAGCGCTCATCCTCGGAAGCCATCTGGGCGTGATACACGACCTGGAGGAGGAGGTCGCCCAACTCGTCCTTGAGCCCGTCTGTGTCGTCGCGCGCGATAGCGTCGGCCACCTCGTAGGCTTCCTCAATGGTGTAGGGCGCGATCGTCTCGAAGCTCTGCTTCACGTCCCAGGGGCAGCCCGTGTCGGGATCGCGCAAGCGCGCCATGACGGCCAGGAGATCATCGAGATCGTGCTTCTTGGGCGTGTCGTCAGCCATGACAGCGTGCGCCGGGGCGCCTTATGAAAATTGTAGGGAAATCAGAGAGATGGCGAAAACGCTGCATCCTGAACCCCGACATCCTAGATTCGCATAAGGTATATTATGGAAAATATTGAAATGGGTTGGATGAGACCATGGCGCGCCACGCTCAGCTAACGGCGCTCGTAATGATCCCGGATCAGCCTATCGAGGAGCCGCACGCCGAAGCCCGAACCCCAGCTACGATTGATGTCGCTATCGCCCGAGGCCATGGCCGTACCGGCGATATCGAGATGCGCCCACGGCGTACTTTCCTTGACGAAACGCTGAAGGAACTGCGCAGCGGAGATTGAACCACCCCACCGTCCACCCGTGTTCTTGATGTCGGCGACCTTCGAGTCGATCAGCTTGTCGTATTTGGGTCCGAGCGGAAGACGCCACAGCTTCTCCCCTGTCTCCTTGCCAGCAGTGGTGAGACGCTCCGACAGCTCATCATTGTTCGAGAACAGGCCGGCATGCTCCTTACCGAGCGCTACCATGACGGCGCCGGTCAGGGTGGCGAGGTTAATCATCGCCTTCGGCTTGAACTTGTCCTGCGCGTACCAGAGACAGTCGGCGAGCACCATGCGCCCTTCCGCGTCCGTGTTGAGCACCTCGATGGTCGTCCCCGACATGGCTTCGACCACATCGCCGGGACGCGTGGCACCGCCGCTCGGCATGTTCTCCACAAGACCGATGACGCCGACCGCGTTGACCTTCGCCTTGCGCTCGGCAAGCGTCAGCATAAGACCGGCGACGCAGGCCGCGCCCGCCATGTCGCCCTTCATGTCTTCCATGCCGGCGGCGGGCTTAAGCGAGATGCCGCCCGTATCGAACGTCACGCCCTTGCCGACGATGGCGACCGGCGCGCCGCCCTTCGGACCGCCACCCTTCCACTGCATCACCACCACATGGCTCGGCTTGTCGCTGCCTTGGCCGACAGCGAGCAGCGCGCCCATGCCATGGCGCTTCAGCGTGGCTTCGCTCATCACCTCGACCTGCACGCCCGCCTTGGTGAGCGCTTTGACCTTCGCGGCAAACTCGGCCGGGCCAAGCACGTTGGCCGGCTCGTTGACGAGATCGCGCGCCAAGTTCACGCCGTCGAGGACGGCGCGTTCCGGATTGAACGCCTGACCTGCCGCGCGAGGATCTGCGCAATGCACGATGAGCTTCTTGAGTGTCTTCTCGTCGTCGGCCTTACCGTTGGCGCTCTTGCTTGCGCTCTTCGTGGGCGTCTTCTTCGACTTGTACTTGTCGAACTTGTAGCCGCGAAGCTGTGCGCCCAGCGCGAAAGCCGCCGTATCGGTCGGCGTCACGTCGCCTTTGACGGTCTCGAGATAGACATGCGCCGCAGCCCCTTCCCGCCCGGTGAGCTTTGCCCGAGTCGTGCCACCGAGATTGAGCCAGTCTTCGTGCTTGAACTCGGCGGGTTTGCCGAGACCGACGACCACGATGCGTCCGAACTTCACCCCCTGCGGCGCGAGTACGTCGACGCTTGTTCCCTTCTTGCCTTTGAATGTGGTGATCTGAGCCGCCTTGGTCAGGAGCCCCTTGGTCTTCTTGTCGAGATCCTGCGCGGCGGAAGTGAGCTTGGGGCCCTCCTCGGCAAACACCACGGCGACACCGTCGGCAGCGGCGGATGGACTGGCAAAGGACAGGGCGGTCTGATCGGTCACGGCAAGCTCCATTGATGTGTGACGCCGCCCGGCTCCAATCAGCCGACCAAACGTGCACCGACGACGGGCGCCCGCGCGCTCCGTGGTGCAGTTTTGCAACAGCGGCAGGAAATACGTCTGCCTACGTAAGTCCTGCGCAGAGGGAAAGCAACCTATTCTAAATGGCCGAAATTCCGCCATCTTGGACTGGTCAGAATCGTAATTGGTTCCAGCCGGTTGACGCTTTTCGGATGGCGTCTCAGGGGCCCGGCGCAAGGACCATTTGTGGGGGACCTCGGAAAAGGGTCATGACACTCTTCAGCCGATACATGTTTCGGCAGGTGACGAATGCGTTCCTCGTCATGCTGCTGACGCTGACGGCCATCGTCTGGCTCGCTACAGCATTGAAAGAGCTAGATCTTATCACCTCGCAAGGTCAGGGCCTGGCGCTGTTTTTCCAGATGACGATGCTCAGCCTGCCGAGCCTCGTGACCCTGATCGCGCCGAATGCGGTGCTCATGGCCGCGCTCTACACCCTCGACCGCATGAACGGCGACAGCGAGATCATCGTCATGACGGCCGCCGGCGCGCCGGTTTGGCGGATCTGTAGCTCCCTTGTCGCCCTCGCCGCCATCGTGAGCGTCCTGATTCTGCTGGTGAACGTCTACTTGAACCCCGCCTGCATGCGCGCGCTGCGCGACCTCATCACAGAAGTCCGCGCCGACCTGATCTCGCAAGTCCTTCAACCAGGCCGTTTTTCCAGCCCCGAGCAAGGCCTCACATTCCACATTCGAGACCGCAGCCCGACCGGCGAATTGGAAGGGCTGCTGGTCCATGACGAGCGCGACGAGACGCAGGTGATGAGCTACCTCGCCGCACGCGGCCGCATCGTCAGCAACGACGAGGGGTCTTACCTCGTCATGTTTGACGGTTACGTTCACCGTTACAATACGGAAGACAAAGAAAAAACGGTTCAGATTGTAGCCTACGAGCAGAACATGCTCGATATATCCCAGTTCGCCCCAAAGGATAAGGACGGAAAAGACCTAAGGCCCAAAGAACGCTCTATTAGCGAACTGCTATACCCTGCTGCAGATGATGAGATAGCCCTAAAGAATTATGGATTATTGCGTTCCGAGCTACATGAAAGGCTAGCAACGCCTCTGTATCCGATCGTTTTTATATTTGTGGCTATTGCCCTGATGGGCCAGGCGCGCACCACGCGAGAGAATCGTTGGGGCCAGATTTTGGCGGCTTTCTGCATCGCTATTGGCCTGAGAGTTGCGGGACTTACGGTCGGGAATCTGGTCGTTCTCAATGCGTGGGCCGTGGTCCTCGTATATGCTATTCCGGTGGGGGCGATTCTAATTGCGGCATGGACAGCGCACGTTAGAATGTCGCCAGAACTGCGGTCCAAGCTAAGCTTTGAGCTCAAGCTTCAGCCAAAAAACATAAAGTTTTGGACCAGTAGAGGGATGCAGACGGAGTGAAAGCGCAGATGCGAGGCATCAGTGCAGGGGGAACTCTCGCGCGCTATTTTTCAGCGCGGTTTCTCGTCGCCATGGTGGCGATGTTCCTAGTCTGCTGCGTGCTGATCTTCTTCGTCGACTTCATCGAGATGCTGCGTCGTTCCGGTAAGTACTCAGGCGACGTGTCGGGAATTCTTTTGGCATGGATGACGCTTCTGCGTTTGCCGTCCTTCTCCGAACTCACCCTGCCCTTCGCCGTTCTCATCGGCACGATCGCGATCTTCCTGATGCTGAGCCGATCCTCGGAGCTCGTCGTGTTGCGCGCGGCGGGAGTCTCGGTGTGGCAGTTCATTTTGCCTGCGATCGCCGTCGCCTTCCTGCTCGGTGTAGTCTTCGTCCTGGCATACAACCCGATAGCGGCCATGGCGCGCGGCGAAGCCGAACGCCTCTACTCGGCCGCGTTCGACAAAAGCGAGTCCTTCCTCAAAACGAATAGCCGCACAGGCGCGTGGTTACGCGAGGATGGAACCGACGGACCATCCGTTGTTCACGCACTCCAAAGTCTCAACCAGGGCCTCGAGTTGAAGGGCGTCACCGTGTTTCAGTACGACGCGGGTCATGCATTGACGGAGCGCATCGAAGCCAAGCGTGCCGTGCTGAAAAACGGACGCTGGGAGCTTGAGGACGCCTGGGTCAGCGCGATCGGGCAAGAGCCCACCTTCTACGAAGAATACCTGTTGAGCACCTATCTCACGCCAACACAGGTCCGGGACAGTCTTGGTACAGTGTTCTCGATCTCGTTCTGGGAGTTGCCCAACTTCATCCAGATCGCCGAGCGCGCCGGCCTTCCTGCAACACAGTACCGCGTGCAATACCACCTCCTCCTATCGAGACCGTTCCTCCTGGTCACGATGGTGCTCATCGCCGCGACGTGTTCCCTGAAAGGCTTCCGTTTCGGCAACGTCCAGATCAATGCGATCTTTGGACTCGCCGCGGGCTTCGGCTTCTTCGTGTTCTCCGAAGTGTCGCGTAATTTCGCTATGTCGGGGCTAACCTCCGCCGCCGCCGCGGCTTGGATCCCGGTGATCGTCGCAGCTTCGCTCGCCCTCACCGTGCTCTTGTACAAAGAGGACGGATGATGAAGCGCGCAGCGACATTTCTGCGATTGACGCGCCGGGCCTTGCCCGGCCCCGCGTCTTACGGGGGTCCGTTCGCCCCGTCCCTTGGCGTCGCCATCGCAACTCTCCTTGCGGTCTGTTCGGTGCTCTTGGCGCCGCTCGACAGGGCTTTCGCCCAAGCTCAGACCGGACTTGAGCAGATCATCGCACCGCCCGACGTCGGCTCTGGAGAGCCGATGTTGTTGCAGGCGGACGAGATGATCTACGAGAACAACAACGCCCGCATCCGCGCCAAGGGCAATGTCGAGATCTATTACGGCAACTACACGTTGCTCGCCGACCAGGTCGTCTACAATCGCAATTCGAACACGCTAGCCGCCGAAGGCAATGTCCGCATGAAGGACCCCGACGGCGCGGTCATCACAGCCGACCAGCTCACCTTGACGGACGACTTCCGCGACGGCTTTATCGACGCGTTGAAACTCGTCACCAAGGACGAGACGCGCATCGTCGCCCAGTCGGCCTCCCGCGAGGCAGGCAACGTCACCGTGTTCCGCAAAGGCTGGTTCACCCCCTGTAAGCTCTGTGAGGAGGATCCCAGTAAGCCGCCGACCTGGCGCATCCGTGCCGGCAAGATCACACACAAGCGCGACCAAGCGGTCATCACGTACAAGGACGCTGCATTCGATCTGTTCGGCGTGCCGGTGCTGTGGCTGCCCTACTTCCAAACCGCCGATCCGACCGTGAAGCGGAAATCCGGTTTCCTAATGCCGAGCTACAGCCACTCGAACGAACTCGGAAACACGGTCCAAGTCCCCTACTACTTCGCCTTGTCCGATCACTATGATTTCACCTTTGCCCCCATGTGGACGGAGAAGGCCGGAACCGTGCTGCTCGGCGATTGGCGGCAACGCACGGCAAACGGCGGCTACCGCGTCGAACTCGCCGGCGTGTTCGACAATATCGAGGATCCGTTGAGTCCCGCCGACGGCGAGGACTTCCGTGGCAGCATCAAGACGCAAGGCCGGTTCGCGCTCGACCCGTATTACTCCTGGGGCTGGGATATCATTGCGGAGACCGACGAGACTTTCCGCCGCTTCTACAATCTCGACTCTCGGCTCAAGACCGACCGCCTTTCCCAGGTCTATCTCGAGGGACTGCGCGGTCGGAACTACATGTCGACGCGCTTCTACAACACCGACAGCCTACTTGAGCCCGACGAGAAGTTCTCCGAAGCGACCGTCTATCCGATCATAGATTACGATTACATCGTCGACACCCCAATCGTCGGCGGCGAACTCAGCTTCAACTCCAACACCATGGTCTTCTCCGGCGGAGACGGCACCGACTCGAACCGCTTCATCCTCGAGGCCAATTGGCGCCGCCAGATGATCGACGGAATCGGTCAGGTGTTCACGCCCTTCGGCCGCCTGCGCGGCGACGTCTATGGCGTCGACCAGCCGAGAATGCTTATGCTCACCGGCAGCGAAGACATCGTGACCCCGGATCCGGAAGACGGCACGATCTGGCGGGGCAACGCGGTGGGCGGTCTCGAATACCGGTATCCGTTCATTACGACCACCGGCGCCCTCACTCATACGTTGGAACCGATCGGCCAAATCGTCGCGCGGCCCAACTCGGTGGGCGACCAGCAGGAGATTCCGAACGAGGACGCTTTAAGCCTCGTGTTCGACGACACCATCCTCTTCGATATCGACAAGTTCTCCGGCTATGACCGTGTCGAGACCGGCACACGCGTCAATGTCGGTGCGCGCTACACCGCTCAGCTTCCCTCCGGCGCCTACGCTCAGGCCGTGTTCGGTCAGAGCTATCAGATTGCCGGCCAGAACGAGTTCGACACCGACTTCTATCGGACGAGCGGTCTTGCGAGCGACGACTCCGATTACGTGTCGGGTGTCTACCTGCAGGCGACGAGCAACGTCTCCTTCACCGCTCAGTCGCGTTTCGATCAGGACACGTTCGACATCGAGCGAACCGATCTCGGATCTTGGGTTCGATATGGACCGCTGCAAGCGCGGGTGAACTATGCCGATGTTCCAGGTGACGTTCCCACGGCCACTCCAGACGACATCGTGACCAACGACGACCGCGAAGAAATTCTCGCGGCCGGCGCACTGGCCATCACCAACGATTGGTGGCTGCTCGGCAATCTCCGCTATGACATCCAAGCAGACCAGACAATCACGGACGGCCTGGGCATCCGCTATCAAGACGACTGCTTCATGGTGGATGTCACCTATCAACGGTCCTTCATCAAGGACCAGGACATCGAGCCGGATGAGCGTTTCCTCGTGAACTTCTCGCTGAAATATCTCGGCAGCTACGGCGTGACGTCGGAGTCGGTCGGCGGGTTTGGTACGGATGGATCTGACAGCAACTAGTGCAGCACACCGCGTTTGCCAGGCAGCATTGCTCGTTGCAATCGCATTCGCCATGAGCGCGCTGGGCGCAAGCCTCGGGCTTGGCCAGGAACTCTCCATCAAGGTGCTGGTCAACGATGACCCGATTTCGGACTACGACATCGCCCAGCGTGAGCGCTTTCTCGCACTGACCACGAAGGCCAAACCGGGCCCTGAATTGAAGAAGAAGTCCACCGACCTGCTCATCGACGAGCGGTTACAAATGCAGGCCGGCCGAGAATTCGGCTACACAGCCGACGAGGAAGAGGTCAACAAAGTCCTCTCCGACATGGCATCCAAGAACAATCTCGATCTCGCGGGGCTGACCAAGGCTCTCGGAAGCGCCGGCGTCAACATCAAGACGCTCAAGGACCGGGTCCGAGCGCAGTTGGTGTGGCAGGATGTGGTGCGGCGCAAGTTCCGGCACCAGGTTCAGATTGGCGATGTCGACGTAGATCGGGCCTTGGAGTCTTCGGGTGAGGATGGGGCGACGCAAAGCTCGCTACAGCTCCATCAGGTAAGGCTTGCCCTGTCCAGCACCGATCAGCGCGCAGTCGCGGCAAAGCTCGCCGCAGCCGAAGCGTTGCGCGCGAAGTTCAGCAGTTGTGCCGGCGTCGCGGATCTAGCCAAGGGTGTTGACGGCGCCAGTGTCCGGACAATCCCGGAGCAGCAGGCCTCCACCCTGCCCCAGCCCGCCCGGCTTCTCGTTCAGAATGCGAAAACGGGGCAGATGACGCCGCCGACAATTTCGCGATCTGGAGTCGAGCTTTACGCCGTGTGCGGCAAACGTTCGGCGACCGGCAATACTGACATACGCGAGACGACGCAGCGCAAGCTCTTGGGCGAAGAAATGATGATTCGCGCTGAGCGCCTGTTGCGCGACCTTCGCCAAGACGCCTTCATCGAGTACCGCTGAGCCAGATTTTCATGCTAGGCCCTTTCCCATGGGCCGAACCCCAAAACCCCTTGCTCTCACCCTCGGCGATCCCGCCGGCATCGGGCCTGATGTCACCCTTCTCGCCTACGCCGCACGCGAGAGAGATGGGATTCCACCTTTTGTTTTGATCGGTGACGAGAGCGTGCTTGCGCAGCGCGCGAAGGCACTCGGTCTGTCTGTTCCCATCGCCAAAGTCGCGGAACCGGGTGACGCGACCGGCGTCTTTCAAGATGCTCTTCCCGTGCTTCCCATGGGGGGCGCCGGCACGGTCAAGGCAGGACACCCAAGCGTCGCGGCCATGGACGCCGTGAAGCGGTCCATCGAGACCGCGTTCACGCTGGTGCAGGATGGCGAGGCACGCGCCGTGGTCACCAATCCCGTGTCCAAGTCTCACCTGTATCAGGCAGGCTTCGAATTTCCAGGGCATACGGAGTATCTCGCCGCTCTGGCGTCCGGCGACGGCAAGCGCCTGCACCCGGTGATGATGTTGGTGGCGGGACCGTTCAAGGTGGTGCCCACGACCATCCATATTCCACTGAAGGATGTCGAGCGCAAGCTCACGCGAGACCTGCTGCTAGAGACCATCGAGATCACCGACCGGGATCTCCGCCGCTTCTTCGGCTATGCCCACCCGCGCCTCTCGGTGAGCGGCCTCAACCCCCATGCAGGGGAAGAGGGCAGCCTGGGCCGTGAAGAGGTCGAAACGATCGAACCGGCCCTTGCGGCCGCGCGTGCCAAAGGCATTGACGTCTCCGGCCCTTACCCTGCCGACACCTTGTTCCATGCGGCCGCCCGCGAACGCTATGACGCGGCGATCTGCATGTATCACGACCAGGCGCTCGTTCCTTTTAAGACGCTCGCCTTCGAGGAAGGGGTCAACGTCACCCTTGGGCTCCCCTTCGTGCGGACCTCGCCCGATCACGGGACGGCCTTCGACATCGCCGGAACCGGCCGAGCGAACCCGCGAAGCCTCATCGAGGCGCTGCGACTGGCCGATGCCATGAGCGAGACGGCCGCGGATGGGGACTAAGGCGTGACGGCGCCCGACGGCCTTCCCCCGCTTCGCGAGGTCATCCGCGATCTCGGTCTGACGGCCAAGAAGAGCCTCGGCCAGAACTTCCTGCTCGATCTCAATTTGACCCGCAAGATCGCGCGCGCCGCGGGTCCCTTGGAAGGTGCGACCGTCGTCGAAATCGGCCCCGGCCCTGGCGGTCTGACCCGGGCGCTTCTCCTGGAAGGCGCCACACGCGTCATTTCCATCGAGCGCGACGAGCGGTGTCTCGCCGCCCTCCAAGCCATCGCGGCAGCCTATCCCGGGCGGCTCGAGATCGTTGCCGCCGACGCTCGCACTGTCGACTACAGCCCGCTCTCGCTGGCCCCTCCGGCGCGTATCGTCGCCAACCTGCCTTATAGCGTCGGCACCGCCCTGCTCATCGATTGGCTCAAGACAGAGCCCTGGCCGCCGTGGTTCGACCGGCTCGTGTTGATGTTCCAGCGCGAGGTCGCCGATCGCATCGTGGCCAAGCCGCGCACCAAGGATTATGGACGTCTGGCTGTCCTTGCCCAATGGCGCACCGCGCCCCGCATCGTGTTGACCCTGCCTCCCGACGCCTTCACGCCAAAGCCCAAGATCGCCTCCGCCGTGGTCGAGTTCGTGCCCAGGACGGTGCTCGAACCTCAGTGCAACGTGCGCCAATTGGAGAAGGTCACGGCCGCCGCGTTCGGACAGCGGCGCAAGATGTTGCGCGCGAGCCTGCGCCAGATCACGCCCGATGCCGAAACCTTGCTCGAAGGGCTCGGCCTCGACCCGAAGGCGCGCGCGGAAGAACTGCAAATCGCCGATTTCTGCCGGATCGCCAATGCCCTTGAGCAGCGTTAGAGCTGCTTCAAGAGGCCCTGCACGAACCCATCCAGGCCCGTAAGCCGGGCCCCCTTGAGACGCTCGGCGGCCAGGATGGCGTGCACCGCGGCCACGGACTGGTCCACGTCGAAATTGACCACCACGTAGTCGTACGCGTCCCAGTGCTGGATTTCGTTGCTGGCACCGCGCATGCGCCGCAACACCACTTCGTCGGAATCCTGCGCGCGTGTTTTCAAGCGCTCTTCCAACGCGCCCGCCGAAGGCGGCAGCACAAAGACCGACACCACGTCATCCTTGGCGGACTCGCGCAGCGCCGTGGCGCCTTGCCAATCAACGTCGAACAAGACGTCGCGGCCCACCTGCAACGCCTGCTCGACCGGCGCGCGCGTGGTGCCATAGTAATTGTCGAAAACCACGGCCCATTCCAGAAACGCGGCTTGATCGCGCATCCGGCCGAACGTGTCCTTGTCGACGAAGTGGTAGTCCTTGCCGTCCACTTCCCCTCTGCGCTTCTCGCGAGTGGTGTGCGAGACCGATGGGGCGATGGCCTCGTCCTCCTCAACCAAGCGCCGGGCGATCGTCGTCTTGCCGGCGCCTGACGGTGACGACAACACAAGCATGAGTCCTCTACGGGCAATCGTCTCCATGGGAGGCCTCACTCAATGTTTTGGACCTGCTCGCGAACCTGGTCGATGACCGACTTGAGCTCGAGCCCTGTCCGGCTGATCTCCACATCGGAGGCCTTGGAGCAAATCGTGTTGGCCTCGCGATTAAACTCTTGCGCCAAGAATTCGAGCTTGCGGCCTGCAGGCTCGCCGCTCGCGATCAATTCATTGGCCGCAGCGACATGGGCCCGCAAGCGATCGAGCTCTTCTTGGATGTCGGCCTTGGCCGCCAGGAGTAGCGCTTCTTGATGCAGTCGCTCCGGGTCGAGCGTGGCACCGGCTTCGCTCAACCGTCCAATCTGTTCGCGAAGCCGACCGGCCAGCAGTTTCGGCTGACGCGCGACCGCGGCTGCTGCCCGGGCGATCAGGTCCTCGATAGAAGCAAGCTGCTTTTCGATCACGCGCTGCAGACGCTCGCCTTCCGCGGCGCGGACGCTTACGAGCTGGTCCAAGGCGTCAGCAAGACCGGCGAGCAACGCTTGAGTCAGCGCCGCCTGCTGCTCCTCGCTTTCCTCGGGCTCGGCGGTCTCCACAACTCCCCGCATGCCGAGAAGCGTATCGAGTCGCGCAGATTTGAGACCGGTGAGGCCCTTGGCCCGCTTCGCCACGGCAAGCGCTTGGGCCAGCGCCGTCTCATTCAGGCGGATTTCCATCTGCCCGCTCTCGCGCTTCACCCCAAGACTCACAGTACAATTGCCGCGCGCCAATCTTTCCTGGCAGAAGCTCCGCGATCCTGCCTCGAGCTGTTCAAGCCCAGACGGCAACCGCAAGCGCAGGTCGAGCGAGCGCCCATTGACGCTGCGGACCTCCCAGAACCAGCTCGTGTCGCCATGCACCCCATCGGTGCGGGCAAAGCCGGTCATACTTTTCAGGGTCATGGCTCTCGCCTCGTCGGTTGGAGCTGCCTCCGCGTCGGCTTTATAGCCGAGTCGCGAGTGAAATCAGGCCCTAGGCCTCGCAAAGCACAGAATGAGGTGAAGAAGGTATAGCAGCAGGCCTAGCGCGTCGGATTGCGTCTGGGCAACGGGATCGGTCCCCCGGCTTCAGCCAAGCCAACCTCACCCTCCGGCAACAGTGCGCCGAGGTCCTCCACCGCGGCCGCAGCGGCGGCCTCCTCGGCTTGACGGGCTCTGATCTCGCGCTCGATCTTGCGCCATTTCACGACATTGCTGTTGTGCTGGGCCAAAGTCGTCGCGAACGCGTGACCGCCTGACCCATTGGCGACGAAGTAGAGATCCTTGGTCTTGGCTGGCTTGAGAACGGCTTCGATCGCGGCCCGACCAGGATTGCCGATCGGCGTCGGGGGCAAGCCGTTGATCTTGTACGTATTGTAGGGGTTCTCGCGCGCCAGCTCCTCTTGCGTGATCGGATGATCGCGCATGCCAGAGCCGCCAAAAATGCCGTAGATGATCGTGGGGTCGGACTGCAGACGCATCCGCTTCCTCAGCCGGTTATGGAACACGCTGGCGATCCGCGGCCGCTCCTCCGCAACACCCGTCTCCTTCTCCACGATAGACGCCAGGATGACCGCCTCTTCAGGCGTCTTGACCATGATCTCGGGATCGCGTTCTTCCCACACCTTGTCGAGAAACTTCTGATGGGCGACCTGCATTCGCTGGATGATGTCCTGGCGGGTATCCTTCGAGCCGAAGCTATACGTGTCCGGCAGCAGGGAGCCCTCTGCCGGGACTTCAGGCACGGGACCATCTAGCTCAGGATTGGCTGCCAAGCGCTCCACAATCTGCTGGCTGGTCCACCCTTCGGGGAAAGTCACCTTGTACGAAATGGACTTGCCCTCGACCAGGGTGTCGAGAACTTGGCGCATGGTCGCGTGCTTATCGAACTGATACTCGCCGGCCTTGAGCGTCCCCTGCCCCTTCAAATGCATGAAGTAGAAGATGCTGGTCATGAAGATCCGGCGGTCCGCGATAATGCCTTCGGCCGCGAGCCGATCCGCGATGGCGGTGGTGCTTTCGCCTTTCGGCACCACGAGCACCGCCGAGACCTCGAGCGGGCCCGGCCGGTCGAATTCCAGGCGCACGAAATAGAAGACCACGGCGCCCACGCAGACAAGCATGAAGATGAAATTGAGGAGACCGTCGAACATCCGCAGGAAAGGATGCGGATCGTCCTCATACTCTTCTTGGGCCGGCGGCTCAGGCGGCCGCTGGGGCTCCAAAGCTTCCGTCGGACTGCGGGGCAATACGTTGCCCACGGGACGCCCAGCCACGTGCGCTGCCGGCGGACGCGCCGGCACCGGGCCTGGCATGCGACCGCCTGGCGGATTGCCCGGAGGTGGTGGACTACCCGGGGGCGGCGGCGGTGGTGGTGGTGTGTTCCTCGAAGAAGTCATACCCGACTAGCGCGCGCCCCCACGGATAACTTAAGCCACTTTGCTTCAAAATATGGCGAAAGGCAGGTTCGCCTGACAAGCAAAGGGTATCCGATCAAGCGGCGTATCGGCGCATGACCAACGAGGCGTTGGTCCCGCCGAACCCGAAGGAGTTGGACAGCACCGTATCGATCGTGCGCCGGCGTGCCTGGTGCGGCACCAAATCGATCGCTGTCGTCACCGACGGGTTGTCGAGATTGAGGGTCGGCGGCGCCACATTGTCGCGAATCGCCAGCACCGAGAAAATCGCCTCGACCGCGCCGGCCGCGCCAAGCAGATGCCCGGTCGCAGACTTCGTGGACGACATCGAGACCTTGCCGGCGGCGTTGCCGAACAGCCGCTCCACGGCCGCCAATTCGACCTCGTCCCCCATCGGCGTCGAGGTGCCATGGGCGTTGATGTAGTCGATATCGGCCGGATCTATCCCGGCGCGCTTCACCGCCGCCGACATGCAGCGGAAGGCGCCGTCGCCATCCTCCGAGGGGGCGGTAATGTGGTAGGCATCGCCCGACAGTCCATAGCCAACGATCTCGGCGTAGATATTCGCCCCTCTCGCCTTGGCATGCTCCAGCTCCTCGATCACCACGATGCCGGCGCCCTCGCCCATCACGAACCCATCGCGGTCGCGATCGTAAGGGCGTGACGCCTTCTGCGGCTGATCGTTGAAGTTGGTGGAAAGCGCCCGGCATGCAGCAAAGCCCGCGAGCGCCAAACGGCAGATCGGTGATTCCGATCCGCCGGCAAGCATCACGTCCGCATCGCCGAAAGCCACGAGCCGCGAGGCATCGCCGATGGCATGCGCGCCCGTCGAGCAGGCGGTGACCACGGCGTGGTTCGGACCCTTCAGCCCGTGCTCGATGGAGACATAACCGGAGGCAAGATTGATCAGACGCCCGGGAATAAAGAACGGGCTCAACCGCCGCGGCCCCTTGGCGGCAAACAGCAGCGAGTTCTTCTCGATGCCCTGAAGACCGCCAATGCCCGAGCCGATCAAGACGCCCGTACGGATCTGATCCTCGTACGCCGTCGGCTTCCAACCAGCGTCGGCCAGCGCCTGGGTCGCCGCCCCCATCGCATAGATGATGAAGTCATCGACCTTGCGCTGCTCCTTGTGCTCCATCCAATCACTAGGATTAAAGGTGCCACCGGTGCCGTCGCCGCGCGGAATCTGGCAAGCCACTTGGCACGACAGATCCGAGACGTCGAACTCGTCGATCCGCCTCGCCGAGTTCTCGCCAGCGGTCAGACGTTGCCACGCAACCTCGTGACCGGAGCCGAGAGGGGAGACGAGACCCAGACCTGTGATGACGACACGTCGCATCGCGCCTTCGCGTGACCCTTTAGAGTAATAGATGACGAGCCGTTAGAGGCTTCGTTCGTCACACCGCGCGGGCGGCCGAACGCATCCGCGCGAAGTCGGCGTTAGGCCGCCGTGTTCTTTTCAAGGAACTTGATGGCATCGCCGACGGTGAGAATGGTCTCTGCGGCATCATCCGGGATCTCGCACCCGAACTCCTCCTCGAACGCCATCACCAGCTCGACGGTGTCGAGACTGTCAGCCCCAAGGTCGTCGATAAAGCTTGCGTTCTCAGTGACCTTATCGGCCTCAACGCCGAGATGCTCCACCACGATCTTCTTTACGCGCTCCGAGATATCGCTCATGTCCTCCTCACCGTCCCTTAACTGTCGTCCCTACGCCTCGCACCCCAGAGCTTGCGGCTCTTTGGCCTAACACACCCCCGAGCGGTAAGTTAGGTGGTTGATCGCGGTGGGATTGCCCTTTGTCAAGCCCCATAAAGCGGCCGTTTGGGTAGCATACTATATGTGACTTTGCCAGACGCCCTCAGTAGGGAAAACCGCTTGCCAGATCTTCTCAAGCCGTTTTTCCAACCCTTTGTTCAACAAGCATTTAGACCATTATCATGCCACCGTTCACGTGCATCGTCTCGCCCGTGACGTAGGCTGCTTCGTCGCTTGCGAAGAAAACTGCCGCCGCAGCGATGTCCTCGGGCTTGCCGAAGGTCTGCGCCGGGATCGCGGCGGCAATAGCCTCCACTTGCTTCTCCGTCAAGGCATCGGTCATCGCAGTCGAGATGAATCCGGGCGAGATGCAGTTGGCCGTGATGCCCCGCGACGCCACTTCCCGGGCCAAGGACTTGGTCATGCCGACCAGCCCAGCCTTGGAAGCCGCGTAGTTTCCCTGTCCCGGATTGCCGAACACGCCCGAGATCGAGGCGATATTGACGATGCGTCCTGCGCGGCGGCGCATCATGCCGCGCAAAATTCCGCGGGTCAGAACGAACACGGACGAAAGATTGACCGCGATGACGTCGTCCCACTCCTCGTCCTTCATGCGCATGAAGAGATTGTCGTGGGTGATGCCCGCGTTGTTCACCAGGATATCGACCTGACCGAGAGTCTTCTCGGCGGTCTCGGCGAGCTGCGCCACCGCCGGCCGGTTGCGAAGATCGCACGGCAGCACGAACACCCGCTCGCCGAGCTCCGTCGCCAGCGTCTCGAGCTTCTCCGCATTCGTGCCGGAGAGCGCCACCGCAGCGCCTTGCCCATGCAGTGCCTTGGCGATGGCCCCGCCAATACCGCCGGTGGCGCCTGTCACGAGTGCATTTTTTCCTTTGAGATCGAACATGTCGAAACTCTCCTTTCCTGAGGCGCTTTAGCCTTGCAGCGCCGCCGCCGCGGCCTCGAGTTCGTCGGGTGTGCCGACGCTGCGGGCCTCGAAGCCATCGAAGCGCCTGGCAATGCCGGTCAACACGCGCCCGGCGCCCACCTCGTAGACGCTCGTCACATCCTGGTTCGCGAGATAGGTCATGGTCTCACGCCACCGCACCATGCCGGTCACCTGCTCGACCAGCCGAGCTCTGATCTCTTCAGGGTCCGTGACCGGCGCGGCCAGCACATTGGCGACCACCGGAACCACCGGCGCATTGATCTGGACGCCCGCAAGGGCTTCGCGCATCGCGTCCGCCGCCGGCTGCATCAACGCACAATGAAACGGCGCGCTCACCGGGAGTAACACCGCACGCCGCGCGCCGTAATCCGGGGCCAGTTTCACGGCCCGTTCGATTGCGCTGCGCGCACCAGAGATCACCACCTGGCCCGGGGCATTGTCGTTCGCTGCCTCGCAGACTTCGCCTTCGCTCGCCGCCTTGGCCAAGTCCTGGGCTTGCGCGAGATCCGCGCCCAGCAGCGCCGCCATGGCCCCCTCGCCCACAGGCACCGCCTGCTGCATGGCGTGGCCACGGGTCTTCAACAGCCGCGCCGTATCGGCGAGGCTGAGAGCGCCAGCGGCTGCGAGAGCGGAATATTCGCCAAGCGAGTGGCCGGCGACAAAAGCGACGCGGCCTTCTAACGGCAAGCCCTTCGTCTCGGCAAGCACCCGCATGGCCGCCAGCGACACCGCCATCAGAGCGGGCTGGGCATTCTCGGTCAGCGTCAGATCGGCCTCCGGCCCCTCCCACATCAAGGTGGAGAGCTTCTGCCCGAGAGCCTCATCGACCTCGGAGAAGACGGCTTGGGCGGCGGGGTAAGCCTTGGCCAGCTCGGCGCCCATGCCGACTGCCTGGCTCCCTTGACCCGGGAAGATGAAAGCAATGCTCATGATGCTGGAAAAGTTTGGGTTGATCGAAGGGGGCCAAAGACACTGTTTCAATCTTGCCTGTCAAGCCAAGGCAGTCGTGCGTGAGGCGCCGCCGGCGGATGAACAAAGAGGCCAGCGAACCAATAACAAACCCCCGCGTTACAACCCCAAGTGCTAAAAGCACGTTTGGCTGACGACCACCCCAGAAACCCCAGCGGAGTTCTTGCATGAAAAGCCCTGTCGCCATCGGCGTTGTAATTGGCTGTGTCACCGTGTTCACCAGTGTTTCCCTTCTTGCAGCCGAGACGCGGTCCTGGCCGTGGATGGACAAGGCCCCCGTCGACCCGGCGCTCGCGTTGCTCTCCAAGGTCGAGACACTCAAGGTGGCCATTACAGGGCTAAAGAAAACACCGACTTTGAACATCATGGTTGAGGCACAGGCGCCAGGCCCCGGTTTTACTGAGGTAAAACTGACGCCACGCATGGGCGACCCGAGGGATCTGATATTCGCCTTCGACGTCAGGGGCCGCAGGCCACAGGAAATGTCCAGCCAGGTCCTCACCCCTGTGGCCATCAATGTGGAGTACACGGATGCACCGCTCGCCTCGGTAGGAATCGTCGAGGTTTATGCAAAGGAGAACTGCAAGGCCTTCAATCTCAAGGACAAGACCGAGGCGGAATGCACCATGAATCCCGGCTCCCAGGACATTCCCTAGGAACACGCCATCCGACACGGCGGCCTTGCAAACCGCTCGCGACACACTATAAAGCGCCCACCAGCAACCGCTCCGGTCGGAGGCTGAACGGAGGACCGCCCGCAAGGCCGGCAGGCGAAAAGCCGCCCTCCCGTGTCTCCGCTCTCAAGGGCTTTCGCTCTCAAGAGCATATCTTGGGCCTTTCCTTCTAAAGCGCCCATGTGAGGCTTCGCGCCGGAGCAAAGAAGAAGGAAAGGCATTCATGCCTCTCTATGAGCATGTGTTCCTGGCGCGCCAGGACATTTCCACGCAGCAGGTCGAAGGCCTGCAGCAGACCTTCCGCTCCCTCGTCGAGGAGAACGGCGGAACGGTCGGCAAGACCGAGTATTGGGGGCTCAAATCCCTCACCTATCGGATCAAGAAAAACCGCAAGGCCCATTACACGCTGATGGACATCGATGCCCCGCATGAGGCGGTGGCGGAGATGGAACGGCAGATGGGTCTGTCCACCGATGTCATTCGTTTTCTGACCATCAAGGTCGACGAGCACGAAGCCGGACCGTCGGCGATGATGCGCCGCTCCGATCGCGACGACCGCGGCGATCGCGGAGACCGTGGTGACCGGGACGGACGCCGTGGGCCCCGCCGCGACCGCGACAGTGGACCGCGCGAGGATCGCGACAGCAGCCCGCGTGAAAATCGCGACGAGGCTAAGAGCAAGACCAGCGAGGAGACCGGCGAATGAGTTCGAGCACCATGCAAGCCCGCCGCCCGTTCTATCGCCGGCGCAAGACCTGTCCGTTCTCCGGCGATAAGGCGCCGAAGATCGACTACAAGGATGTGAAGCTGTTGCAGCGTTACGTGTCCGAGCGCGGCAAGATGGTGCCGAGCCGGATAACGGCCGTCTCCGCCAAGAAGCAGCGCGAGCTCGCGCGCGCGATCAAGCGCGCAAGATTCCTCGGGCTGTTACCTTATCTCATCCAGTAGTCGGAGAGACTGAGCTAGAAAGCTCGCGTGACTCTTTAAGCAGAAGTTGGGGTGGGCCCAGGCCCTCCCCTAACCGCTTTGAAGGAGCGGGACAGCGAAACCGATGCCCACACATCTCCTCATTGGCGCAGGCGCAGGCCTGGTTTCAGCAGCGCTGTTTGCGTCGGCTGCGACCGCGGGCGTGCTCGCAGGCATTCCCTTTTATCTTTCACCGTTGCCGCTATGCCTCGCCGGGCTCGGCTGGGGCCGGTCCGCGGTCTTGGTCGCGGTCCTATCGGGGACGGTCGTTATCGCCGTGGCCCTTGGCCCAGTCTTGGCCCTAGGTTTTGGGCTGACCTTCGCTCTGCCGATCGCCACACTGATCCACCTTTTGCTCATGGCCCGGCCCTTGACGACGCCTGAAGGCGAGGCCACCGAAGCGGTCGAATGGTATCCCGCCGGCAGGCTCGTGGGCTGGGCGGCGGTGATGGCTGGAGTCCTCGCAGGCGTGCTCATGCTGGCGCTTGGTCCCGATTACGAGACCTATCAGCAGTCGATCGGCGGGCTCCTCAAGCCGGAAACCCTTGAGGCGCTCGATCCAGACGGCTCGGTCTTCACGCCGGAGACCATCGAGAGCCTGAAGGTCTTGCTGGCCAAAGCCTTGCCCGCGGCCTTCGCCATCGTCTGGCTCACCATCGTGCTCTTCAATCTGTGGCTTGCCGGAATCATCGTCGCGGCATCGGGGCGGGCGCTGCGCCCTTGGCCCGATCTGCATGACCTCGAAGTCCCAAACATCTTCGTCGCCGTCTTCGCCGTCGCAATGGTTCTGACGTTCCTGCCCGGCATGATCGGCTTGCTCGCTACGGGCTTCTCCGGCGCGTTGCTGTTCGCCTATGTGCTGCAAGGCTTGGCCGTGATTCACGTCTATAGCCTCGGCGTGACGTTCCGCCCGCTTCTGCTGGCGGTGGTCTATCTCGGAATTCTGTTTTTGGGTTGGGTCGCAATCCTGGTCGCCATTGTCGGCCTGGGAGAGCCGCTGTTCGGCTTGCGCGCACGCAGCAAGGCGGCCGGGCCCCCACCCCCTGGAAACGACGACACAAACTGACAACGAATAGGAGTATGGATCATGGAAGTCATTCTGCTGGAGCGCATTGGCCGCATTGGCCAAATGGGTGACGTCGTCACGGTCAAGGACGGCTACGCCCGCAACTTTCTCCTCCCGCGCGGCAAGGCACTTCGCGCCACTGACGCCAACCGCAAACGCTTCGAGAGCGAGCGCGCGCAACTCGAGGCCCACGACCTCGAGCGCAAGTCGGACGCCGAGGGGGTCGCCGGCAAGCTCAACGGCGAAAACTTCATCGTCATCCGCCAGGCTGGCGAAAACGGTCAGCTCTACGGCTCGGTCTCGACCCGCGATATCGCCACGGCGATCAGCGAAGGCGGCTTCACCATCGACCGGCGGCAGGTGATGCTGGACCGGCCGATCAAGGCGCTCGGCCTCCACGAGGTTCGGATCCATCTCCATGGCGAGGTGGAGCCGCACGTTGTCATCAATGTCGCCCGTTCGGAAGATGAAGCGGCGCGTCAGGCCCGCGGCGAGGACGTCACGCGGACCTTGACCGAAGAGGAAGAGGACGCCGAGGCCGCCCGCATTGCCGCCGAAGAGCTTTTCGAGGAAGGCGCAACCCCCGACGAGGCGATCGAGGGCGAAGGCAAGGCCGCCGCAGAGGCAAAAGCGGAGCCGGAGGAAGACAACGCTTCTTAGGAGAGACACTCTCAAGGAACGGGAAGCGAGGTTATTGTCTTGCCTACTTCCTGTTCCTAGAATGCTTCAGGCTCACCTTCGGCGAATCGATGGAGCCTGAAGCCATGACTTGGCGAGCGATTTAACTGCTGGGCGGCCCGCGACCACCTGCTCGACGCTGAACGAGAGCTTCGTGCCCACGACGGCCTACTGGGCGCCTCGCGCCAACGCCAAACCGCCGGGAACCTGTCTTCTCTTCCTGGCGCTCGTTTGCTGCGTTGCGGCTGTGTACAGCGTTGATGAAAATAATATCCACAAGCTGCGCGGTTCCGCTGAGCTTCCGAATCGTCGCCTAGTGTCCACAACAGAAACGCAGGATCACCCACTCTCCGCACATGGCTAACCCACTCATCCGCCCCGTTCCGGAGACACCCGTCTTCCGCGAAGCCCCGCACAATCTCGAGGCGGAGCAAGCGCTGCTGGGTGCCATCCTCGTCAACAACGAGGCCGTGGACCGGGTCTCGGGTTTCTTGAAGCTGGTCCATTTCTTCGACCCGCTCCACGGACGCATTTTCGAGGCCGCCTCCAAACTCATCATGGGCGGGAAGCGCGCCACACCGATCACGCTGAAGACGTTCTTCCAGAATGATGAGCCCGTGGGCGACCTCAGCGTCCCGCAATATCTCGGGCGGCTCGCGGCCAACGCCAC
>Ga0307378_10000877_pt1 | contig 50358 bp, 46 predicted proteins | sample UN1MG_FD_202238 | JGI IMG/M metagenome (GOLD analysis project Ga0307378, IMG submission 202238) | Soil microbial communities from Risofladan, Vaasa, Finland - UN-1 | ecosystem: Environmental > Terrestrial > Soil > Coastal area > Acid sulfate soil | place: Finland: Risofladan, Vaasa | collected... | reverse complement strand
TCATCCAATTTCACCTGCAAGAAATGAGGGCTATGCTTTGGCTCAAAGCGAGTGCTATAGATTACATTCTTGGCCAGTTGCTATAAATGCTGTTCAACAATAAGAAGTTAGTCGACAACGGCCGGCCGTTGAAAAGTGCCATTTTAGCGAGCGTTACGTCAAACAGGATCTGGTCAATGACGTCAAAGGTAGCAGTAAGGGTAGCCAGGGACCGATGACGCCATGCGACTGGTAGAGAGGCAACTTTGTGTTGAGACTCAGGTGACCAGACGCAGGCGCATGGCAAAGGTTCTTGACTGAAAGTGAACAAAATAGCAGCAGAAGCAGTAGCATATCAATGACCTGCTCCCTGGCTTAGGGGGGTAGGTCTACCTTGACATAAGAGGATTTCTATATCTGCAAGAGTAGGTTGAGGTCGCTCCAGCTTTATGCCCAGCCTAAATCTAAACGCTCGCACCTCCGAAAAAAGCCTTAATGAATGTCGATGTTGTCGTTTGACAGGAGGTGCGAATTCTCCTAATCCTTTCCGCAATCAAGACTTATCCATTGTCGGCCATGTCGACCCCGACAATTCCTACAAAACAAATAGGCTTACCAGAGATCCAACTGCGTCTATATGGTCTCGGGCTTGTCCGTAACTGGATTAGAACATAGAACTAACTGTAGCACTTCTTCTAATTCTCCATCAAAATTTGGTCGAAATAGACCGTGGTAGGGAGTCTGTTTTACGAACCACAAATCGAGGTAGAGCAGATATAAATGAGTCTTAAGAGCTATATTGATAAAGTTATCAACTCGTTCGCTGAAAACATTTCGGAAGATGTTACGGACCGCGTTTTTCTGATGATTGAGCGAGATGAGGAGCTTAGGATGGAATATCAACACCTGGTAGATAGCGGGACTTCAAAGCGTGGACTAAATAGTCGGATTGGAAGACGGGTGAGAGAAGCGTTCCATCTGCAAAACATCGGGAGATGTGATGCTCCAAAGAGTGAGTTGATAAGTTCATATGAACGACACAGGATCGGGTAAATTGTGGGAAGACAATAATAATGCTTGATGAAAAGAACAGTGGCAAGTCTATACAATGGAAAGTAATAGGAACTGGTTCCCGTCATCATTGTTCAACGCCATACCCCCATTATTCAACGCCACCGAGTGACCCCGTGGAAGAACCAACCCCAGATGTCTCCAGCAACGTAGGAATATCGAACAGCCAACTCACGAAGAAACGGCCTTACTTAATACCTGCTGCTGTTGCAGCCTTGATGCTATTTGGAGCTTTGGGACAATGGCCTTACGGCTACTACCAACTTCTAAGAATTGTTGTTTGCGGTATCAGTGTGTACATAGCTTTTTCGGCTTACAATTGGCAAAAACTATGGGTAACTTGGCTGTTTGGCTTTATCGCTCTCTTGTTTAATCCATTGATTCCAATACACCTTTCACGGGAGATATGGCAGCCGATTGATGTACTTTGTGGAATATTATTCTTATATGTTATCGCTATGCTCAGAAAACCTACACAAAAAAGTACTGATGGTTTTGAAGGAAAGGATTGTAGGGGATAGCTATGACAAAAGGAGATTTGAAAGAATTTTTACAATGGTCAAAAAAGAACTGGCTAAGAGTCTTAATATTCTTAGGCGTATGGTTAATACTTGGGCTTGGTGTATATCAACTTTTATTCTTTATCTCATATTCCGCCTTGGATGAAGATGAGTATGAGATTAATCCAAGATTCAATACTTCTTTGTTGGTAGGATTTGGTCTAACAGCTCTGGGTTTTTACCTTTATTTCAATAAAAAGAAACAATTGACTGTCCTAAAGAACAGCTTTCAGGTCTTAATCTATCTTCATGGGAAAAGCCTTTGGTCAAAACTTCCCCTTGATGAATTTGACCAAGAGAAAAACCTTGCTTTAGGTTTGACATTAAAAGCAAAAGGCGTTGCAGAGCGTTTTGATTTGAATACATATGAGTTGAATAAGATATTAGAGAAACTTAGTGAAGACGAATGGTGTAATGGGTGGTATAGATGGCTGAAAGAATTGGATGAGCTTATCTTGGATAATCTCGAAGACTGGATAAAGCAACATTTTCCTAAGAAAGTATATTTCATAAGACTTCGCCTCTTAGAAGACTATATTCAAGCCACAAAACAAAGAAAATATCTGGTTTATGACAGATTGGAAGGGCTTCCGAGTGAAAAAGTTTTGATTGTTAAAAGTAAAGAGGAGCTTTTGGCTTCCGGAGAAAATATACCGGGGGAGTTTTATAAACTGATTTTGAATAAGTATTACAGCCAAATCAAAGACTCTTTCTATCAGGCACAACCTGTTAATTTTGATCATAGGTTGTTTCGGAAATGCTTCACAACAGAAGGGGCTGTATGGGCTTTTCTAAGGGAAGCTTATCGGTTGCTCTGGGATGCTTATGAATATGATGTACACCGGACAAAGCCTCCAACAATAGGGGAACTCTTGAGTAATGTATCTCAGATAGACGAAAACAAAGAACTTCCAAATACTGATGTGGCAGTTGTCTTACGGAATGCCTATGAAACTCTATCTAAGGCTCACAAAATATACAAGGAAAATGTAAGAGAGTTACCCAGATGTGAAAATTCCGAAATCGACTCTGAAATATATGCAGAAAAAGAGCTTCTTTCAGATGCAGGCGAAAAAATGTTGCCTTACCTCAATGAGGCTGAAAAGTATCTAATAGATGCAGAAAACTTTTTGAAAATTAGCAGAGAGGAAATGCCGAGATTTTGGAGCTCGCCCCCTCCGATAAAGCAAGGGGAAAAGGAGCCAGTAGAATCTTGGTCGATTCCATCAGGATATAACCCGAATGAAGGCAAATGTGGCTGGCATTTTGCCCAAGGCTATAAGGAACATATTAGAAGGAGTCGTGATGCGGAAGGGAGAAAATAACAAAATTCCAATGGCAATTTTACCGGCTCCCGATTCCCTATGGCTATTCTTACCATTCACCTGATTCGTGGGTTCAAGCCCAGCCGCAGATTGAGGGTTACGAAATTCTCGGCAAATTAGGTGAAGCAGGGCAGGGTCAAATCTGGCGTGCTTTACAGGTCAGTACTAACCGGCAAGTTGCCCTGAAGGTGCCCATAGCCGGGCTAATAAGCTCGGAGAAGGCCCTTGCCCGCTTCGAGCGAGAAGTGGAATTGGCTGCTGCCTTAAAGCATCCAAATATAGCCCAAATTCATGACAGCGGCATCCATCAGGGCATTTACTACTACGCGATGGATCTAATTGAAGGAATGCAACTGGATGAATATGTCAAGCAGCATAATCTCAATTTCCGGCAAATCCTGGAGCCCTATTGTCCAGAGACTTTGAGAGCAAGGTCGTATGTTCGAAACGCGCCCCCGCTATGAACCCACGACCCCAAAATACAGACCCATTTTTCAGCTCAAAATCACAGTTTCGAACCCAGCAACGAGGATGCAGAGGAAGAAGAACGCCGAAAAAAGCCGTATTGAGAGACTTTGAGAGCAAGGTCGAGCAGCTTCGAATGAGACCGGCAAATCACCTTTAGAAATAACCGCCCGCGCCTTTCTTGTGGAAGGCTCATCACCTATCTATTACACATTAGGTGCCAATCCAAAAGGTATTTACAAAAACGTAAAAGTGCTTTGGGAATTGTATGGGCCTGGAGAGGAGGATTATCGCTTTCTACTCGATAGGAATCGGGAGCCACGTATTCGTGATGACTGATTCTGAATTTTATCTCCACGCTTGTCCGGGTGCCTTCAGCCGGGAAAATATCGTCTCCGAGCCGCCACGGTGGATTTGGGTACGATCTGGGTAACAGACTAACCAAACTAACCAACAATATTGACGACAGTAACTCGATTACCTTCGAGTATAGCAACTATGACAATGTCGGTAATCGTCTCAGCATGAAGATCGACGACGCCAATGCTCACGCTTACACCTACGACAACGTGTATCAGCTTACCTTCGTGGATTACAACGATAGCAACACCACGAGCTATTCTTACGATTCGCTGGGCAACCGTACGGGTGTAGATGACGGCTCGCCAGCGACCTACTTGTGCAACAACCTGAATCAATACACATCTGTGGGAGGCACTAGTTACAGTTATGACAATAATGGCAACTTAACAGATGACGGGTTGTTCAAGTTCTATTATGATTGCGAGAACCGATTGACAGATGTCAACGACCAGAACGATACGGCGGTCGCCTCGTACAGTTACGACTATGCGGGCAGGCGCATCTCGAAGACCGTTTACGGCTCGCCTGATGTGACCACGAAGTATTGCTATGACGGTGACCAGGTAGTAGCCGAATATGACGGCAGCGATAATCTGTTGCGGAAATTCATTTATGGGCCCGGAATCGATGAGCCGATATGTATGGTGGACGTTGCCGACAGCAACGCGGTATACTATTATCACTTCGACGGCCTTGGCAGCGTGGTTGCTCTTTCAGATGTAAATAATGTAATAATGGAGCGATATTCGTACGATGTCTTTGGCGCTCCGACGATTTATGATGCCAATGAAACCGAAATCTCGCAAAGCGCCATCGGCAGTCCGTACATGTTCACGGCCCGCCGAGCCGACGATGAGACCGCCCTGTATTACTACCGGGCCAGGTACTACGCCTTCGATATCGGCCGATTCCTGCAAGCCGATCCAATGGGATACTTTGACAGCCTGAATTTATACACCTATTGTGGAAACGATCCGTTCAACTGGGTGGACCCATATGGTCTCTGCGCTAAAGATGGAGATGACGATACGTTAAGTCTTGCAAGTCAGCATGGAAAAGGGCGTCAGCTTTTAGACGAATTTCTTGGAAAGTCCAAAAATAACTTTAAGTACCTTGGCAGGTCTCTTGAAGAACGTGAGTCCTTAAAGATATTACCATTTCTTAGTCCATACTACCCCAAGAATAAACCACATTTGTTTCGTACTCTCTCAATGTCGGACGTGATCGTCTTCAGAGCACTTGTGGAAATCTCCAAAGGGCGATCTTCAAAGCATAAGGAGTTTGATAAAATTGCCAAGAGTGCTATCGAGAAAATTAAGGATGAGTTTATAAGCGAAACCGTGATACAAAAGCTGCAAATAAAAACAATTAATGATTTCTACATGAAGATTTCCAAGTCAAATCCTCCCACAAAGTTGATAAGGGCATTCAAGGTCATACATCGTGAGGTGAGAACGCTGAAAAAGCAATTGATGAAAACAAGTAAAGGTGAAGACATTGAGATTCTCCAGAAGTTCGGCAACAACATAAGGAAATGCGGAGACCCATTCGGGGATAAAGACAAAGGTGCTTCAGCGAATAGGTATTGTTTTCAATTGGCACAGGACATGGAGAAGGTAATCAATATGATATACAAAGCTAGAGAGGCTGCCTTTTTTGTGGTTGACTGTCTAAGGAATCCGAATGAGACTCTATATTTCAAGCAGAGGTTTCCCTTATTTTATTTGGTGAGCATTTATGCTGAGAATGAAACTCGGTTCCAGCGAAGATTCAGGGATCTCATGATTGCGAAAGTTATCAGCAAAGATGAGAAGAAGGCTAAAAAAGAATTCGACAAAAGAGATAAGCTGGACAGTGGGAAGCAGAATAGAAATGCCCAAGAGGCTACATACAAGCAAGACGTTACACACTGTGTGCAGATGTCAGACTATGCAATCAATAACCTAGAGGACCGATCGGATATAGAGGAATATCTACATAGCAAACTCCTGCGTTTGGTGTCATTGGTCCTTTGCCCCGGCTCTTCAAAGCCTCGCAAAGACGAAGTATATATGAACATGGCCTACGCCATGGCCGTTAAATCCAACTGTATTTGCAGACAGGTAGGGGCCGTCATTGCAGGTGAAGATGGATATGTTGTCGGGGCTGGCTGGAATGATGTGGCCTGTGGTGAAATCTCCTGTGGATTGAGAGAAGTTTACGATAAGACTCAGAAGATACATAAGCCCCTATTTAAAAAAGTGGGAAAGCGAATAAAAAAACTCCGAGAGCAAGATTGTTTCTGTTTCAAGGATGTAATATCTAAGAACGGTCAACACCAACTGGATAAATGTCTTGCCCTCCATGCTGAGGAAAACGCGATTATTCAGGGATCTCGAATCGGTGGACCAGGAATCAGAGGTAGCACAATCTATACTACTGCCGAGCCTTGTACTTTGTGTGCCAAGAAGATAAAGCAGGTAGGTATCCAAAAAGTAGTATATACCGACCCCTACCCCAAAAGTGAGCCGGAAATCTTCATGAATGGAATTGAATTAGAGCAGTTTGAAGGAGTAAAACCCAGAGCCTATATAAGGCTCTTTATGCATCATCTGGACCAAAAAGAGTTTCAGGAGCTTGAGGTCCAGAATATGCTTCCTTGTTTTGATTACAATAACGAAGTTTATCTCTCTGAATTAGGGTAATTTGGTAGGCCAGGACTTTTGTACCAGCGCAGTTTTGGTAACCAGGTTTAATCTATTATTTAATATTTCTTGATATGAATCGAACGGATGGAAATAATTTTCTAGACCCATTTTTCAGCTCAAAATCACCAACATTCATCTCATAACCAGTGATCCCATTTTCAATCGCCGGTCTTTCACTTATTGATATGCTTCTTCTGATCTGGTTCATATATTCCTTTCGAGACGAAAAAAAACTGGCCTGGTGGCTAACCTTTGACCAGGCTGGATTGTCCAGCTGACTCACAACAGCTGCTATGAGGCCATTCTCGTCAAGTACAAAAGTGCCTCAAAAACTCTTTTTTGTTTTCCTCTTTTTCTCTTAGCGCATGAAATCTACTCCAACAGAATCATTCCTAATGCCAAGCGTGAGCTATTCCCGCTTTTTTAAGGCCGATGTTACATGCTTTTTGCCTCCACCAGTGCTGTCAATCGCTTCAACGAGGACTTTGGTCGCATCGTAAGACCATGTCGCAAAATTGTCGGGAGTCTTACCAAATCGCTTCTCGAAGGCCGCACCCATCCACAGCACTGCCTGCGGTAGTCTGGAATTCAGGTGAACCCCAGTTGTCACATAGTCATCCCATTGCCAAAGTGCTGTCTGTCAAGACTTTAGGAATTTTTCTGCTTACCATCTTATAATAAACAATTTATCAAGTCCTCATTTTCCAGATCATCTGCTATGATAAAACCAGGTCTATCCTTGTCATTCTTTATTCCACGAGGGCTAATACAGGAGGCTGGCACCACTCTGACGTACTACCTCGATGACCGTCCTCAGATCTCTCTGACTCTCGGCAATTCCCTCGAATGCCACGACCTCCACGTTTTCCCTTGCAAGAAGGTCACGCACCGACTCAGCAAGAGATCTTCCCCAATCATTGTTGACGAATACGATCGCCACGCTACCCTTGCTCTGTTTGATGATCCACGAAGCGGCTACCTTTGCTTGGGCGTCATCAGCAGGAGCCACACGGAAGAAGAATCTTCCACCTTCTGTTGAGAGAGAGATTGACGAAGAGATGGGTGAAAGCACGACTGTCTTTCGCTGTATCGCAACTGGCATCATTGCCCGCGTACAACCGCTGGCGGCCGAGCCCAGAACCGCGATGACATGGTCCATATCGATCAGTTTCTTGACATTACCGACAGCCAGGGCGGGTTTGTTCTGATCATCCTCAAAGGTCACCGCTACCTTTGGCCCTTCCCGACCTTCGTTAAGCTCAGATACCGCAAGTTCAATGCCATTCCGGATTCGCTGCCCAGCTGACGCCACCTCACCTGTCAGTGGGAACGTTGCTCCTAAGCTGAGCGATTTCGAGGATGGGCTATTTGACTGCATGATCAGCAACGCGACGGCAACCACGGCTACCATGACCACCGCACCTATCCATACCTTCTTGTTCATAATGACGTGTCTCCTTCTGAGGGGCTTCCTCGGATTCCTCGGTACGCTCCATCATCTCCTGGATCCGCCGCATAGCCAGAGGTGATGGCTTGCTCTTTCCGGTCTCCCAGCGGTTTACTGTGGAGAAGGTCACACCCCACCTTGGCGGCGAACTGCTCTTGCGTCAAGCCAAGCTTCGAGCGCAATCGTCTAATCTTCAGTGCCAACTGGTTTGTCTTGGCCTTGGACATAACACTCTTCCACATTTCTGGCTATCAAAGTAGCATGCCATAGTCTGTCTATGGCAAACAATATGGCGTATAATATGCGTGTGTACCGCAAATGTCAATCGCTATTTTGGGCCGGCATCCAGGCATCCCCGCCGAATCTTGAACCTGATGCGCGCCTCATTTCCTCTTCCGATATCGTCCGGTGGGCATTTCCGCGACAGAATTCTCGGTAGCCCCCTCGAGTGTTGCCCAAAAGAGAGGGTGGAACATCTGTTCTGGAGGGTGTAACCAAATCGTCTTGACACAAACGAAGAGTAACGGACTTCTTATCCGTTGACCGACGTTGAAGACGAGTTTGCAGGTCCTTAAGATTGGGGATTGAAGCAATTTCATAAGCGTAATATAAATCTCGAAAGAAACGTTTGTATTGAAGGTTTGAAGCCGTGTTTATTCGTCGCCAGGCAAGTTCGAGATTACTGAAAGAAAATAATCTGTTTAGGCTCATTCTGGCGGTTTTCCCCCAATATCACGCTTCGTTCAATTCTCTGCCCATGCGGTATTTAATATCGTAGTTTATGATGAAGTCTAACTCTTCGTCAGCAAAGCCATAATGCCCAGTCAAGACTGGATCTATTCTATCAATAAAATGTTTTGATTTCCTCGGATAGAGCTCTTGATATTCAACCGTACCTTTAGTTTTATAATTGGTCGTTTTCATGATACTGTTTTCGTCAATACTTTGCATCAATTCGTCCACGATGGTTGATAAATTCTTGGTTAGTTCTTTATCAAAATCAGATAGGTCAATTCTAAACCCTTCTAAATCTAACTTTGTGAGATGATAGCAATCTGTAAAACAGAAATAATACCAACCAAACAGGTTGCTATTCAATACCGCAACAAGCAGATTTCTGCAATTGTCTCTACAGTTAAATTTTAACAGCGTGGAAGATGTGTCAGTTTTGCCATTTATCAAGAATCTCTGTCTAAAATTGATCACTATTAGATAATAAGCGATGCCAGCGTTTCTATAATAGAAAGGGCTACCGTACTTATATTCGTAAGAGGCAACGGTGTTTCCTTTATTCTGTATTTTATCCCATATTTTTAGTTCTATCTCTTGGCTAAATTTTGGGAATCCTTCTTCAATATTTACATTTGGGTTTAGAACATACCTAATTTTGCTTAGTAATATATTTCTTTCTTCAGTGAACCATCTAATATAGTTGGTTGTGTAAATTTTTGATGAATTGTCGCCTGATATTTTCGAACTTGTAACAATTGTGAACTGGCTTCTAACTCCTTCGAAAAGTTTGCCTGGATGCCAATCCCCCGCTAGATTAATGAACCAGTTCTCTTTGTAATCCTTTGTTAGAAGACTACGCAGTGAATTCATTCTTGGAGTAGAAATTGATGCCATCAGTATTATAAAGCTGAATCTACCCGTATCATTTATGAGCTCGGATGATCTCTCAACAAAGAATGGGTATAAATTTCCGCATTTTTCAGTCTTATATCCTCTTATACTGTAATCATTCTTTACTTTCCTATATTCTACGTATGGTGGATTGCCAATAATTACATCGAAACCACCACTAGCAATTATCCCATAGAATTCAATAAACCAATGGAAGGGCTGGTGAGATTTAAGCCAATCCAAGTATTTCTCCTTCGCTTTTTTCGTTCCTTCTTTAATGCCATATGCTCCTGCAAGATAACCGTTGAGCTGATGCTCTAGTTCGACTAATCTATTCTTCAAATCTTCTTTTGCTTTAGTAAAATCATTTGCGTCCATACCATAGGAGACTTGCATTTCTCTAAAACGTTGGTAGGCCCTATCCACAATTTGAGCCCTTTCTTCGATTTCAGGTAGTGCCATTTGCTCCACCAGGTCACCCTTCAGAGCATTTTTGACTTCGTCGAGGGAAGTAAAACCTACAAGGGTATTACCAGCACGGATGTTAAAATCTATATCGGGAAGAGGTTCTATGTTTTCGACCTTTTCTACCTGCGCTACTAGTTTGAGAAAAAGCCTTAATTTGCAGATTTCAACACCCTCTTCCATTATATCAACACCGAACAAGTTGTTGATTATGATCGATTTATAAACGAAGTAGGATCGATTGGTGTGCTTGTCAACTTCGGCCAAGATTTTACGAAAATCACCAAACTTTTCAGGATGATGCTTATCGCCAGAATGATCTAATTCATCCAGGAAAACCTGCATACGGTCAAGGCAGGCCTCGTAGAGAGATTCGAGGATATTCAGTGCTGCAAAGAGGAATGCGCCAGATCCACAAGCTGGGTCGAGTATGCTGATTCCTGCTTGAAATTTCTCATTGGATTTTTCGGGAATCCTGCCTGCGATTGCATACCAGATAGCCCGAAGCAATTCTGGGCCTTCACAATCCTCTATCACATCCTGGGCAAACTGGCATATATCCAGATTGCAGGTAATGAAGTCGTTGATTGAGCTTATTTCACCGTTAACAAGTTTCAAGCGGACCTCGTCATGGCGTTGTCTTCTGGCAACCACTTCTCGCCAAATTTCTGTAGGCAAAGCATATTCTTCTGGAGCCGGTTTATTCCACTCAGTACGTTTAGAAACATCATTCAGCCCTACAGTAATTTCTTCAGGCAGCCTCAGGTCAACACCCTTTTTCACAGCTCCAAAAATGTAACGGTCAGGATTTTCTCGCAACAGTCGCCAGACAGATTGTTCACCTTCAAATGCGATCTTACATTTCTGCTTAGCGATATCAAAAATACGAGGGATAACCGTATTTCTGCTGATATATCCGGTTATATCTTCTTTTGTGTAGTAAGCCCCCATTTGTTTTTGATTGATGTACTTTTCAAATATGTATCCAAGTACATCAGGATTAATTTCATTATCAACCCGCAAAGGACGCTCATCCAGATGCCACTGATAAGCATCAAAAAAGTTAAAAATCTTCTCAAAGGCTTTGTCTACAAGGTTAATTGTCTTACCGTGTAACTGTTCTATCTCATGTTGCTGAAATATGCCTCCGTTCAGATATGGTACATTGCCGAGCAGTTCGTTTACCTTTGAATCGCGTTCGCTCTCTTGTTTAGCAAAGCCTTCGAAAAAGAGAGGACAAAGAAAGTCTTTGTAAAAGTGGTTCTTGCCCTTTTCTTTTATCTGCCCGAGCTTGTTGCGAAGATAATCCGTATCATTATTTAGAAATCCTTTTTTCTGAATGAAGTATATGAACATAAGCCTATTTAGCATTACCGAGGCGTACCAACGTTGCAGGTGTTCATCAGGAATTCCTTCGATGAATTTGAGGAAAGCTGCGTGTTCTTTTTTGAATCGGTCGTAGAAGCGCCTCGTCAGACGTTCGACGTCAAAACCGGCACGAACCCTTCCAGTAATGTCAACAATTGTCAGGCCTTCTTCTTCCTCAAGGCTAAAAGCAATCGCACTGAGTTTTTGAGCCAGTGAATCGCCTGGTTGGTGAGCGTAGAAATGATGTTCACGACATGCGGCGGGCTTGCCCGGTTCTCGTTTAACCCACTGCCATATCTGACGACTCCGTTTCGAGTCAACATAGATAATGAGATGTTCTTGGACAGATCTTGCTGTTTTGCTTTCAATTTTGCGCCTAAGAGGATAAGCGGGAATATCTTCCTTATAATCACAAATGTATGCAACCATTCCTCTTTTATTAGCAATGGCTGAAAGTGTAAACACCTCCTCGTCCACTTTAATATCCAGGTCACTTTCGTGGTGATCCCAACCAAGTTCCTCGATAAACAGCTTTTTGAAGTTAAATTGTCTAAAGCACTCCTTTATTTGTGTTATGTCGATTGGCATTTGCCCTTCCTATTTCTGTTGGAACAATCCCATGGAGCAAATAATCTTAGGCTCGGATGAGCGTTCTTCTTCATGAATAGCACATAATCTGTCTTCGCCCCAGAGTGCGACAACAAGTTCAGCGAGCGTTTGATCTGATGCCCCCGAGCGCATTTGGCGATTTAAAGCATCTTTAGCATACTCCTTAAGGGGGTGACGATAGATTGTGTCTATAGCCCTCTTAAGCTCCTCAGTTTCAAATAATGTGCCTTTAACTTCTTCAATATAACGTTTCAGCCTCTCATAACTTCTGAAGCGTGCACCACGTCGATTGCCCAATCCACCGCCTACAGTTTTCTCTTCTTCAAGTATTAACTCGGCGCTCTTCTTAACCAGTTCATGATGCTTCTCATGTCTTGGAGCAACTGTTGTTTCGGGTGCACACTCTGCCGCTTTTAGCACAACAAACTGAGATTCGGTCACACTTTGTGCATCCTTGTCCAGCCACTTCAATGCATCTGCTCCATCAGCAGTCCGAAGGTAGACGAGGACTCCCTCAGGCTTATCTTCGCTGGGCTGATAATCCCGCGTTGAATAAACAACATCAGGTAGCTCAGGTATTATCTTTTTAAGTTTCGGATTTCTGTCAGTAGCGTTTTTCCAGATTTGATATGCGTAGGAAGCCAAATCCACTTCAGTTTCGGCTTCTCCATCCAAAATACCTGCTTTCTCGTTATAAAGATCGATAATATTTTGCTCGCCTTCATCATCTTCGAAAAAGGCTTCATCCGTTCCTACTACTTCAGCATTTTCCCTTAGTCGCTGACGAACCCTTGCCCTAAGTCGAAGGATACGTTCTACCCCATCAGCGGGTAAGAACGAATAACATAAAATTTCCTCTGCTTGTTGCCCAATACGGTCAACACGTCCAGCACGTTGCACCAAACGAATGATAGCCCAAGGTAAGTCATAATTAACTACTATTGAACAATCCTGCAAATTCTGACCTTCACTGAGAACATCTGTAGAAATCAGAACACGCAGTTCATCCGATGATTCAATCTGATCCTGCTTTTTATTGCTGATCGGGCTAAATCGCCACGCCATCCCGGTTGGATCAGGAGAGTCACCAGTAACTCCCTCCAACTGAGAGATTCCTTTTGCCTTGAGCTCCTTATGAAGATAATCGACGGTATTAGCAAATTGAGTAAATACGATTACCTTTTCATCTGGATGTGATTTTTGGAGTAGAGCTTGAAGCTCATCTAGTTTGGCATCCCTTTTGGGATCCCACATGCCGCATTCCTTAAGAATTCCAAACAGGTCTTCAACATCTTTTCTTAAGTTCTTTGCCAATGATTTACTGAATAGGTCGTGCCTGAGCCATTTGAAACGTTTTTGGAATTTATCTGCGTATATCTGATATGCCGCTTCAGCAAGGTTCTCAAAAGCTTTTATGCCTTTAAATTTATCATCCTCTACTCCATCAAACAAATCAAGTTCAATTCCCGGAACATCTTCGTCTCTGTCAGTATCATAAAGGCGACTATCAAGCATCTCTGTGTCTTGTGGTCCTATTGGCAGCGGAAGGTCTCTCTCAATCGCATAAATAAAAACATAGTTACGCAAGATATGGCGTTTAATAGATAAGATAAAAGAATACCCGCTACTTTCAAGTCGCTTGAATAAGTTTGTTCGACAAAAACCCATGAGTCTTTTGCCCGCGCGGGACAAATCTTCAATTATTTTTGCTTCATTCTGAGTTGGTGGCTGGCTATGCGTTTCTTTAAGATAGTTAGCTAATCCATATCTTGGGAGGTTAAGACCATTTATCGTGTTGACAACCTGGCTCGAATATAACAGGGCATATTGATCATTTGGATTTCGGTCTTCTATAGTGAACCTTAAGGTTTGTGGTACACGCTCTGGGAAATATGACCTAGTACCATCCTCAAATATCAAATACTGTCTTCCATTTTCACTATCTGTATGTGCATAGTTTTCCTTGATGAAGCTTCTAGTGCGTCTAACCAGGTAAAGGCGCATAAGTTCTCGCCAGTCATCGATATGCTCGCTTTTCTCGAAGGCTGCCAATGAACGTAATGGACATTGATGTCGTCGAGCAAACTCAATTTCACCTAATTGCCTTATCAGCATTTCTGGTCTTATACCTATATCTTGGTCCTCAGGAACGAACAAGCGAAGTTGGCTTGATAGGTCAAGATAAGTCTTATTGTATGGTGTTGCAGATAGCAAAATGCATTTGCTCTCGTTCTCCTGTATATATTCTCTGATAGCCCTATATCGTTTACCCTCACGGTTTCGAAGGTTATGACTTTCGTCGAGAATAATAAGCCTATATCGTCTTAATTCAGGAAGTTGAGATATAACTTGACTTATGGAGAGGACTTTTGCCCGGAGCCGATACTGATGCCTATAGTCTTCCCACATTTTCACTAAGTTTTTTGGACATATAATAAGTGTCTCTAAAAAGTGATCATCTTCAAAAATCCTTGCCAGCGCAGTTGCCATCAAGGTCTTGCCTAACCCAACGACATCTCCAATTATTACTCCATTTCTTCTATTAAGGTGGTGTGCTGCAATCTTCACTGCTGCTTGCTGAAAGTCAAAAAGCTTGTTACCAAAATCTTTGGGTATACGAAACTCTGAGAGGCCTGCTCTGGCTTCTTGAGCTAAATGATAGGCAATTTTTATATAAATGTGATAAGGAGGTATTAGATCCTCTCCGGCCCAGCTTTCCTCGATGATTTCGACCAGTTCTTGAGATATATCAATACACCAGTGGTCGTTCCAACGATCCTCAAACCAATGTGCGAGTTTCTCACATGCATCACGATCCATAACATCAACATTCAATTCTCCTTGTTTTGAAAGACCGGCAAATGTTAAGTTACTACTGCCAAGATAACTTACGGTAGGATTTATCGGGTCAGGTCGGAATAGCAAATAAAGCTTGGCATGTAAAGGGTAGTGAAGGAAAAGCTTTACTTTTACTTTTTGGTCTTTGATTTGTCTGGCAAGTTTTTGTAATCCAATTTCATCTTGGTTAGTTGGAGCACCAATAGTGAGTTGCTCTCTAAACTGTTCAGCCAATTGTTTCTTGAGTTTTAGGGCTGTTTGATTATCGATTCTACCTTCTTTTTCAAAACCCATTAACTCACGGAGTTCATCTTCGGGATACCTGTGCATGCCAACAAGAAGGCGGCAGCAGTTACCATCTCCACCAGCCCATTTGTCAATATATGAATCCAGATGTTTCCAACCTCGAAGGTTAAAATAGCCAACACAAAAGTCGCTACGTTCAGAAAGCTTAAGTGTTTCCTGCAGAGCAGGAAGGAGATCATGGTCAATATTATCAAAAATTTGCGGCATTATTTTACCTGCTTTCAATCAACATTCATTCAAGTTGATACCTCCGAAATCAGCGAAATTTTCGATCATTTCAGTTGGTCTCCGTCGTTATCATGAATGATAGATTTCTTCAAATGCTAACATCATAAGCCACAAAATGCAAGTTGTTTTTCAGTAAATAGATATGATAATAACGTTCGCAATTTGTAGAGATATCAACTACTCCTTAATAACGGCTTTCGACCGATTAATCATTAAAGAATAAGATGGAGGATCACTCCATAGCGGCCAGCCCCATTCATTAAGGAGTTTTGCACATATGATTCGGTATAGGCCCCTTTGTCTTAGGGTAGAGAACTCTTTCGTACTACCTCTCAATCACAGGAAAGCATATAAGTGGCGAGGCCTTATTTATCTCTTGGCTTCGCGTCCTTTTTGTCGCCCTCTTTTGTCGCCAGTGGCTTATCCACCTTCCGCAACCATTTCTCTATCGCCTTTGTTTCAGTTTCTTTGTCCATATTGCTCTCTGTTAGTTACGGTTAGCTAATCTTTTCTTACATGCTTTGCACCGGAACTGCAAGCCGTCTTTATATGACCTGTTTTTATAGAACTCACTCTTGGTCTTCCAGCTCTTGCAGCTTCTACATCGCTTTTGTTTCACCCCGTCAACAACTCGATGGCACTCCTCATATCGATAATATGTTTTCAGGCCCTTCCCCTCTTTCTTGTAACGCTCTCGCATATCTGCCCGCCTACAGTCTTTGCACCATGAACACACTCCGCTTTTAGTGCCGGGCCTTTTGCTGAACATAATCTCGTCTTTCCACTTTTCGCATTTGGAACAGCGTTTCTGCTTCACGCCATCAATGGTCCGATGGCTCTCCTCATATCTGAAGTATCTTTTCACAGTCCCTCTGTTTTTCCTGTAATATCTGCGTTTATGCTCACGGGAGCACTTTTTGCACCAATACCGCAACCCATCTTTGTTCTTACGGTTCTTACTAAACTCACTCTTGCTTTTTAACTTCTTACATTTGGTACACTGCTTCATTTCTGCCTCTCGGTCTATGTTTTACTACTAATTCCAGACAGCCAAATAGGCCAGTAGCACTTTTACGTCTTTGCCTTTCGCCTTCTTTTCTTAAGGCCCAATTTGGCTATTCTCAATTGTGTCGCCACTACTGTTCTTCCAATCTGGTCGGCTATTTGTTGTGCCGTTCTACTTGGATATAGTTTCTTCAGGAGGTTTAGTTCTCTCTTCGACCAGACAGGCGATTTTCTAAGTCCCAATTTGTGTGCTTTACCTGCTACCATCTGGACAGTGCGTCCAAGTTGGTCCGCTATATCCCGTATGCTATTATCTGGGTGTAGTTTCCTAAGCAGGGCTTCCTCTTGTCTTGACCAAACGCGAGCTGTTCCCACTTTTTTGAGGCCGATGTTACATGCTTTATGGTCGATCGAAATCCGAGACCGCCCAAGTTTATCGGCTATGCTTTGCGTGTTCTCACTTGGATAAAGTTTCTTGAGCAGTTTGATTTCATTGGCTGACCAGAGACGCCATTCCCTTGTTTTAATCCCCATGCTGTATGCTTTATGTTTTACTGCTGTCAAAGGCCGCCCAATTCGCTCAGCTATCTCCCTTGCTCTTCCACGCGGGAAAAGTCTCTTGAGCAACTTAACCTCATCTTCTGACCATTCAACCCTACTGTTTTTCTTGCTCTTCGCCATTCTCCCTTAGTTTCTCACAGCCAGCCGTCTCTCGATACACTGCTTACACTCGCGGGCTTTGTATTCTAAAGTTGCCAGCAGCGGTTTAAGTTTTTGGTCTTTGGTCTCGAAAGTTGCCTGCATCAATCGCTCGATAATGCCGTAAAGTTTGGTCAAGTGGCCTTGGAAACTCCGCACTTAGCTGGGGAAAATCTGACCATCATCCTCATTTTCTTCCACATTAACAAGTAACGTCCCATCCGGAGATTTCCAATTACCATCTCTCTGAAGCTCAAGTTCCAGGAAACTATTGCAATCTCTTGATGAAAGAAGACGGCTATATGTTAACAGAAACTGTCTATAGACTGGATAGTCCTTTTCTTTGGGGATTTCTGTGGGAACCAAGTCCTCCGCATGGACCCACCCAATTTCGCAGGAAATTCCATCATCCTGGCTTTGACCATTGACTATTGCGTGCATCTGCTTTGCTTTGGAGGAATAGGATATAATGAGGACAGCATCTACCTTGGGTTCCCAATTCGAGGGATGTTTCAGACCGAATGTCTTCACCTCCTTGCCACCTTTCCGTACCTCACATGCAATCTCTGTTTCATTCAAAGAGATTATCAAATCCACCTCTGCTACAAAGGATCGAAGTGTTGCAACCATTACCTTGCTTGTGGAGATTTCGTAATACCCCATCCTCAGAACGACGGAGAAATTACCATATTCTGGTCCACGAACTTTCCGTCTGAATCCCAGACTACCTTCGGCCGCACTCAGGACCCGTTCGCCAACCTGGAGGACAAGTTGTGAATCGGTGGCAAATATGGGAATATATGGTTGTGTCCCATTAATGAACATCTGATTAAGCGTAGCCAGCGAGAGTTCAATATCATCATCCTCGTGAGCTGACCCCATTTGCTGGGCAACCGCCTTGATTAAGTGCTCATGGCTTATACCCTTACCCGAAACGAAAACTGCTTCAGAACGCTTTATCACCTTTTTTAGAGTGTACAAATTAGGTGGGACCGCAGGATGCCCAAATCCAGCCCGTTGGATCGGGATAAAAACAAGACTTAAACCAGCGGCAAGAGGATGGTTTACATTAACGTTCCCCGCCAGTTGTAACTCTACTGCGTCCGGGACATTTACGCGGTCAACCATTCGCCACAAAAGCCCTTCAGTGCCGCCAGAAAAACAAACAAGAACCCTAAGCTCTGCACTTAAAGCTTTCAAATAAGCTTGGTCTTCTCCCAGTCCCAAAAGATGTTGTCGAAGAAGGTACAGATGGTCGTCAAGGTCAGACAGTTGTGTCAATAGGCTTTTGCTAATTCGTTTCTTTCCCATTTCTTACACTATAGTGCCTATGCTAACATTCAATACTGGATAGATTCTATTATCTACGCTCAATCATACATTGCTCGGAGGAGATGTCAAGAATCATAGTATGCTGTGATGTTTCTGCTTTTTTGGGCGTTCTTATAACGATATTCTTGACTTGCGACACATTTTCCGTAACATTTGGTATAAGGAAGCAACAAGCCATGAAAGAACAACACATCATAAAGGACCGGATTAAACCGCCACTTCATTCCTACCAGCCAAGTTCTGATATTCCTCGGCTACCCGAAATAAAACCAGAAGACGCAGTAGCCATTCTTCAGAGTAAAAAATGGTCAGCACGCGTCATTAGGAACCGGCACATCAAATGTTTACGGCAAATAATAACCCCTCTGCTTGAAACCGACTCACTCCCGCAGGATTTCGACCAAGTGTGTTTTGGGGGTGTTGTTATCGAACAAGCAGACCTCACCGAATTAGAAATTCCATTCAGATTGTCCTTTAATAATGCCTTTTTTCTCGATGGCCTTCACCTGAATCACAGCCGCTTCACACATCTTGACGTCTCTGGCTATATTGGTGACGCCCTCAGTCTCACTGAAACAAAAGGGCAACCTATAGTGAATCTCGCCAATCTTCAAGCTGACCAAATATATGTTTACGGTGGTGAAGGATTAGACTGCTTTGGCATCTCTACCTCAACCATAGGTAGCCTCACACTTGCATCAACTACAATTAAAAGGCACATTACTCTGCATGACAATGTCAACATCCTCGATGGACTTTGGCTGGAGGACCTGTCAATAGAGCAGGAAGTGAACTTAATACGGTGTGCGATTCATACCTTTTTTAGGATTCACAGTGTCCGTTGTTCTGGCGAGATACAATTAACAGTCTGTGACCTCAATGCTCCTCTGAGTACTCGTAGCTCGTCATGTACCAAGCTTAATCTTAGTGAGAGTGACTGTTCTGGACGATTCGACTTCCGCAACTTATCTTTCCAAGAGTTAGACGTTTCCAACACGACCATAGCTGGCCAGCTTCTTCTCAATCTAAACCAATTACAACGCAAAAAAGACTCAGCAACTCTTACGATGAGGCAACTCAGCAAGTGGGATATTCAGCCTTGCCTTTCGCTACAGCAAAGTTATACTTTACGTGAATCCGTCTCCGTTGCAGAACAGCTCATAATACTACATAAAAACTTCAAACAAATTCCAATTGCTGAGCAACAGGAAAGATACTGTGCATATCAACTTGCAGACTTTTCCTGGGCTCTTCGTCTCGGTATGCCATTAACCCAGATTTTCCAGTGGCTCGCCAAACAAGGCTTTGGCTACCTACTCTTACCATGGAGAATCATACGAACGATGATTACCCTAATAGGGCTATTCGCATACTTATATATCTTACCGTTCGGATTTAAAGGAACGGATCTTGTTTTCTCAGAGGGAACCTCCATATTCAATGACGGGGTTTTGTTTGGTATCTACAGGAGCCTATACTTCAGTATAATCACATTTTCAACATTGGGTTACGGCGACATCCATCCTGTTGGTTTTCTAAAGGTACTCGCTTCTATAGAAGCGTTTGCAGGTCTCGTCATTATCACCCTTTTTGGTGTGAGTATTGCCCGCAGACTGTTCCGATGGTGACCGAAAGACCATCCAAGGCCATTTTAGCGATTATTTCTTCTGATATGACCTCTGGTATGTATTTGGCGCGTAGATGAACCGTTTCCCCTTGACTTTATAATGCAAACCGATAGTATTTGTGTATATGATAGCGAGGATATAAGTATGACCGAGCAAAAAAGAACCCCGCTGGCGGTTAGAATAAATTTATCAAAGGTAATAAATGGAAAACTGTTTCCCCAATGACGAGCAAAAATTCAATGAACTTATGTCCCAGATTGACCGCGAACTTGCCAAGCAAAAGTTAGACATTCCTAAACGCCCCATAAGGGCCTTAGGCGTAATCTCCACAAGGTTTGGTATCCCATTGCCGCTTGGACAACCTATGCCTGGAACATTTCCTGAATTGTCCAAATACTGGCCTATATCTAAACGCATTAAGAAATGGTACGAAAATCGCTATGGTGATCGTTTGAAAATGGACTTTTCGTTTGGTCGTATGGCCTTTATGATTGATGAAGATATTTGGGTTTTCCGATTTCATAGATTCTGGGGTTCAGGAAAATTCGTTTCCTCAAAAACAATCAAATCGGAACGCATAAGAACAGATGGAAAACCTTTTACCTATAATATTCTCGATTGTATCGAAAGTTTACCAGATGGTTTTCGTGTGTCTTTAAGTGATTCTCAACTTGTGATGTTAGGCAAGTATTTTCGTCTCGGCTCTGAGGTATTTTCCTCGCTTGAAATGCTTTCCGGTAATGACCTTATCATGTCAGCTAAAGCAGACATTTCTACCTCAATCGACCACTTGTTTACTCAGCAACCTCAATACGGATTATCTAAATGGTCATCGTTGCAAGCAGCAGAAAAGCTCTTAAAAGCTACAATTGAAATGAGAGGTGGCAATTATTCAAAGTCTCACATATTAAATAAGTTAGTTGAAGAAGTAAAAAGGAGTGGTTTAGACCTTGATGTTTCAATTATAGTCTCTGAAATTCAGTGCACACCAGCTATCCGTTATGGGCAAGAGAAATGCAGTAAAACCGATGCCATTCGAGCCCATCATGCAGTGTTCAAGCTTGCAACAGCAATTATAAAAGGAATGAAAATATGAAGATGGCCACGCGAGCAGTAAGTTAGTAAGATATTCCCGTTGATAGTATGCCAGGCGCAAAGAAGGAGTATTTATGCCAAATATCTACAACATCTACTGTGATGAGAGTTGCCACTTGGAAAATGATCATCTAACAGTAATGGTTATGGGAGCTATCTGGTGTCCCAAAGATTCAGCCAGGCAAATTGCAGAGAGACTTAGAGAACTCAAAATCAACAATGGCTTGAGCCGATTCTTTGAAAGTAAATGGATAAAGGTTTCCAATAGCAAGCTTCGGTTCTATCTGGATGTGATAGACTACTTCTTTGATTGCAAAGACTTGCATTTCAGGGCGTTGTTAGTCCCTGATAAGTCAAAACTACAACATAAAACTTTCGGCCAGACACACGATGAATGGTACTACAAGATGTACTTTACTATGTTAAAGCAAATATTCTCTCCCTCTGAAAATTACCACATTTACCTTGACATAAAAGATACCAGGGGGGGAGAGAAAACCACTCGATTACATGATGTACTCTGCACTAATATTTACGATTTTTCAAAGGACATTATTCAGCGAGTCCAAGTCATTCGTTCACACGATGTAGAGCAGATTCAGTTGGCAGATTTATTGATTGGTGCTATTTCATATATCAACAGAGACCTGAACACAAGTCTTTCAAAACTTAAAGTAATAGAACGCATAAAGGAACGTACCGGATATACACTTAGATATTCAACCTTGCTGAAAGAGGAAAAATTTAATTTGCTCCGTTGGGAAGCTTCGGAGGACACCTTATGAGTATTTCTCTGGAATGGCTTCCACATATTGCTTCTGTAGAAGGCGAATTTGCTAAAGTCATAGCTGGATTATACAACATTTTTCACCGAGATTTTTTAGAAAACAAACCAAAATTAGATTCAATGGATGTTTGGTATGATAGAGAAGTAAAGCCAGGTGAGACATACGAAGAAGGATTTTGGCATTTGATTACGAGGGACTTTGCACAAGATGACAGCCGAACATTTGACCCCAAAAGGGCGCCATCCAGATAATACGCCGTCTTAAGAAAGGCAATTTTTCTTTCTTTTAACTCGATTCCATATGCTTACTCTTCTCTTTACATGTCCAGTACTTTACAGCTACATGTTTAAAATGATTTATAACAGGCGAACACCAAGGCAACCTGAGATACGCATGACCACGCCCCGCGGCACACAGGAGTCTGAGGCTTTCCTTCCGATTCACCCGAGAGAACGAGAACGAATCTACGTCGACTTTGAGGAATCAGGCGACGTAGAGCTTGCAAATCGTTGACAAAACCCTACATCAGGCTTTTTATCCAAGAACTGAAGGATAGACGCATTGAGAGAGTCAACAATTGGCCCAGCGGGGCTTGCCGCAGAGGGAATTATTGCCGCTAACCGGTTATCAAAAGTTAAGAAGAAACCAGTTAAGAGGGCTAAAAAAGCCAAAAAGAGGAAACCGAGTTCGCACGGAGGCTGGACAATTGGGCGGCAGCTGCCTTTGCTCATTTCTAATTTTTCTCTTTGTCCTCAAAACCTCGTCCACATTGTACGGCGGTCCGCAAAACTCCCCTATGTTCAGTCCTCTCTCAATCGCCCATTTATGCAAAATCGATTTGTCACTTTCAGGGGCTATGCCAATTTCGATCCTCTTCTATAACAAGTTCCTGGAAAGACTCTTCCTTTCTGGCAGTTTCAACTATCTTCTCGACCTTCTTTAGAATCTCGTTCAAGTGCTTGTTAGCGAGAGTCTTGTGTAGCCAGATCGTTATAAGTATTAAAGACATCGTTCCATTGTTTCAGATCAAAAACGATTGGTACAGAACAATGGAATTTGTGAGTTCGTACGGGTCTATCAAAAATTGGCCTTCCTCTCACGGTGTAATTTTTAGTAAATGTCCACTTATGAAGTTCGTTACATCCAATCAAGTTATTTGTTCCCTCGATCAGCTTAAATAAATTGGTAAAGTTATGAGTCACAACGAACATGTCTGCATCAAGCAGACAAACAGCATCATATCTTGTTCCATATTCTTTTATATATTTATATCTTGCTTGTTTAATAAAAAGATCTTCATTATTCCTATTGTACTCATGTATATTGAAATTCGCTTTTTTTATTTCTATGGGAATAATTGGATACGAAAAAGTTTTTTGAACATCCTTTGTATATTGCTCGGGAAAGTCATAATGTATTAGCCGTAACTTTCGCCGTTCCGACGGCAACGATTTTATATTTCTGTTTCGTTTGCCAAGAAGATAATCCGACCTGTCAAAATAATATGTTCGCTTATCACTTTGTTGTTTGGCAGGACAATTCTTGCTCAATGGACATTGCTTACAAATCTCCACATCAAAACAGGCCTTGTAACGTGTCTTTGTCTTTTGTGAACTGACAGATTGGTGGGGACACTTAACTGTATACTGCCCATCGGACACTTCTTCGATTTGGATTGAAACTTCTGCCTTACGTCCTCGCACCGCTGTTTGAACATGAGTGATTTCGAGTTCTTCCATTTTTTTATCGTTATCTTCACTGCCGTAAGCACCATCGGTATGCAGTTCATTCAGATCCGGCGTCTTCTCTTTGATAGGTTCAATACGCTCGTTAAGTATCTTGCTGTCATCGGTATCATTCGAGCAAACCGCGACATCGGTTATCAAATTCACATCATTCTCTGGGTTGGCGGTCTCTGTGACATTGACGCTTTGGCCTCGGTAATGACGATCACGCTTTTTGCGGTAAGTAGCATCTATATCATCCGGTGACTGAAGCGTACTGCCATTGAGTTCTTTGGGCGTCTTTACTGTTATCTTATCATCAATGATTGTGAAGTGCTCAATATAGACACGCTCAAATACGCTGAAAACCTCAAAATCTTTGTAGCTTTCTTTTAAGGCCTCATAAAGCTTGTGGTATAGTTGACCCAACTTTTCCTGTTCATGTGGTATCTGCTGACGCTGCAGATTATAAATGTATTGTCCCGATGACTGTTTTATGTAAGGGACAAGAATATCATTAAATCGCACCTTGTCTTCATCGCTTAATACACGATGCAGCCTGATTAACATCTCAATCAAAAGCTGTGTACGACTGTAACTGCGAATATTGCTCATCGCCATAAAAGAGTCGCTGCGCTGAATGTCGGTTTTTATCTTCAGTGTCTTCAACTGCTGCTGCGTAAGAGAGTCGAATACTCTTTCGATCAGGTTCTCACCTGTTGCAACAAAGTGAGAAAACAACCTGTTCTGGAAATTAAAGAAAGTCGCAGGACAAAAAGGTGTCTGTTCCAGCGTATCCAATCCTAAGGCTGTGCGAGTAAGTAAATCGAAATCAATGCGGTCGAATAATTTTTCGGTTGTCCAGTTATTGTGGTACATCAATATTATGGAAGCCACAAGCGAATTGACCGGTGCGTTCGGCCGACTGGATGTATCTGAGTATAATACCGCAAAGTCCCCTTCGGTTATCTGAGAGAAAACCAGGCGATAAAATTCATATTCCTTCGACTTTTTGAGCTTTTTAAGCTTGGCTTCCGGTAACTGGCTTGCGATACCGAATAAAGATGACTGGAGATGAGAAGTGTTTTTGCGGAACATCCTTTTTCCCTCGTAAAAATGGTTATCTTTGTCGAAAGCCATCATATAAAATTCGCCGTCAAAAACAAGCCATAACTCCTTCGGAACATAATATTCTTAGCCTTTCGCACATGACCTTTTTAGAGTGGACTCAAGGATGTAAATCTCACGCTCGCAAGGTGTTTCCGCTTTTGCGTGTTAGTAAGTCGGAACATAGAATTGCTCCGCTCCCAATTTTCTATCGTCCAGACTGAACGAAAACATAAGGAATTTATTATGGGCAAAACACAGCGTCCGAACAAGCGGAAACGGTCAAGATAGTACCAGACTGCGTATCTACTGCGTTCGTTCGCCTGTGCGTGCGTAGGCGTACTGTATAGGCCTGCAAACGGACGCTGTGGGGTGGTTATGCTGTGGTGAGGCTTTATTTATCTCTTGGCTCTGCGTCCTTTTTGTCTGCCTCTTTTGTCTGCCTCTTTTTTCTCCAGTGGCTTATCCACCATCCGCAACCATTTCTCTATCGCCTTTGTTTCAGTTTCTTCGTCCATATCGGTTAGTTCCTTACTCCTGTCCTTGCCTCAATACATTTTTCTCACTTATGGGCTTTCTCTTCCTGAAGCTTCTCGAAGAGTTTTGAGAACTTCTGGGTGAACCTGATACCCCAAACTCTGGGCCTTGTGCACATCCTCCCACGCTTTGTCATATTCTCGTTTATTATAGTAGGTAATCGCACGATTGCCGTAGGCCTCAGCAAAACCTGGGTCTATCTCAATGGCCTTAGTGTAATCTGAGATGGCTCTGTTATATTCACCTTTAACTCCGTAGACATTCCCACGATTGTAGTAGGCTTCAGTAAACCCTGGGCTTATCTCAGTGGCCATGTTGAAGTCTAAGATAGCCTTGTCATATTCGCCCTTAGTATCATAAGCAATTCCCCGATTGCAATAGGGTTCAGCAAACATTGGTTTTATATCAAGTGCCTTAGTGTAATCTAAGATGGCTTGGTCATACTCACCTTTGCTATGATAAGTTCGACCCCGATTGTTGTAGGCTTCAGCAAACCTTGGTTTTATCTTAATGGCCTTGTCGAAGTATAAGATGGCCTGGTCATTTTCACCTTTCTTTGCAAGGGCAGTCCCACGCTTGAAGTGGTCAACGGATTTGTCTCTACATAATATGAAGAGTAAATAAACGACAACTGCCGCTGTGGCCAGCAGTACCCTCTTAAATATTTTTTTGTTCTGAGCACGCATCTTCGCTATTCTTTATTAGCTTTTTATAGTCTTCTGCCGCTTCTTATGAGACTCGTTGGTAGCTTTATTTGCACATTCCTTACACCACACCGCCAAACCATCTTTGTTGATGTGTGCTTTGTAAAAGCCACTCTCGGCCTTCCACCTCTTGCACCTTCTACATCGCTTTTGTTGTACCCCGTCAACAACTCGATGGCACTCCTCATATCGATAATATTGCTTCAGGCCCTTCCCCTCTTTCTTATAACGCTCTCGCAAATATGTCCGCACGCAGTCTTTGCACCATGAACACACTCCGCTTTTAGTGCCGGGCCTTTTACCGAACTCACTCTTGCTTTTTAACTTCTTACATTTGGTACACTGCTTCATTTCTGCCTCTCGGTCTATGTTTTACTACTAATTCCAGACAGCCAAATAGGCCATTAGTAGTTTCACGTCTTTGCCTTTTGCCTTCTTTTCTTCAGGCCCAATTTGACTATTCTCAATCTTGTCGCCGGGACAGGTCGCCCAATTTTGTCGGCTATTTGTTGTGCCGTTCTACTTGGATATAGTTTCTTCAGCAGGTTCAGTTCTCTCTTCGACCAGGCAGGCTTCGTTTTTCTAAGTCCTAATCTATGTGCTTTGCCTGCTACCGCCCGGACAGTCCGTCCAAGTTGGTTCGCTATATCCGGTACGCTATTATCTGGATACATTTTCCTAAGCAGGGCTTCCTCTTGTCTTGACCAAACGCAAGCGGGAGCTATTCCCGCTTTTTTAAGGCCGATGTTACATGCTTTATTATTTATCGAAATCCGAGACCGCCCAAGTTTATCAGCTATGTCTTGTGTATCCTCAGTTGGGTAAAGTTTTTTGAGCAGTTTGACTTCATTAGCTGACCAGAGACGACATTCCCTTGTTTTAATCCCCATGCTGTATGCTTTTTGTCTGACTGCTGTCAAAGGCCGCCCAGTTTGCTCAGCTATTTCCCTTGCTCTTCCACACGGGAAAAGTCTCTTAAGCAACTTAACCTCAGCCTCTGACCATAAACGCGGGCCGCTTTTCTTGATTTCGGCCTTTTCCATATCGTGGATTCTATAGGATTTTGGGCAAAATGGCAATGCTCGGCTTGGGTGCGGTGATGATGAGAAGTTAAAGCCGCTCTTTTCGTTCTAATTTGCGTTAAAATTCCAAGACCCTACCTCAGATACCCTTCGGCTTGAGTTTGGCCATTGTAGAACGCTAAAACACCTCCCACAGCCTTCCTACAGAAAATCCTGAGAAGGTCTAACTTACGGCTTTGATATTGCTCCAAGACAAAGGGGCCTATACCAAATCAATCAGTATAAGCCCCGAATTAACGCGAATCCGCTATATCAACCACGCAATTCTAATTGCCAACTAAATCACACGGCTTACTGAGCCGGCTCTGCCGGTCGATACAGACGAATATCATCAAAGTACATCATACCCGAACCGCCAGCTAATGGATTGTTCTTATCGCCAAAACCAATAGCAATAGTATTGACATTGGCCAGGTTCACGCCCTGGTCTGCAAACGCCTGCAGGTCAATAGTCCATTCGGCCCACCTACCTATCTGTGCTACATTTGGATTATCGTGAGTGACTACTGCACTGCCATTGAGAGCAACATACATCGGCTCAGCAGCATTATCCGAATCGCCTCTGAACCAGATTGACAGTACTCCTACACCCTCCTCGGTCCAGTCACGCGGATAGGTCAGCGTATTCTCCACCTCTGAATACATGAGGATGCTGTTGTCGTACCAGAATGGCATCGATTGGTTGCCTCCGTGAAAAAATTACAGCCAGCAAGTCTGTCTTTTCCTCAAATGTTCCCATGGTCACATTATTGTACAATTCCGAATGCTTTTTTCAAGATTTATCCTATATCTGCATATTTTTTGCCAATTCTGATTCTGGGAGGCGCCCTTCCGAAACACCTTGTCCCGTTGAAGAATATGCTGGGAATCGAAGTCCTGGATAATATTAAGCCGGCATGAAGGCTAACAGAGGCTTGCACCCCTTTTTTATTAACTCAGCCAGTCCATATACCGCCCCTCATCTTCCAATTTAAAGCGCCCAGCAGGCCGTTGTAGTGATTATTTCTTCTGATATGGCCTGTGGTATGTATTTTTTACGTTCGTTTCTAAACTACCCCTGTATATTATCAACAGTGGCTAATAGATAGACTACCTTCAACATTTCTTTCTACCTGCTCTATTGTTTCTCGGCTCTCACGGAGGAGCCGGCTCATATAACGGTGAGCGGCGATTGATTCAGAAGAATAGAATCCGTGTTTCCAGTTTGCTTTTCTAGACCGCTCAAGACCTTTGCGTGTCCGAGGACCAGTACTGTACGGATACTGTGGCTCGCGTGCGGAGGCTTTACCGAGAAGGCGGAGTCAAAGCCTTGCATCCGATCAAGCCGCCAGGCCGGCCAAGTCGGGCCAGCCCGGAATATATCAGCCAGATGAAACAGGCCATACAAACCAATCCGTTGACATTGGGCTATGGTTTTTCCACCTGGTCGGCGGCGAGGTTGGCCGAGCATCTGGCCAGAGTAACCGGGATTCGGTTCAGCGACAACCAGAAGACTTCGATCTGATCACGATGCGCTCTGAGCCATTGATGGACTGCCTTGGTATGATGAAACCGCCCATTGTCACAGACCAGACGAATCTTTCGCCCGGCGCTTTTTTTTCAAGCGGATAAGGCCTTTCTTGGCCTTTTCGTATGCCTGTTCGTCCCGTTTGCCCTTGAGGGTATGCTTGGGTCGATGGATGGAAAACCCCTCTTGGTGTAGGATTCTTCGCAATTGATGCGAATTGACAAACAAATTGGGGGGGGCACGTGGAACGGTGTCCGAGAGCAACTGATAGTGGTTCACAGCCTTCTCATCAATATTGAGGAGTCGGCAGCCTCCCAGCTGACAACCATCTACATCAAATATAAGATTGCAGACGAGCCACTAGCCTCTATACAAGCGTGACTTCTTGAATTTTATTATGCACGACTTCACAAAAATACTCGAAATGCCCTGCATCTTTGCTTATAAAGGACATTAGTAAAATAAACCTCAAAAGCAATATTCAGATGCAAGGAGGCATTTCGAGTGAACAAGAAAATAACAAAAAAACTCAAACGACGCAAGCAAAGAATTCAATATCGGCTCCGCAATATTAACTGGAAAGAACAGAACAAGCCGATGTTTTCCGCCGGCAACATACATTACGAGATAGCTGATAGAACCCATGGTTTAGCTTATGGTGGTATCGGCGGCATGCAGCTTCTGGCCAGACAAACAGGACTGGTCAAAGCCATTGATGATAAATTGAAGCTGCTCAAACGGCATTTGCCGTATTATGAATCGGACCATGTCCTTAACATAGCTTACAACATTCTCTGTAACGGTGATTGCCTGGAGGATATCGAACGATTAAGGAACGATGAAGTCTATCTGGATGCTCTCGGCGCTCGAAGGATTCCCGATCCCACCACTGCAGGTGATTTTTGCCGCCGCTTTAGCCAAGCGGATGTCGAGACCTTAATGGACATCATTAATGGAATCCGCTTGCGTGTTTGGCGAACGCAGCCGGACGAATTCTTTGAAGAAGCTGTTATTGATGTTGAGTTCAGCTACCGCCTTCTTCAGATCACTGTTTTCCTGCTTAAGACCGCGAACCTCTTCACTGGTGGCATCACGGAGTATAGCCTTGGCCGTTCAATCAAGTTCAGGCTCGGACAATACGGCGGCAACCAGAAGACTTCGATCTGATCACGATGCGCTCTGAGCCATTGATGGACTGCCTGTGTTATAGCGTGGCTCGTAGTGGTCTTGATTGCTTTGATTGTGACGGCATGATAGTTGAAACTACCGGCGAGTGTAAAGAGGGCATGAATATCTCTTACAAAGGCATCTGGGGTTATCATCCGTTGGTGGTTTCCTTAGCCAATACGGCAGAGCCCCTCTATCTGGTCAATCGCAGCGGCAATTGCACCAGCAGTGAAGGTGCGGCGAAGTATATTGACCGGGCGATGGATTTGTGTGATGCCCCGGACAAGTATATTTCTGAAACCGGCGCCATTCCCTGCTACTTATATAATTTACCAGTTTGAATCGGCTTAGCGAAGATTCAAAAGAATCAAACAGCACACCTAATCTCCTTAAATACCACCACGAAATACGCACGTAAACACGGCTCAAATCGACGAACTCAGGCGAACCCATAGCTAAATACTAATTTTATAAATATTGTGTAGGACAAGCAGTTTTTTCTTGCAAATCTTGCTCCTGTCGTGTAGATTTCCCGTAGCGGCTATACATCTCATGCAGAAACCAACAAAGGCGAGCCGAGTGATGCAGTCATTATGATTCTTCGGAAAAAGAAGTTAAGAAATGGAAAGTAAAATAAAACATCTGGAAATGATTCAGGGTGTCATAAATCGAATGGCACATAATTCATTCTTATTAAAAGGATGGAGTGTTATATTGGTATCTGCTCTATTTGCCTTAGCAGCTAAAGATTCAAATATCTGTTTCATTCTTTTGGCATGTTTTCCTGCTCTGGCGTTTTGGGTTTTGGATGGATACTTCTTTTGGCAAGAGAGGCTTTTCCGTAAATTGTATGACAAGGTTCGGAAAATGAACGAAGCCGATATAGATTTTTCGATGGATACTTCAAGCTTTGTCAGTGATGTAGACCCTTGGCGTAAGGTCACTATTTCAAAGACACTCCGTCTTTTCCACGGAGCAATCGTAGGAACAATTTTGGTTGTGATGTTAATAGCATTATTTGCAGTTTATTGAAGGGAGAGTAAAAATGGCCAGAAGAGTATTTTTCAGTTTTCATTATGCTGATATTATGAATGCTAACATTGTACGCATGTCAGGGCAGTTCAAGCCGACAGAGGAGACCGGATTTTACGACGCTTCCCTTTGGGAAGATGCAAAAACTAAAGGTGATGACGCTATCCAGAGATTAATAGATAAAGGTCTTAATAATACCAGCGTAACTTGCTTCCTGCTTGGTGAGCATACTTATTCCCGAAAATGGTGCAAATACGAACTCAGAAAAAGCCTCGCTGATAGAAAGGGCGTTCTCGGCATACTTCTACCGAATCAAAAAAAACACGGCCCGGAATGGATTAGCAAATACGGTAAGGTTTATAAATGGAACCATAATAAATTTGCTAATTGGGTTGAACAAGCTGCAAAAAAAGCATTAGAGAAAAAAACAGCAGCCCTACTTGCAGGTATTTTTAAGTTGAAACGAAGACGACCTTGACCCTTAATCTTGACGGAGTGATGTACAGAAGTCATACTTCATAAACAAGAGACCAAACAGTGACTTTAGCAATTGTTTTCTTTACAAAACACTCCCACCCACAAATTCCTACTACCCTTTCAAACTCCAAACATCCACAAAACACGCCGTAAAAATGTGTCGTCTTTATGCTTGACTCCAATTAGAAATCATAGTATATTGATAATTGATATTTGAAAATTGAATAAGTTGTAGTGCTTACTTTTAGCAGTCTAACTGAAAACCGGCAAAATTCTAATCGGAGAACTGCATAAAAGTGGTGCTCATTCGTACTCTGGGCACTGCTTGCATGTTCTCCAAAGGCCTTGCCGGGCCTCAGTTGGGCATGATGTAGCAGTGTCCTTTTTTATTGCGCCAAAGAAAGGCAGGTGCGAATGAAAATGAGAAAATGATTGAAACAAGTTAACAAAAACAAATTTAGAAAGAGAGGTTCAAAATGAAAACTGCAATGTGTGTAACAATGTGTTTTTCGATTTTTCTATCTGGCTGTGCTTCTGTTATGTGCGGCTCTGAAAAAACAGTAAATATTAAAAGTCGGCCTTCAGGAGCAGCTTTTACCATTATGGATGCGAAGGGCAATACCGTTGTTGAGAATGTAACCCCGACAAACGTGACATTGAAAAGAGGGCGAGGTTGGTTTCAGGCAGCCGATTACAAAGTTATTTTTAGAAAAGAAGGTTGCAAACAAATGACAGTGCCCATTCAACAAGGTCTTGAAGCTGGCTGGTATGTCGGCGGCAATATTCTTATTGGTGGCTTAATCGGCTGGATTATCGTTGACCCATTAACTGGAGCAATGTGGAATATCGAGGATGTCAATGTCTCTCTTCGATGTGATTGATTTTGGATATTCCATTTTCAAAATATTAGCGTAATCAATCGCAATTACATCTGAATCTAATCACCATAAAGACAGACCGTTGAGCAAGTGGTGGGTGGAATGCTCCGATGAGAATTCGGAGCATTTTTTATTTTCGCATTTCCTTGCAAACCTCAAGTGTCCAGAGCGAAACAAATCGAAATATCTCGATAACTAAAATAAATTTCGTATATTTTTTCTTCGATAACTCCTTTAAAATTAACGGTTAACACACTTTCCACACCAATAAAGTCGATTTTTCCAAGAAAATTAACTTGACCAATTATAAGCACTACAATATAATTCAAGTAGCCCCCAATTGTGCTATTATTGACCATGTGGCATGCAGGAGCGTTGATTACGAAGTCAAATGGCAAATCCCGGTTATACTAAAATGCTGCGCCGTGCGTCTCAATAGATAGAGGAAACGCCAAAAGGCGATGCTGGAATTTGCCGGGCGGATGCTCGTTGACGTTTTTCTGCGGATAATGATGAAACTGAACCGAAAACTTGTCTTCAAGCCGGACGAATTCGAAGTTTAGCACAAGCCTGCCGCCAGTGCCGGGCCGAAAGGAGCAAAGAAAATGTATAGTGAAAAAACAAAAGGAAAAATCAACAGACGTAACTTCCTGCATTCGACAGCGGCGGCCGGTGCCGGGTTGGCGTTTTTGCCGGGAGCCTTTGCGCGGGCAAACAACGGCAAGAAGCCAGACGATATAAATGTTGCTTTGCTTGGCGCAGGTCCTCAGGGCCATGAACTGACGCATGCCTGTTGGAGGATTCCCGGCATTCGTTTCAAGGCGGTGTGTGACATCTGGACTGCTCTCAATCGAAAACGTGTCTCCCGGTTACTCAAGTACTATCGTCACGAGCACAACACTTATACGGATTACCGGGACATGCTCGACAAGGAGAAGGATCTCGATGCGGTGATAGTCGCTACGCCCGACTTCTGGCACTCGCCACACACTGTGGCCTGCCTCGATGCCGGTCTGCACGTCTATTGTGAGACGGCGATGTCCAACACGATCGAAGGCGCTAGGAAAATGGTAGAGGCCGCCCGGAGAACCGGTAAGCTGTTACAAATCGGTTGCCAGCGGCGCAGCAATCCTCGATACCTTTACTGCTATGACAAACTCCTGAAGGGCCGCAAAGTCCTCGGGCGTATTGCCGCCGTCTCCGGTCAGTGGAACAGGGTCGTCGGGGGACCTATGGGCTGGCCGCGGAGCACTTCTCTTGATCGACCTATCCTCGAAAGATACGGCTACGAGTCGATGGCTCAGTTCCGCAACTGGCGGTGGTACAGGGGGCTAGGAGGCGGCCCGGTTGTCTCGCTCGGATCGCACCAGATAGATATTTACAACTGGTTTCTAGGGACAAATCCCAGTTCCGTCATGGCCAGCGGGCGCACCAGCTACCTCGACAAAAAGATGCACCAATGGTATGACACCATGATGGCTGTTTACGAATACGAAACAGATCAGGGACCGATCTGCGTATACTACCAGATACTTAGTCACAACAGGAGCGACGGGTGCTTTGAAAGATTCTTTGGCGAACAGGGGACATTGGAATTATCGGAGACACCCAATCAAGCAATTGTTTTTCCGGAATTGATGAACTCCGACAGCAAGGTCTGGGCCAGGTGTGTCAAAGAAGGCTGCTTGGTTGGTCCTGACGAGATGATGAAAATGATAGACAAGCTCACGGTCGAGCAGGTCGCAAGGAAGTTTTTTGTTGCGGAAAGTCTTCCCTTATTCCGGATCGACAATGTCCACAATATGGTCAAAGGAATAATCTGGCCTAAGAACCGTCGAGTTCTTACTGTACCGGTGGAGATGAACAAGCCTTTTCATCAGCCGCACCTGGAAAATTTCTTTGATGCTATCCGCGGCAAAGCTACGCTCAATTGTCCGGCTGAGGTCGGGTACAAAACGGCAGTCGCCGTACTAAAGGTCAACGAAGCAGTTGAAGCCGGCAGAAAGCTGGAATTTCAGCCGGACGAGTTTGCGGTTTAATAGAATTTCTTGATCAATCAAGAAAGTTTTGTGTACAATTGGAGCCACACCGTATAACACGCAGTTGCCGATGTGCAGCATTCGCTTTTATATATTCAAGTGAAATGCAGTAGCGCTGCACAGAATATGAATTTTTTATGTTAATGTACGTTTATAAAACATAAAGATATTATCTTATTATCTTTTGAAGGTGTGAATAGCTTCACATTGAGATGCGTAAAAAATAACAGAATCCTCCCAAAAGTCATCTCTATCAGGAGCTGCAAAACACTCTGATTTCCAGGTGACATGCTGACACCAAAATGTCTCCACAGATGTTGATTTTGCCTATATCGAGTCCTAATAAATGTCGATTTTTTGCGAAAATACCAATATTTCTTGAAAATTTCAGTGTAACATCGGATTACCCTTCCTGACATATGTCTCACCGGTCATGTGTGTTATGATATATGAAAAATATGTTATCAGGAAGGAGTCCTTTATGGGAATACGAAACAAGAAGCAAGAGGAACTGCGACGTCTTGATTCTAAGACCCTCGACGCCAGGTTTCTCAATGAGATCCGGAACGGGCTTAACTGTTCACCGTTCGAAGCAGAGGCGGTGCTGGAGGTAGTCAAAGAAGTATACTTTCCTTTTCTTGATGAACAATCGGTCAAAGCGCCGCCAGGAAAAGTTACTCTAATTGCTGTCAGCGCCGATGAGCCGGCAGGCAAACCTGTAGTCGATTGTGAAAAACAAAGTGTATGTTTGACAATACATCGCGGCCCTGAAGATGATCGAATCTTACAGGAGCAGGGAGCTGCTGGTTTTCGACAGGCCCGCATCCTCGATCTTTGCCAGGAAGCATTGAGCCAAGGCGCTTTGCTAACACGTGAAGACCTGGCCTACCGAGTGTTTTTTGTATCAACACGCACGATAACTCGGGACTTGAATGTTTTGCGTGAAATAAACCCAGATGTGATGATAGCACTACGCAGCACCGTCCATGACATTGGTCCAGTATTAACTCATCGTACTAAGATAGTTCGTTTGGCGCTGGAAGGAAAAACAATGACACAGATTAGTGGAATTATGCGGCACAGTCCTCAGGCCGTAAATAATTATCTTGCCACTTTTATACGTTGTGTTCATCTAAAACGCAGAGATATGCAAGTCGGGCAGATTGCCTTTCTCCTGCGGCGAGGTAAGGCTTTGGTTCAGCAGTATCTTGACATTATTTCAGAAGGCGAATCAGATAAAAACATGTCCTATCATCTTGAGGAGCTCTTGAGTATGGGAACATGCTCAAAAGGGGGGAAAAAATCTGGAAGGAGACGAGAACATGATTAAAAAGACAGATAGCCTAAAAGCTGGATTAAAGCCATTATTGGCCAAAACGCTTGAAAATGCCTTATCTCATCGGATCGCGAAGGAATTCCCTCGTATTGGCGGTCCCCGCATTTGTAAGCTCTGTGCAGAAATGATTCTGGAAGTGGTTGATAATCATATCCGCTCGAAAGAGAATGTTCACCATGGCCAAATAGTTTGGACCGCGGTTAGTGTAAATGACTGCCCTGGAAGGTGTCAGAAGATTGCAGATACGGATCTGGTTACAGTAGTTCTTGATGCCAGTACGGCTGAAGATGTTCAGGCACGTATAGACCGAGTGCACCCTCATCAGTGGAAGCTGCACAAGGCAATTCGAATGTGTCATCAAACTTATGAGCAGGGAGGTTTATTAACCAATCAGGATCTGTCTGAAATACTGAATATCGCTGATTCCCTTGTTGCTCAGTTATTGTCGAAGTACGAGCGTCAAAACAAAACTTTAATACCACGACGTGGAACTATCCATGACGCTGGTAATTCTCTATCCCACAAAAGAATTATTTGTCACAAGCGTTATGTTGAAGGTAAGAGAAAAAGCCGGTAAGCCTAATGATCCAACGCTGGTCAACGAAGTATTCGGTAGCGCAAACCAAAATGTGGCAATGTATTCAAGGCTCAGTATTTTAACTTTTTTCTCCTTTGTGGAAGTATTTGTGAATAGTGTCGGTTATGACTTTAGTTTAAGAAATAGGGACATACTACGTCCGAAAGATGTAGAGATACTTCTCGGCAAAAAGAATGCACGGTATATTTCGTTGGAACATAAAATTGAAAAGTTTCCCTCCATAATAAGGCCAGACAAGAAAACACCAATCGTATTATCAGACGCAAAACAAGTCAAAGAACCGTTCAGAACATTTATTAAAGAGATTAAAGAAATACGAGATTCATCTGTCCATTATGTGCCCCAGAAGCAAGCTATATGGCGAAAACCTGGTGATTGCGTTTGTGGAAGGCTGGAAAGGCAACCGTAGTCGTAGGTTCATAGCGGGGGCGCGTTTCGAACATACGACCTTGTGTCGGGGTCTGCGTGGCCGACAATAGATAAGTCTTAGATGTGTAAAGAGTTACAGAAATTCGCGGCTTCTATAAACCGACATCGTAACTTGCGATGATTTGCTTGTCCTGTTCATCGAGAACAAATTCTGTCGAGCAGTAGCCTGAATCAATCCATGCATCAATTATTGCAAATACATCGTATTTTTTGTATTGGTGGACCTCGCCTTCGATAACTCTGAATGTTGCCTTGTTAAATCCTTGCTCCAGCAGGTCCTTGTATGTTCTCTCGGCTAAGACCATCGGCATAGCGCCGTCGTTTTGGCCGATGCATATCAAGAGCGGGATATTGGATTTGAGCAGATTCGGCGCCAGCCAGTAATGAATTAGGACGCTCGTCATGGCAGAATTATGTCTATCGTACAGTCGCAACGTCAAGCCCGGTCGGGCAGGATTACCTCTACAGCGAATTTGTCATGGGCCTGTTAGATCAGGGAGAGATTCTTATCGATGATATCGAGGTAATTGAGGATCCTGACGGGGCTGCTGAGCAATTGTTGCAGAATGGCGACTTTTCCACAGACATGGATAAATGGCGCATCATCGGCAATCACTCCACATCGGTCGTTGTCCCCGATCCTGAAGATGCCTCTAATCCAGTACTTCTGCTGGTTGCCACCGGCCCAACCGAGCATATGTCAAACCATGCCGAGACTACTTTGGCTAATGGTCGCTGGGTGAACAACGGACAGGTCTATGAGATTCGTTTCCGAGCTCGCTGGGTGGCAGGGACACCCTTATTGAATACCCGCCTTTTCTTTAACCGTATTGCATATACCACGCATTTAAATGTGCCTGAGAGCAGCGGTACACCAGGTACGGTGAATTCAAGAGCAGAGTCAAACATTGGCCCAACGTTTTCATCACTTATTCATACCCCTGCTGTCCCTAGACCTTATCAAACAGTAAACGTTACTGTTCAGGCCGAGGATCCTGATGGTATTGTTGAAATGGGAATGGGTCTTTGTTATCGGCAAGATGAAGGCCCCTGGCAGCGCGTTGTAATGGTTACCGAAGATGGTTTGTTGTATAGTGGTTCGATATCGGGTTATAGAAGCGGAACAACGGTACAGTTCTATGTCGAAGGTTGGGACAATTTGATGGCCAGGAGCTATTATCCTGCCGCCGGTCCGGCGAGTTTTGCCCAATACGAGGTCTTAGGTCAGATGCCACGTGATACAGGGGTGCATAACTACCGAGTTGTCATGCGCAACAACCAGAAGGAAAAACTGTACGAACTCACAAATTTGATGAGCAATGAATATCTGGGAGCTACACTTATCGTTAATGAAAGCAATATCTACTACAACATCGGCATCAGGCTTAAAAGCAGCGAGCACGGTCGTCCCCCGAACAAGCAGGCGGGCAGGCTCGGTTTTAGTTTGCGTTTTGAAGCACAAAATCTGTTCCGGGGTGTGCACAATAAACTGGCATTCGACCGCTCTAACGGGCAGAACGTAGGTCAGCAGGAGATGCTTTTGCATGCAGCTATGAATCGCTTCGGTGGGCCGAGCAAATATCACGACTTAGGCTACCTGATGGCACCAGACCCCGCCCACAGCAGCGGAGTAGAGGCAATAGGTCTGCGTGACCTTTTTCGTGAGCGGAGAGTATTCGGTGCCGCAACCAGCGACCTGCAAATACGTCGTGAAGCTGTCCAAAAGTGAACCGAAATGGTGAATTCTCATAGGCCAACTGCTGACAGATTTTTCCAAGGCGGTCACGCTGGTCATTAGCTAAAGCGTTCATTGGATAGAGCACTGCTCATCAATCAACGCCCACCAGACTCTTTCAAGCAAGACGGTAACTGGAACCTTGGGACCGTCAATACAGCCAACGAGCCAACAACTTCTGTCGAGATCCGGTAGAGCTGGGTCGCTTCGTATCGTGAGTTCCTCACAGACGAACCTAGGATTTCCCTCGAGGGGGTTGGTTTAGCGGAGTGGTATCTTAAATGGCCAGATTGGTTTAAAGTGCCAGAAATACTCAGAATCCCTCCGTGGTCACTGTCTGAACAAGAAGCCCACGATGCAATTCTGATTCTCTTAAACTCAATGAGAGTCGACCGTGCCATCTTGTAAAGATGGAGAAGGATGGGGTAGAGGAAACACTCAGTTTTGCCGCTTCCTGTACCTGTTGCTACAACGACATTGTGACCTTCGCCGCAGTTGTGTAGCCCTGCTGTCTTGTTGGAGTAAACGTCCCACAGTTTTCGCTCTGTCATCATCCCCTGAAATCGGCAGGCCCAAATTGCTCGCAACACCCATAATTTGCTCCATTGGATCGCGCTCTCTTTTCCAACAAACAATGTCAGCCTTGAAAGTGCATGAACTGCTCTTTCGTTTCGACTTCTGTTCATCTTCATGAGTCTGCCCACGAGGCGCACCGCCTCTGTCCTTAGGCGCGACTGAAATAGACTCCTTAGTCTGCTCAGTCGTGGGATCGCGTTGGTCTGCTTCGCCAGCCTGGTATTGTTCATTACCAGACAGCACCTGCTGTTGACAGTTATCAAGTGACTCTGGAGAATTGTCTTCCTCGAGTGTATCCCTTTTCTTGTCTTCGGATTTGACAAAATTACATTCAACTTCTAGCTTAACTTCCCCCAACTCCTCAGTTGGAGTGGAAGTCTTGAATTGTGGCTTCTTTGTTTTTCCTTTAGCGTGCCTAATCCTTATATATATCACCATGGCGGTTGCAATGCATGTTACTGATAAAAGCACAATAATCATATTGTGTACGGTCTCTATTTGTACCTCTAACATGTACATCTCCGGCTTTTGGTCTCGCAAGGTCCTTTAAAAAGGACGGTGGCGATCTGTCTGCGATCCTGTCAATAATATAGATAGGAACAGAGCATAAATCAAGGAAAAAATCGGAAGCGTAAGGCAGTCAATCAGGATTGCTGGTCTCGGACAGAACACTCATGCCACACAAACATTTTCAAAGAAAGAAACCCCCAGAAGACTGACGCAGTCTTCTGAGGGTTCAATTACGGCACTTCCAACATAAAAATCAGCGGCCGTTTCTCGCAGAGCGAAGCAGTGCGTGAAGCGGTCCGCTGGATTGCTTTGTTAGAGGTTTTTATCTTTTAAGGTTCTTGACATTTGTATTTTTTTATCATAAAATGCTACCACTTCATTGCCTATCTTTTCAATTTTATCTATAGTTTCTTTATTCAAACTTACTTTTTTATGCAGCCTTTGCCAATGTAATATTTGTTCTTTCCGCTTTGTTAGGAGATTTTGATTTGGGTTCTTTTGAATCAAAAATTTTCCCCAAGGCATGTCTAATTTCTCTTCTTCATTACAGGACGCACAAGATAAAACGCGATTGGAAATGTAATTTGAACCTCCCAATGAAGATGATACTAAATGATCTATATGGCCTTCTTTGTGTTCTTTTCGCAATTTTTTCCCACAATAGGCGCATTCAGAATTAAAAAATTCCCAAATTTTCCGTTTATCTTTCTTGCTTGGACTTGGGTCAACGACTTCTCTAAGAGAGCGTCTGATTATGTTCTTTACATAGCCGGGTGTTGGTGCTGGCATTATTATTTATTTTCCTCTAACGATCAGGATGACGGTTTTTCAGAAGACGTACTATCCGGCGCGGATTCTGTAAATACATGTCGATCCTTTGGTTCGATGCTTTCCATCTTTCAGAAAAGAGTTTCATGTATCTGTTTCCATGCTTCAGGCACGGGAACAGGAATACGAAGAGACTCCTTCAACTTGGTTGCACGAGTTGAGAAGATCTCTTGGACTTTTGACTGATCTGCTTCCGTTTTCTTTATGACCTTCGAAATGCGATCAATGATTCCAGGGGCTAGCATGGCATTGTTCTTAGGATCCCAAGGAGGAAACTCTTTGAGAATCTGCAACCTCTATGGTCAATCAGTCGAAGTAGAGAAAACTTCCTGGGAGTCGATTTCGGCCTCCCCCCGCGTTTTGGAGCCTGCCGCAATGTAGATAAAATAATTGGCTATTCTTAGTCATTTACGGTATTTTATTTTACACAAAATGAAGATGGCTTATTTTAGATTGGTTACCATCCGGCTTTTGCTTACATAGAGGTGAAAGATGAGCAGTAACAACGAAGAAAAGAGTATGTTTAATTTCCAATGGCATATTACTGAAAAGTGCAACCTTCGGTGTACTCATTGTTACCAGGAGGATTATTCGAGTGCTGGCGAAATGTCTTTTGAGGAGCTGAGGTTTGTAGCAGATAAGCTAATTCAAGCCTTATCTAAATGGAATAAGAAAGGCAAAATTGCTATTACCGGAGGCGAACCCTTTATAAAAAGTGAACTTTTCCCGCTATTGGAGTATTTAGACGAATCAGCACAAATTGCTAACTTATACATCCTTAGCAACGGTACTCTTATTGATGAGAAAATCTGTAAAGAAATCGTAAACATAAAGAAAGTAAGCCGAGTCCAAATTTCTTTAGATGGGGCCTCTGCCCGAACACATAATGCAATTCGTGGCGAGGGCACTTTTGAGAAGGCTATAGAAGCGATAAAGTTACTTAATAATCATGCCGATTATGGGATCAAAGTTAATATTATGTTCACCTTACAAAAGTGTAACAAGGAAGATATCCCAGCGCTCTTTGATCTGGCAATCGAAAATGGGATTAACAGTTTATTGGTAGAGAGGTTTGTCCCTTGCGGCTCTGGAAAACAAATAGAAAGTGAGATGCTTTCATCGCATGAACTTCAGGAAGTATTTCAATATATTTCGGACCGGGCAGATTTAGAGTATGATAAGGGTAACAGATTGATGGTTGTAAAACAAAGACCTTTATGGATTAATATAGATCTGGAGAAAGCCAACGTTAATGCAAGGATTCCGCTCCATAAGCAAGTGGGAGGAATTTGTTCTATCGGTTTTGATAATTTGACTATCCTACATGATGGTACAATCTTGCCCTGTAGGAGGTTAAATATTCCCCTTGGGAATTTAAAACATGATACTCTTTTTGACATATGGTACACTTCAGAGGTATTATGGGATATACGAAATAAAAGGAATCTAAAAGGGAAATGTAATTCATGTGAACTAATACCTCTTTGCAGCGGATGCAGAGCTATGGCATATGCCTGCACAGGGGACTATCTGGGAGAAGACACACAATGTTGGAAGTAGAAGAAACGAAAGTAGGGAGAATTTCAGAGTTGGAAATAGAAGAAACCAAAGTATGGCGAATTCCGGAGAAATTTGTTCTCCATGAATTAGATGAAGAAATCTATTGGCTATTTGATGTCGAAGACGGAGACTACTTTAAACTTAATTTCGCATCCTACTCTATGCTATTGTGTTTTGATGGTAAAACACCTTTATTTAAAGTTCGAGAGCATATTATTTCAAGATACCCTGAGGCAGATGCACAAAAAGTGTGTAATGATTTGGAGGAATTTGTGAAGAAGATGCTAAAGAAGGGTATTTTAGAATACGTGTAAAGGAGACAAGGAAAATGAAAGAAGTAGAAGTTTGTAAAAAAGAAGCTATGGAAACGAAAAGAAAAAAACATAAGTATGAGAAGCCTTTATTTGAGAAACAAACAACCATGAACTTCCCTGAAGAAATTTGGGAAAGGCTCAATGGAGGGAAATTTCAGCAAACCTGTAGCAGATGCCACCATTGCAGATAATTCTAAAAAAGTGATAGAGGTTGTGTGAGCTAGAGCTCTGTGGTTAAGAAGGGGTCCAAGAGTGTATCAAAGGATAAAAACTGCCTTAACAAAGTTCTATGAAGGATTAGGCTGGACTGTCTCCGATAGATACGAATTAGAACCTAATCTCGGAATCGATTTAGTATGTAGCAAAATAACGAAAGTTAAAAAAACCAAGAGGGAACCTGAGGGAAGAGTAAAAGAGCAGACTTTTGTGCTAATTGGCTCTAAAGTTAGCAAACCTTACGAAATCAAATTACTTTTCTACCAATTCTATTTGAGCATAGATATTTCCTCTGGAGAACTTCAAATCATTTTTGCGATTCCATATGCCAAGGCAATAAAAGAAAAGGAAAAAAAATTCTTCGAACAAAACAGTATCGGGTTATTTTTACTAAAAAAGAATGACAATGGAACCATGAAGATAATAGAAGAAGTCCCTCCAAGAACACTTAGGAAAAGAATGGAGAATGATATAGAGGAGATGATCGATGATTTGAGTAAACACTACAAAGAAGAAGAGGAAGAGTTAGGCTTGTATCCGTTAGAGGAAAAAGATTTTGAAGTTCTAAAACAGCAGAAAGAAATAATTGCTGTACTGGCTGATAAGTTTATAGAGGATGCTCTGGGTGGTATTGTTGGATTAACTAAAGTCAGCCCAAAAAAGTTTGAAAAGAAATACTTAATTGAGTTTGGAAAAAAATTTCTTGATACTAAATTATTAGAGTTGATATCAGATGTGGAGAAGAATAAAAATATTCCATATGGGAAAAAGTTGGTACAAAAAATTGATGAACAGTGCTTTGAGAAAAAAGACGAGTTTGATTTTAGCTATGATGTGTTTTGTGATTTGTGGAAGCAATGCTTCAAACGAGACTATTCTAAAAGATTAAAGATAAATGAGCCAGTATTAAAGTATTTTTTCCCAAAGTATCGGGATCACTTCATCCATCAGTTTCAAGATTTTTTATTTGGATTGATAATTATAAATAAGTTAGTTAAAGATAATGTGAAAGAACTTAGCAAGGCTTGGCTTTTAGCTAGCAGTCTTCATGATTTTTCTTATCCTATCCAAAAGTACGATGACATAGTCCAAAAATTGATTTCTGATTACTTTCCCCCCGATATGTCACTGGGCATTTTTGCCTTGAAAGATAAATACATGGAAAAGGAGTTGTATTCCTATGCGGAATATTTTATTGAGTACATTAGTAAATCCTTCTCCAAAGAGTTTCGGAACAAAGGAACTGAAGGCATAAATAAGATTCGGGAGTTTATCTATAGGATAATTACTGAGAAAAGAAATCACGGAGCTATTAGTTACCTAGCTTTGCTCACTAAGTTCGAAAACGAAAAAAAGCAAAGTAAGTTATTTAGAGATATTGTGTTACCCGCAGGTGTAGGCATTTTTCTCCATGATGATGAAATTTGGAAACCTTTATGTGGGATGGAAGTTGAAGATAATCATAAAATGTCATGCGTAAGGTATATTAAGGAACTTAAACCTCTTCCTGAAATTAATTTTCGCAAACATCCTTTAGCTTTTTTGATGATATTGGTAGACAATATTCAAGATTGGGGAAGACATTATATATATGAGAAGTATGAACTTGGCGCAAAGGCAGCTGACATTTCTTTGAAGGATATTCTTGTAGATTCCAAGAAAGTCCAGATACAATTATATTTTAGTCGGACAAAAGGAGGCCTTAGTTTTATGAATAACAAAAATGAAGTGTTAAACAAAATATGCAATGAATATCTAAAGTCTCAAGACATAAATTTCCTTATCGAATACTGGGATAGGGATTCGAATGAGGAAACAGAGTTTACATTCCAGATAAAAGGATAGATTCAACAGATAAATTTAAAATGGAACCGGAAGGAGCTTTGTAGCTGGTGGAGAAAAATTAGAGTGGTTTAAAAAACCCGTACTATCCGATCGGAACGATAACGTCTGGACCGTCCAGATACAAATCCATAAATCAACAAAGTATAGGAAGTTTACTGTTCATTTAAAGGATAAGAATGGCAACGGAGAAGATTTTACTATGCAAGGACGTCCTTCGTGAGAAATACTGGATGATTTCGGATATGCTTCATATCGATTGTTCCCAACTCTTCTATGTGCATAAGGACAGGGCTGGAGGAACTAACCGATATGGACGAAGAAGCTGAAACAAAGGTGATACCCAAACATTATGTCTTATATTAAATATGGATTTACACACCGTTTATAAATATCTGCCACTCACATGTGCAGAGTTACTATCTAATTCCGGATGTATTAAAATTGGGACTCTTCACAGTTATAGAAACACTGAAGAATTTGGTAGTGAAATTGGCGATATAAATGAAGGTGTAGTCTCTAAATATTCACAAGATAAAGATGCAAAAAGAGGCGACGAGCTAAATCCGCTTGAGAAGCAAGTAATAAAGGTAGGCCATGGTATGGTTGTGGAGAATAATTACGTTGAGAGGTTCCTTCAATCACCAAATTGTTACATATTTTGTGCGTCTTTATCTTATGAAAAAGCGATTTTAGAAAAATTAAACAGGGATTATCCTGAAGATAAATATGATGCATGTGTCGAAATCAAAAATATTAAAAACTTCGTCAATGAAATAACATCAGCCTTTTCAGGCCAAGTGAAATTTGTTGGATATTTTAACTGTGCATACATTGGCAGAAAACATCATTATGCAAAAACGATTCCACATCCGGCTATAATAAAAGACCCGAGATATTCTTACCAAAAAGAAGTTAGATTTATTTGGGAACTAAAAGAAAAAAATAAAATTGAGCCAGTTTGTTTCACTATAAAAAAGATTCAAGATAACTGTTGTCTATTCACTTAGTTCGTCAATTCTACGACCTGTAACCCCCATTAAATTGGTAGTTGAGAGCTTCTGTGCTTACCTTACAGATAGGGTTTCTGCGCAACAGCATGGCCATACAGGGGCAGTTTAGAAACAAACGCAACAAATACATACCAGAGGCCAGAGGCCATGTCAGAAGAAATAATCGCTACAATGGCCTGTGAGGCGCTTTTAATTGAAAGCTAAGGGGTGCTCTGTGAGATTCTGTGGGCTGGCTTAACTGCGTTTCCTTCTCACCATCACCGCACCCAAGCCAAGTAGAAAGGCCCCCACCTTATGAAAAAGTTTGGAAAAAAAGGGAGGCGGGGGCAGAGTCGTATGGCTATATATGATTATCCACTACATATAATATTGGTCGTTTACTTTATTTCGTCCAGCTTCTCTTTTGCCTTTGCGATAATAGACCGAAGCTCTGATAGTTTTGCCTTCGACATATACGCACTGGCTGCTCCGATAGAGCCGCTGCTTACTGCCGCTTCGAACTTTCCTGATATACTATTGAACGTGGCTATGCTGAGTTCTCCCTTTGTTTTGTAAGTAGCTTCAAATCTGGAGAGTTTGGTCGAACTGGGTGTTACTTTGGATACGTAATCGATCCCATTCAGTAAAGACTCGATCTCGTCATAGTCTACAAATGAGTTATCTTCCCTCTCGTATGTTCCACTCCCTTTTACTTCAAAAACTATCCCCAGCCGTCGCTGGTCTGTTGACACATCGATTATCTCAATGCAGACCACCGAAACACTTCCCATTGCAGAAACCTTACCAATATCTGATCTTCCTGTGATAATCACCGTACCGGTTTGCTTCTCGAAAGCTTCAAGTTTTGTTTCCTGTCCTTGTTCTGATAACTTTGGTTTTTTCATACTTGCACCACCACAAACCAAAACTCCAGCAACAAGAATTAAACACAATGACTTTTTCATGTCTTTTCTCCTTTTACAATTCAACATACCCAAATCAGTTAATACGAAACGATTCTCTGTTATCATCTCACCATCGCCGCACCCAAGCCGAGCAGTAAGAGTGCAAAACCAATTACTTACTAATATGTTGGCCGGTTTTGTCATTGTACAGCCATACGTGATTTTCAAAGTTAAAGTTCCAAGATTCTCTTATCTTGAATACCGTAACAGATTCGGGCAAGCTTAGAAAGTATTCATCAGTATCATCAAAAAAGACGGTGATGCCTTCTCTCAAAATGTATTCAGCTTTCTTGTCAGTAACCGCCAAGTGATGGTAACGAATACCAAGCTCGTCCAGTTCTTTCCTAATTTCAGATTCGTTTTCAGGTCTTTGCTCCCGATTCGTAATGATGTGAATTTCAGCAACGTTCTTCAATGCCAGTTCTACCTACATCGTTGTCGAAGAAAATGACAATCGGGACTATAACATGGATGCGTGGGCGTTCGACCCGTATAAGTTCATCTTGATCGATACCATCGCTGTCTTTCACAACAATGTGACCATGTTTGGGTATGCGGACGGCCATTCGGCGAAAAAGACCTGGGACGATCCGCGAACGCAGCGCTGGTCCAATGAAATACGGAATGGTACCCGCTATCCTGATATGACCGGACTGAGCGACCCCGACAATGTCGATATCCGCTGGCTGGCAACGCATTATCCCAGAAAGCATTGACATACCCCAGCACAAAGGTAATGCCCAGCATCTATTCGGCACAGCGCCGACTGTTGCTAAACACATACGTTGAAAGTGTGATTTTGAGTTGAAAAATGGGTCTGAATATTATCTCCAGGGGTTAATAGCGGGGGCGCGTTTCGAACCTACGACCTTGCTCTCAAAGTCTCTGGACAATACGGCGTTCTTCTTCCTCTGCATCCTCGTTGCCAAGGTCGAAACTGTGGTTTTGAGCTAAAAAATGGGTCTGGATTTGGTCTCCAGGGTTCAATCAGATTCTTATGTCGGGGTACCACAATACCTGTAAACCTTCTTCCTGCCAAAAACAGCCAGAATCTGGTCGTCTACCTGTTTACCACTCAGATGGGTGTAAGCCGCGATAGGAGACGGCATTAGTAAGAATCAATTTGCTGCATTAGTTCGCGCGTTAGGCCAATTCTATGTTCAAACATCATGTCCCAAGCATCCAAACAGCGAATCCTGATATCCGGGTGGGCATCTTGAGACTGTTCATAGAGACGAAGGATCAGTGGGGAAAGCATCCCAGCATCGTGGGCTACACCAGTTGCAAGGTCCCGGGAGGATTCAGCCAACGGCCCACAGAACTGCGTGCTGCTTTTGTTTCACCCCGTCCACAACTCGATGACTCTCCTCATATCGATAATATGTTTTCAGACCCTTCCCCTCTTTCTTGTAACGCTCTCGTATATATGCCCGCAAGCAGTCTTTGCAATCATACCCCAATCCGTCTTTACCGTAACGCTTCTTGCCGAACTTACTCTCGTCTTTCCACTTTTCGCATTTGGAACAGCGTTTCTGCTTCACGCCATCAATGGTCCGATGGCTCTCCTCATATACGAAGCGTTTTTTCACAGGACCCCTATTTCTCCTGTAATATCTGCGTTTATACTCACGCTCGCAGTTTTTGCACCAAACTCTCAATCCGTCCTTGCAGGTACGGTCCTTGCCAAACTCACTCTCGTCTTTCCACTCTTTACATTTACTGCACCGTTTCATCTTCGCCTCTCGGTCTACGTTTTACTACTAATTCCAGACAGCCAAATAGGCAAGCAGGACTTTTACGTCTTTGCCTTTTGCCTTCTTTTCTTAAGGCCCAATCTGACTATTCTCAATCTTGTCGCCAGAACTGTTCTTCCAATCTGGTCGGCTATTTGCTGTGCCGTTCTACTTGGATACAGTTTCCTTAGCAGGTTCAGCTCTTTTTTCGACCAGACAGGCTTCGGTTTTCCAAGTCCTAAATTCTGTGCTTTGCCTGCTACCGCCCGGACAGTCCGTCCAAGTTGGTTCGCTATACACCGTACGCTATTATCTGGGTATAGTTTCTTAAGGAGAGTTTCATCCTGCCTTGACCAAGCGTGAGCTCTTCCCACTTTTTTGAGGCCAATGAGATGTGCTTTATATCTCACCCCCTCCGAAGACCGCCCAAGTTTATCAGCTATGCTTTGCGTGTTCTCACTTGGGTAAAGTTTCTTGAGCAGTTTGATTTCATTTGCTGACCAGTGACGACAATCCTTTGTTTTAATACCCATGCTGTATGCTTTTTGTCTAACCGCTGTCAAATGCCGTCCAGTTTGCTCAGCTATTTCCCTTGATCTTCCACGCGGGAAAAGTTTCTTTAGCAGATTAACTTCATCTTCTGACCATGCAACCCAACTGTTTTTCTTGATTTCGACCTTTTCCATACCCGCGATTCTATGGGATTTTGGTCAAAAAGGCAATGCTCGGCTTGGGTGCGGTTGTAGTGGGGCTTGCGTGGCCTGCCTGGTCCTGAACAAATCTCAGGTCGTGCTCAATGTTGTACAGCCTGGTCAAATAAGTATGCCGTAGCATGTGAGGATTCAGTTTGCCGATACCTGATTTCTTACCCAGTTTCTTCATCTTCCTTTCAAACAGAAAGAATAAACGAATTTCAGAAACACGATTTGTTTCAAAGATATGCTTTAGATAATTTAGCGGGATTGATGCTTGGAGTAGGAAAGCAACACTCTCTTTGTCAGAAGTTTGTAGAAAAGAAAAGGGTCCTCCACGAGAGAATCTCACAGGTCAGGGAAAGCCCAAAAAAGCCAGACTTTCGTAGACGTGTAAAGTGAGATCTTGAGACAAGTAATGAGACGCGAAAAGCAAATAACCAAGGCCTTTTACATACACACTGAGACCCAGGAAACTGCGATTTTGAGCTGAAAAATGGGTCTGGTTTTTGGGGTCGTGGGTTCATAGCGGGGGCGCGTTACGAACCTACGACCTAGCAAGTCAGGAATTTTCGGTAGACTCAACAAGTATCCTCGTGCAATTAGGACAGCGGATTATATCGTCCTTGGTCTTAAGCAGATTAACACACTCAGCGGTGATGCCCATAAAGCAGCCGCCACAGCTATAGGCCCCCTTTTTGCCTTCTTGCTGTTCAATCACTGCAACAGCTTGGCCATCATAGCTTTCGGTGACGCGTTTAAATATCTCCAGCGGTTTCTCAGGTATGGTCTGTGCAACCTGGTCCCATTCAGCCTGGATATTGTCTATCTGGGCCTGGTATTTGCCTGCCAGCGTCTCGACTTCGGTTCGGAGCTGCTCGAGATGTTTTATTTGCTCATTTATCTGGTTTGGTATTTCTTCGCATTCGGCTTCATCGGCCTCAATATTTTTCAGCAATTCCAGAGATTGGGATTCTATCTTGGAATTGTCGGCTTTTGTTGTGTTGAGCTGAGTGAGGACTGCGGAGTATTCTTTATTTGTTTTTGCGATGTTGAGGGAAGCTCTTAACCTTGTTATCTGTTCGTCTCTGGACTTGAGCTCCAATTCGAGGCGGTCGAACTGGACCTTACTCAACAGGACCTCCTCTTCTTTGGCCTCGAGAGCATATTGGAGATTTCTGATTTGATTTTCCTGAATAATTACGTTTCTTTTGCACCTTGTAAGTTTTGCTTTTTCACCCCGCAGACGATTTTCAACACTTTGAAGTTTAATCAGCCCATTTAATACAGGTCCCATTTACGCTCCTTTGCCCGGCTCTTAAATTTTCAAGCTTTTTATTATCTATACTCACATTTTAATCCGCAACAAAAATATTTCTGTTTTCCTTTTATCGCATCTGGCTGTATAATCAACATCTTGGGATGAGCTCTTCCTTTTCAAGAGGACCCTATACACTCCAGGTGAACTTTGTTAAGAAATCAATTGGCGATGACAGTCGTAGGTTCATAGCGGGGGAGCGTTTCGAACATACGACCACGCCTTCGTACTCTAACTCAGCAGGAACCATCGATAATAGAATCAAAGTCGGCGGGTGTTCCGGGAGTGGCCCTGGTTCAGCGCTCCCCTCAAATTAAGCCCTTGAAAGTCGGCGATCGCAGATGGCCCATTTCAGTCAGCCCGAAGTAGCGAACTCTGCACCGCCAACCGGGCAATCGGCATACAGATCCGGAAGGACAATCCACCGGCTCTTGCAGCTTTGGTGCTTTGGCCAATTCAGCCAGGAAATCCTGCCGTTGCCGTCTGGTAAGACCGCTGCTGACCTTGCCCTTATACACCAGCCTGCCCTGATGCTTTTCACCCAGCAGCAGCGCACATACGGCCTTTTCGCCCCGCATC